>LLBZ010000830.1_pt5 | contig 11914 bp, 12 predicted proteins | sample 1489421 | NCBI WGS metagenome assembly LLBZ01 (sample SAMN04092657, study PRJNA295927) | soil metagenome | biome: Soil prokaryotic community; feature: Bulk soil; isolation source: soil from tomato rhizosphere | host: tomato cultivar Moneymaker | place: South Korea | collected 2011-11-01 | reverse complement strand
TGGCCGGGATGGTGAATGCCCTGGCAGGAGGCGGGACGCTTATCACGTTTCCCCTGCTGACCTTTCTGGGCGTGCCTGCCGTCGCCGCGAATGTGACCAATACGGTCGCGCTTTGCCCGGGATATTTCGGCGGCACCCTTGCACAATGGGACGACCTGCGCGGACAACAAGACCGTCTGTGGCTCATCGTCCCGGCCAGTATCGCCGGCGGCGTGCTGGGCGGTTTCCTTTTACTGCAAACGGGAGAACGACTGTTCCGAGAGCTCGTCCCGTATTTGATCCTGTTGGCTTCGGCATTGCTGGCCATCCAGGACCCGGTCCGGACGTGGTTGACGCGCCGTCTGGGAGACGGTCAGTCGAGCACAGGAATCGAAAGGCTGACGTGGCTGCCTACGGGGGTGGCATCCATCTACGGCGGATATTTCGGTGCAGGCTTGAGCGTGATCGTCCTCTCGGCCCTGGGATTAACGCTCGACGACTCCCTAACGCGTCTCAACGCGCTGAAACAGGCTGTTGCATTCAGTGTCAATGTAGCGGCTGCGGTCTTCTTCCTTTTTTCCGGTCAGGTGTTATGGGGCGCGGCGCTAATCATGGCTGTAGGAGCCTTACTCGGCGGAGTGCTGGGAGGCAAACTTGCAGGGCGCATCAAGCCATCCACGCTGCGCTGGACAGTCGTGGTGATCGGCGTGGTCATCTCTATCATTTATTTCGTGCGTGGGTAAGTCACGAAGATTAAGTGACCCTGCTTGCATAAGGGATTTGCCGCTATAATCCCCGTCCGGACTCTCAAACTGGAGGATTCTGTGCGTACCTTTTTTCTAGTTTTAGTACTCGTGTTTACTATTCTGGTGTTAGCGGCTTTTGCCTCGAACAATGAAAATGCTCCCGTCCAGGCCGTGGAAAATTATCTCACGGCTCTCGTCGAAAAGGATGCGGACCGTCTGACAACGCTCACCTGCGGCGAATGGGAAGATGAGGCGCTCCTGGAGCTGGATTCATTTCAGGCGGTTACGGCGCGGCTCGAGGGATTGGCCTGCGAACAAACGGGGACGGAGGGGGAAACTGCGCTCGTGCTCTGCAACGGAAATATTGTTGCCACTTACAACAACGAAGACCAGCAACTGGACCTTTCTGTACGCACGTACCAGGTTGTGCAGGAAGGCGGCGAGTGGCTGGTCTGTGGAACGCGCTAATAAGTTTTCACCACAAAGTACACCAAGGAACACAAAGGGGTATTGAAGGACTTTAATGGGACTTATCCAGATCGGCGCTTCTTTACTGACTGCATTGCTGATCGGCGGACTGACGCGGGGTATGCTGCGGACGTATCTGTTACTGGCAACCAGTGTACTCGCCGTCTACTGGTTCCAGCCTGCGCTTCCTTTACGCTCGTTCGATTTCTGGCTGCCATCGCTTTCTCTGGCCCTAACTCTTCTTACGTGGTTCATCATATCCCCGTCCGGCGCATGGCGTTTGCAGCAAAATATCATTGGATTATCGATCATTCTGGGATTAGGGACCCTGATCGATCTGTCCCGTTATTTGTTGCCCGACCCTATTTTTACCGCGACAACTCCTCCGCAGCTTATCCTCTATCTTGCTTTTCTCCTCGGCCTTGGAACAGCATTTGCATTTTTCGGCTGGACGTCACGCCGCTACCGAGGCATCATCGGCATTGTAATCCTTTTATTGATCGCCATTCTCGTCGTCCTCAAGACGCCGGCCTTCTCGCTGGGAACAAGCATCTTCTTTCGAGTCCTTGCCAATCGTCCAGTCGAAAATGCGGCGTTTACCGACTTGCGCTGGCTGGGGTTCTCGTACATCGCCTTTCGACTTATCCACGTCTTGCGCGACAAGCAGATGGGGCGGCTTCCCGATCTGTCTCTGTCCGAATTTGCGACCTACGTTGTTTTTTTCCCGGCACTGGCCGCGGGGCCCATCGACCGCGCCGAACGCTTCACTCAGGACCTGCGAAATGACGTTTCACTCACACAAGCTGAGACGCTCCTTGCCGGGCAGCGCATCTTCCTCGGCCTGTTCAAGAAATTCGTGATCGCCGATACCCTGGCAATCATCGCCTTGAATGACGCGCTGGCAACGCAGGTGCGAACGGCGGGCTGGATGTGGGTCATTGTATATGCCTATACGTTTCAAATCTACTTTGACTTCAGCGGCTACACCGATATTGCCATTGGGATCGCGCGCTTGGTGGGAATCAGGCTGCCCGAGAACTTTGCCTCGCCGTATCTCAAACCGAACCTGACGCAGTTCTGGAACAGCTGGCACATGAGCCTCACGCAGTGGTTCCGATCTTATTTTTTCAATCCGTTCAACCGCTGGATGCGAGGGCTGAAGAGACTGCCTGCCTGGTTCATGATCCTGCTGGGCCAGGTGGCGACTATGCTGCTGATCGGTTTATGGCACGGCATTACACTGAACTTTATCTTTTGGGGCCTCTGGCATGGAATGGGACTCTTCCTGCAAAACCGCTGGAGTGACTTCCTCCGCACCCATTATTCAAACGCGGGACAAGATGCCCGCCTTCAGCCTGTGCTCCAGGTCGGTGGTATATTACTCACCTTTCATTTCGTCGCGCTGGGATGGGTCTTCTTTGCCTTGAGCCATCCGGCCCTTTCATGGCAGGTGTTCCAGAAATTATTTGGAATATGATACATGTGCTACGATTGCGTAGCGCGAAAGATTATGGAAACCCGTATTCGTCTCTTTCCCCTTCTTATCAAGACGGCGCTCCTGTTTGTAGCCTTCAATCTGGTGTTTCTCTTCATGAGGGGTTTCCAGCCTGGAAAGCTTTCCTTATACAACCTGGTTTTCCCCGGGCGGGAACGCTTCCCCTTTGGGGAGACGCGCGAATCGTATAACCTGAGCCTGTTCGACCTTGATGCGATGTTCGCCTCGCATGTGCTGGGGGGGAGGGAAAAGGCCGAGGAGCAGTATCGCGTCCTGCTCATTGGGGATTCATCTGTCTGGGGTACACTACTCAGGCCCGAACAGACGCTGGCAGGCCAACTGAACCAAAGCGCCATCGCCGCCTGCGGCAAGACCGTCCGTGCTTACAACCTCGGTTACCCGACGATCTCACTGACAAAAGATCTGATGATCCTGAACCAGGCCCAGTATTATGAGCCCGACATGGTCATCTGGCTCACCACCCTGGAGGCGTTTCCGAAAGAGAAGCAGCTCACATCACCGATCGTGGCAAACAATGCAGAACAGGTCCAACAACTAATTACCAGTTACCAATTACCCCTGGACCCTAACGACCCGGCCCTGGTCAACCTCTCCCCCTGGGAGCAAACCCTGGTAAGCCAGAGACGCGCCGTCGCCGACCTGCTGCGTCTGCAGATGTATGGTCTGCTCTGGGCGTCCACAGGCATCGACCAGATCTATCCAGAAGACTACGAGCGGGCCCAAACCGACCTGGAAGCGAGTGAAGACTTTCACGGCCTGGCCTCGCTGGAAGCTGCGCTGGCCCTCGAGGTGCTCGATGCCGGGATGTCCGTCGTTCCGAACACGATCCTGGTCAACGAGCCCATGCTCATCAGCGACGGGCTGAACAGCGATATCCGCTATAATTTCTTCTACCCGCGCTGGGCCTATGACGAATACCGCCAGATCCTTGCCGCGCACGCGCTGTCGCGCAACTGGCACTATCTCGACCTGTGGGATCTCGTCCCTGCCAGCGAGTTTACCAACAGCGCGATCCATCTCACGCCTGCAGGAGAGCAACTGCTGGCAAAGGCAATCGCCGAGGCGATTCAAACTGAATGTAAATAGGATGATGAAAGCCAAGAGTTTATTCGTTTTCTTGATGATGTTTCTGATTTCTGCCTGTTCCACGGGACAGGCGGCGCCTATGAATATCTCCGTCCAGGCGACGGAGCCCAACGCTTCCTTGGCCGCCCAGCCGACCGCGGAATCCGTAGATTCCAACATGCAGGCAACCGATCTCCCTGCGACAGAGCCTGTTCAGCCCACGGTAACATTCACGCCGAAGCCTCCTCTGGAGGAGGGTGCCTGGATGCACATGCCGGCGGTGCCTACTGGAATCAGTGACTCGATGCGCGCGGTCTACGAGCGCGGACTTGTCCTCGGCAACGACCCCAACCGATTCTCCGTCATCGGCGATTGCCAGAACGTGTCTTCCTATTTCCTGGCTGTCTTTGACAAGCCAGGGGAGTTCAGCCTGGGCGAGGACTATGCTTATCTCCAACCAACCATCGATCAGTACCAGGATTCCTTCTCACGCCAAAGCCTGGCCGTGAAAGGTGGCTTCAATGTGGCCGCGATCCTGTCGCCGCTGCGGGCGGACCCAAAGTCCTGCAATAAGAACGAATCCCCGCTGGATTGTGAGCTCCGAGCGTGGCGCCCGTCGATTGTCTTCGTCAGCATGGAGACCTGGTGGTCCGAAAAGCCGGCCGAGGTGTATGACAAACACATGCGTCAGGTCATCGAGCGCATTCTTGAAGCCGGAGCCGTGCCTATCATCGCCACCAAGGCGGATAATCTCGAGGGGGACCACAGCATCAATGCCACGGTCGCACAGATCGCCTACGACTACGAGATCCCGCTCTGGAACTTCTGGGCCGCCGTTCAGCCTCTGCCAAACCACGGCCTCAGCGACGATCACTTCCATTTGACCTTTGCCCGCAACTTTTTCGACGATCCGGTACGGATGAAGAGTGCCTGGCCCTGGCGCAATCTCACGGCGCTACAGACTCTAGATGTCGTGCGAAGGGGATTGGTCGAGCAGCCATAGGGATTTTTAAAGTGACAGTCACCTTTGTCTGCCACTCTCCGTACAGGGCTTAAGCAATCAGGTGACTGTCACTTGCTAATTCATGGGGGTATTGCAATAAAAACACAATGCAGGAAAATAGTGCAAAACTCTTGACAAATTAGAACAAGTGTTCTATATTACGTGCATCGCCAACTGGTTCTTTAGTTGTGGCCAAATGCCACAGGAGGCTTCCATGAAACGTTCGCTCTCCTTCAGACTATCACCTTTTCTACAGGGAACCGCTCACAATAGGGGATTAATTTTTGGGATGATTATACTTTGCGCCCTGTTGGCATTTGAAGTATTCAACTACTCCAGCACGTTGTTCGCTCTCACAGACATTCTCGGCACGCTGTCGTTCGGACCGTTGCGCTGGGCAAGCATTCTAGCCTTTGCCTTTTGCGCCATCGACTTCGCCGGCATCGCGCGCATCTTCACGCCCGAGCAGGGCAGTGACGAGCCTGCCGAGGTCTGGTATCTCTTCGCTGCCTGGTTCCTGGCTGCCGCCTTCAACGCCAGCCTGACCTGGTGGGGTGTCTCGGTGGCCATCCTGCAGCACAACGCCGCCGGCGGCGTACTGGTCGGCGCTTCTGCCATGACCAAGATCGTGCCGGTCTTCGTCGCCGCCATGGTGTTGCTGATCCGCGTCCTGCTGATCAACACCTTCTCGATTGCTGGCGACCGGATCTTCTCCCTGGCGGAACACAGGTCTTCCCGTTATCAGCCTCAAAGCCAGCCTGCCTTCCGCAATACCAACCTTGAATCTCTTCGCACGCCCACGCAGTCATTCCCACGCCCTGCGCCCAAGCCCCTGCCAACAGGCACTTCGCGGCCGCTCTATAACGAGCCCACCTATCACCCCGTTGGCATGAACGCACAGGAGTATGGTGACAACCCCAACGTGCGGAGGTGAACCAGTTCTAATTATCCTGATAGCTGACCTCCTTTATCAGACAACGTATATCACCAAACAAATCCGCCACAACCGTGGCGGATTTGTTTACCAAGGCAGGTATTACTTGGTCAACAGGGTGCTTTCGCCATGCGCAAGCACATAAAAGCTGCGCGATTCATCGTAAATAAAATCTGTGACGATGTAGCCTTCCGCAAAGGCTGTTTCGAACACTTCACGTGAGAAGAAACGCCAGTCGCGTGCCAGGGAGAAATCAGCATCCTTCAAGGCGCTGAAATCGGAAGGGATCTCGGCCAGGGTGAGATTTCCGTTCAGGGGCGAAAAATGCTCTGGCGGCCTGGGCAGTTGGTCGGGCCGGCGTTGCAGGGAATAGAGCGGCTGCAGCTCGGCTTTTGAAAAGTCGTCCAGCTTCAAGGGACGGCGAGGACGTTTGCTCAGGCGGCGGTCGACGCGGCGGGTGTTGATCCACCAATCCACCAGAAAGCGGTCGGAGGGCAGGCCGGCATTCAAGCCGTCTCGCATATCGCCGTATTCGGAGCGCCGGTAGGTGTTGCAGACCGCGCCCAGTTTGGCGATGTTGAGGTTGGCGTTGCGGCTGAGCAGGGGATCATACGTCCACGTGATGTGATCGAGCCCCTGATGTCGGACCATCTGCCACTGAGCACGCTTCAGGGCAAAGCCAATGCCCGAATCCCGCCGGCTGGGATGGATCCCCATCATGTGCGAGCAGTGCTTCGGGCGCGGCCCGTCGGGCGTGAATTCAATCCCGGGAAAACCAAATACAAAGCCAACCAGCTCATGAGCTACGAACGCACCCACCAGAAGCCCACCGTTGTGTACGGCTGTGATCAGCATATGCGAGGGAACCACGTCGGTTTCACTGCCGGGCCAAACGACGCGCTGCAGCGCCTCGACGGCGGTCATATCTTCGGAGGATTCCAGAACTCGAATGACAGGAATGGACATGGTCAACGCGAGGGGCGCAGCGATCTCTGTATCTTTTCTGAAAGGTCAGAATACCAGGGTCTACGGACGAGATAATCCAGACGATAACCGAAACGCGCCGGCATCAGCCCAAACGTGCGAGGCATATTATCCACCGGGCATGTCCGGTTGACAGCCACATAATCCAGCCAGTAAGTGGATACATTGAAGTTTGGAATGAACGAATCGAGCATGACCAGCAGCGCCCGTATCCATGGTATGGGAAGTGGAACCAGCAGGCGGCGTGTGTGCGTAATACTCATCAACTTTTCCAGTACCTGCCGCAACGTGAAATATTCGCCCCCGCCGAGCTCATAGGTCTGGTTAAGCATGTCCGGATTCTGAAGAGCCCAGAGCATGCATGTGACCAGGTCCTCTACCCAGAGCGGCTGGATTAGCGTCCGTCCTTCGTTGGGGATGGGGAACACACCGGGGGCGGCACGCAGGAGCTGGGCTAAATTATTGGTAAAACGATCCTCGGGCCCAAAAACAACGGTCGAGCGGATGATGGTGTACGGAACGCCGCTCTTGCGGATATGCTCTTCGGCGATCCCCTTGGACTTCTGAATAGGAAATGCGGAAGCGCGGTCCGCCCCGATGTGGCTGAGAAAGATCAGCCGTTCGATCTCGGCGCTGGCAGCCGCCTGCGCCAGAATCCGGGTGCCTTCGATATCCGTTCGCAACAGGTTGCCGCGGCGTCCTTCCGTCCCTGCCGTGGCGAGATGATAGATCTGGTTCACACCGCGCAGGGCCGCGCGTATGGAACGCTCATCGTTCAGGCTGGCGACTGCTACCTCTACAGGGACACCGCGCGGCAAACGCGGCGAGTTGGGAGAAGAGCGCAGCAGGACCCGCACCTGCAACCCGGCCTCAGAAAGATGGCGTACCAGGGCACGACCGATAAATCCTGTGGCGCCGGTAACTAAAATCATGCCAAGCATTATAGCAGACGGACACGCCGGCCTATACGACAGGAAAATGCCCTTAACTGGCCTTAGCGCTCATCTCCTTTAGATTACATTCCTTTTTTTGGATCTGTAAGCCGAATTTTCCAGGGGCCCGGGCAAATTGCGCGCCACTCTGTAAAACGGGCTTTGTGAGAAATCTGTGATTTCCGCAGGATAAAACCCTACTCCAGGATAGGGAATCTCCCAAGTGTTTAGCCATCCGATTTCCGATACTATTGGACAAATGTCAAGTTAGAAAAGGAGCTTCGTATGGAAAGCAGAGTAAAGCTTTTTGGACACCCTGTCCACCCCATGCTGATCGTCTTCCCGCTTGGGCTTCTTGCAACAGCGGTTATCTTCGATATTCTCTATCTGATCTTTGGAAACAGACTTTTACCCGCTGCATCCTATTACATGATCGCGGCCGGTGTGCTCGGCGGGCTGCTGGCGGCTATCTTCGGTTTTATTGACTGGCTTGCCCTTCCAAATGGCTCACGCGCCAAGAATATCGGACTCTGGCATGGACTGGGCAATGTCGTCATCGTAGGGCTGTTTGCCATCAGCTGGTTTTTGCGCGGTGGTAATGTCGATTTCGTTCCCGATGGTCTGGCACTGATCCTTTCCTTTGCCGGCACAGCGCTGGCGCTCATCACTGCCTGGATCGGCGGCGAGCTGGTCTATCGCCTCGGCGTAGGCGTGGACCCGGGCGCGAATGTCAATGCGCCCAATTCCATCACCGAGGGCTCCGCAACCGGCAACCCCACGAAACGGACTGTCAATCGATAGGGCAGGTATGGGCAGGCAGACGCGCCTGCTGTTCGGGATCAGCATTTTTTGGCTGGCATTGAGCGTCCTCTTCGATGGGCTCAATACTCTGGTATTACCCCTTCAACTAGGCGTTCTTGCCAGCCAAAATAACCAGGCAACGCTGCTCGGATTATTCACATTCTTCGGCTTGCTGGCTGGAGCGTTGGTTCAGCCGATCGCAGGCTCAATTTCCGACCAATTACAACCTCGTCTTGGCCGCAAAGGGTTTATCGGGATCGGGCTCCTCTTGAGCCTGATCTCGTTGTTCTTTTTTGCTGCTGTTCAAAGCCTGGCAGGAATTCTACTGGGCTATTGCGCAGTTCAAATTTCCGCCAGCATCGCCCAGGCCGGGCAGCAAGGCTTAATTCCCGATCTGGTGGAGGAAAAGCGACGGGGGCTCGCTTCAGGGATGAAGGGCTTCATGGATTTGACGGGAGCCATGCTCGGGTTCGTCATCCTGGGGCAGCTTCTCGGTTCCGGCCTGGTATTGACCGCAGTTGGCGTAATTGCGGCCCTGCTCGTCATTGCGTACGCCCTGGCAGTGCTCCTCACGCCAGAGGATAAGATGCAGCGGGATCTCCCAGCCAGGGCAAAACTCCCTGCATTGACACAGATTTTTCGACTCGATCTCACCCAACAAACGTCCTTTGTTCGCTTAATGATCGCACGCTTCCTTTTTTTGCTCGGTATTTATGTGACCGGGCGTTTTCTGCTTTTCTTTGTTGCCGAGCGGCTAGGGCTTTCGGAGGCGCAGGCCGCGGAACAGGCCGGAGTGCTTCTGGCAGGACTCGCTCTCATCACCATCCTGGCTTCTCCGCTCACCGGCTGGCTTGCCGACCGGATCGGGCGTGTGCCACTTATGATCGCCGGGTCGCTCCTCAGCGCGTTCAGTGCCCTGCTGTTAATCTGGGCAAACACTGCAGGCCAAATCCTTTTATTTGGCGGGCTGATGTCCCTCGGCTCGGCCGCGTTTGCCGGTGGAAGCTGGGCTTTGATGGCCGATCTGGTGCCGAAGGATCGATCCGCCCGATTTTTCGGGCTGGCAAATTTCAGCACCGCGGGCTCCGCGGCAGCCGCGGGCTTATTTGGCCCCATCGTGGATGGGGTGGAACGGGTATCACCCGGTATGGGATTTTCGGTCTTGTTTATTTTGGCGTCAGTTGCATTTCTGACCAGCGCCTTACCACTCAGAAAATCGCTCATGACAAAAGATGGAGAAAAACATGAAGACGAAAGAAAAGTTCGCTCCCACGATCCCGGACTGGCTGTCGTATCTATACCAGCCGATCCTGCCCATGCTGAAAAAGATCAAGATCCGCAGGGAGGGACCGCGCGGTTATAACCCGAACGATATCCTGCTCCCACAAGGGTATTTGGCCGAAGTGGTGGCAAGTGGTTTTAACACGCCTGTCCACTGCTGTTTTGACGATGACGGCTATTGTTACGTTGTCGAGTCGGGTCACAAGATCGATGCCGTTCCACGAATATTGAAGGTGGACACCCGCACAGGGGAATGGGAGACATTCTTTACCTTACCGGAAGAGAAGTGGATCAAAGGGGCTGCCGTGACGGGCGCCTGCTGGTATAAAGGTTATCTGTATGTAATGAATACCGATACGCTGATGCGCATCGGCCCCGACGGACAGGCCCAGGAGATCCTGACCGACCTGGCAGGGCGCGGCGACCACCAGATGAACCATCCCGTTATCGGGCCGGATGAAAAAATCTATTTTGGTGCGGGCTGTGCTACCAACTGTGGTGTGGTCGGCGCGGATAATTTCGGGTTCGAGTGGCTGGACAAAAACCCGGAGTTCTGCGACGTGCCCGCCATGGACATCAAGCTGGCCGGGCGGAACTTTACAGCCCGGAATATCCTGGGAGACCTGCGCGAGACGGTTGAGACAGGCGCGTATGTCCCTTTCGGGACACCTACGACGCACGGACAGGTCATCAAAGGCAACGTGAAATGCAATGGGGCCATCCTGCGCTGCGATCTGGATGGAAGCAACCTGGAGGTCGTTGCATGGGGTTTACGTAACCCTTACGGCCTGGCCTTCACGGAAGAAGGGCAGCTCTTTGCCACCGAACATGGAATGGACGAGCGCGGCGCGCGCTACGTGGTAGATGATCCCGATGATTTCTACGCAATCAAGGAAGGCGAATGGTATGGCTGGCCAGACTTTGCATCGGGCATTCGACTGGACGATCCGTACTGGGGCGAAGGCGGGCATGGCCGCGAGCCGGTGCTGTCCGAGTTCCCCAATCCCTATCCACCAAAGCCGTTTGTTTCCTTTCAAACACACGCGGCAGCGAACGGCTTTGACTTCTGCCGGAACCCTGAATTCGGATTCGAAGGGGATGCCTTTGTCGCCTGCTTTGGCGACCTGGCGCCGATCACCACCATCACCAGAGCTGTGACGCCCGCCGGATTCAAAGTCATGAGGCTGGACATGGGAACCGGCCAGGTCCGTGACTTTGCGGTCAACCGGATGACCGGACCCGCCTCCAAGCTGCCGCACGAGGGGTTCGAGCGTCCGTCCCACTGCCAGTTCGGGCCGGATGGACATCTCTATGTCGTCGATTTTGGGATCATTCACATCGCGCCGGAGCGCGGCGCGATCCGCCAGCAGATCGGCACCGGCAGCTTATGGCGCATCCGCCGCGTGGATGGGCCGCACGGATTTGTGCCGCCCCAACCGATTCCGGTGCCTGTTTACCTCCTGCAGGGAGTGGGACTGCTGTTGGGCGTCATCGGCGGCAGCATTCTCTCTGCAAGATTGATCAAACGACTGAGAGGAAAGGATAATGGCAAAAGGTTATAAAAAAGATAGAGCATCCTGTTTTTATTGGTTTCGCCGTGCCAGGGACTTCGCTTTCTCGCAAAGGATGATCGCCTACAAACGTCGATTGATACAAGGAACTTCGTTCGTGAGACGGAGAAGATAAAACAAAAGAGCCTTGGAAACGATCGCTTTCACGGCTCTCCTTATATTTCGATACAGCTCAGGTTACAACTTCACCTTCTACAACAGGGACCGTCACCGCGAACGTCAGCCCATCGGGGCCGCGATCCACGATGATGGTATCGCCCTCGTCGAACTCGCCGGACAGAATCCGCAGCGCCAGTGGGTCCTGCAGTTCGCGCTGGATGGCGCGCTTGAGCGGACGTGCGCCAAAGGTCGGGTCATACCCGGCTTCGGCAATGTATTCCTTTGCCGCGTCGCTGACTTCCAGGTTGTAGCCCTTGTCCGCGAGCAATTTCTTCACGCGCCGCAGCTGTATCTCCACGATCTCTGCAAGGTGCTCCCTGCGCAGCGGATGGAAGACGACGATCTCGTCGATACGGTTGAGGAATTCCGGCCGGAAGTGATTTTGCAGCACCTGATTGACCGCCTCACGCGTGACAATACGCTCGCCCTCCCAGAGCTGGGTCCCCAGGTTGGAGGTCATGATCACGACCGTGTT
>LLBZ010027031.1_pt2 | contig 11916 bp, 8 predicted proteins | sample 1489421 | NCBI WGS metagenome assembly LLBZ01 (sample SAMN04092657, study PRJNA295927) | soil metagenome | biome: Soil prokaryotic community; feature: Bulk soil; isolation source: soil from tomato rhizosphere | host: tomato cultivar Moneymaker | place: South Korea | collected 2011-11-01 | reverse complement strand
GGGAAGCCTCGGTTGGGCGCCATTGTCCATTTGTTTTATGGCAGCAGCCTTGTTTACCGTGATTTCTGGTGCCATAAACGTTGAGCGTGTATATCAAGTCATCAATTGGAAACTTCTCATTCTTATAGGAGGAATGACGGCATTTGGCACTGCCATGGAAAACTCTGGAGCTTCAAAATTTTTAGCCGAAGTCACTATAAGTTTGTTAGGTGATTTTGGACCGATGTATGTTCTTGGGGGCTTTGTCGTTTTAGCAATAATCCTTACACAACCCATGAGCAACGCAGCAGCAGCCTTGGTAATATTACCTGTTGCCATGGAAACTGCATTGATGTTAGATGCCAATCCTCGTACGTTTGCTATTGCCATCATGTTAGGTGCTTCCATTTCATTAATTGCGCCATTTGAGCCTTCATGTATTCTTGTGTTTGGACCTGGAAAATATAAGTTTAGTGACTTTCTTAAGGTAGGGTTGCCTCTTACATTTATTTTATTTGTACTTCTAATGATTTTAGTACCACTTTTTTGGCCATTGTCTTAATGAATTATTGATAACGGTATGCTTAAAATTCATAATAAGCCTTTTATAAAAGTCACAGGCAGAATTGCTTACACCAGTTGTTATAAGCCTAACATCTATAATGGAAGTTAGCGAACGCCCTTTTTTGGTGGCAGTGCTGTTTACGTGTCCATTAACGTTTATGAAGCCTTTAAACTATCCAACAAATAGCATGGTATATGCCTTTGGAAACTTAGGTTCAATGATTTTTTGCGAGTAGGAACACCTCTAAATTTAATTATTTGGATTGCCGTATCCTTTATTATTCCTTATTTCTTTCCCTTTTAAATTATAAAGAATTAAAAGCATAAGGTCTTTAGCTACAAGGGCTTTGTATACCTGTAAATGGTATTAAACCAGACGTAAACACCAAAGACTTTTCAATTCAAGAAGTGTAGTAATCATAATAACTAAAAAGACATCGTATAGTAATAGGGGTTTTAAATCGAATAAAATTAGTATTTTAACACCAGATTTAATTTACTACAGAGTGAACAGGGCTATTTTTATTATAGTAGCTTGATTCTTTGGCTATTAAAGTGGAAGCAAAGAAAGGGCGTTTAAATGTAGTCACTCTAAATAAATTCAAACCAAATATATACTGATAACGATGACGGATTTTTTTAAACACTTAATGCACGAATTTGAATTCCCACTTGGAAATCCAGTATTGGTTTTTTCATTGATTCTATTCATCATTTTGTTGTCTCCAATTCTGTTGAGAAAATTAAACATACCGGGAATTATTGGATTAATTATAGCTGGAGTTGTTGTTGGTCCATATGGTTTAAATATCCTTGAGAAAAACTCTGCTATAGACCTTTTTTCAACGATTGGTCTACTTTACATCATGTTTATAGCAGGGCTTGAATTAGATATGAACGAGTTTAAATCAAATAGAAATAAAAGTCTTTTATTTGGATTTTTTACGTTCATTTTTCCATTAAGTATTGGCTTTCCTGTTTGCTTTTACCTTCTAGGATACGATTTTAATGCCAGTTTTCTTACTGCTAGTATGTTTGCCACACATACGCTTGTAGCCTATCCAATTGTGAGTAAGTTAGGGGTTTCAAAAAATCAAGCCGTCGCTATAACCGTTGGAGGCACTATTTTAACCGATACAGCGGTGCTTATTATTTTGGCTGTTATTATGGGAAATAGCCAAGGAAATTTGAATCAAGAATTTTGGATTCGTTTGGGGGTTTCGCTAGCTATATTCTCAGCTATTATGTTTTTAATAATACCTAGAATTGCCAAATGGTTTTTTCGAAAACTAGAGAGCGAGAAACATTCACATTATATTTTTGTACTCTCAGTTGTGTTTTTTGCGGCATTTTTAGCTGAAGTGGCAGGTGTTGAGCCCATCATTGGGGCTTTTGTTGCAGGACTAGCTTTGAACAAGCTGATACCACACTCATCGGCTTTAATGAACAGGATAGAATTTATTGGTAATTCATTATTTATCCCTTTTTTCCTAATAAGTGTAGGTATGTTGGTAGACGTAAGTGTCATTCTTAGTGGTCCTATGGCTCTTATTGTGGCAGGAACTCTTTCTGTTGTGGCGTTATTTGGAAAATGGATTGCAGCATGGTTTACTCAACTTGTTTTTAAATATACTAAGGCACAGAGACAACTTATTTTTGGTCTTAGTAGTGCCCATGCTGCTGCAACACTAGCTGTTATTTTAGTTGGTTACAAAGCAGAAATTCTGGACGAAAATATCTTGAACGGAACTATCATACTTATTCTAATTACCTGTATTATTGCTTCTTTTGCTACGGAGAAGGCTGCTAAAAAAATTGTTATTGAAACCGAAGAAGATACAAGTAGCCCTGCAAGCATAAATGGAGCTCAAAGTGAACACCTTCTGTTACCCATAGCAAATGTAGAGAACATTGAAAAGTTACTTGAATTTTCAATCTTTATTAAAGACAAGAAATCAATCAATCCCGTATCTATTCTTTCAGTGGTTTCTAACAACAACGAAGCGGAGATTAACATACTGAAAGCAAGAAATAAGTTGGAAGAATATGTAAAACAAGCCTCTGCATCAGAAACAAAAGTAAATGTAATAACTACAATAGATCACAACACAGCAAGCGGAATAGCCCGTATTTCAAGAGAAATAATGGCGGATATTATTGTTCTAGGATGGCCAAGACGCTCTGGATTACTAAATAAATTTTTGGGTGAAAAAGTTGATAGTATTTTAAACAATACTGATAAAACAATTTTTGTATGCTATCTTGAGAAGCCTTTAGTATTGCACAAAAGAATTGTTATTGCAGCTTCGCCTTTATCTGAGCATGAAAACGGTTTTGAGCTTTGGGTTATTAAAATGGCAAGACTCGCTCAGGAGCTTAGTGTTCCTATACAGTTATATAGCAATGAGGCTACAAAAAGCGCAGTTGAAAAACTTTTTAAAAGGGCAAAATTGTCAGCATCTATTACGATTCACTTATTTGTTGATTGGGATGATATACTTGTTTTAGCAAAAAACATACATCAAGACGATTTATTTGTGTTAACTTCTGCTCGTAAAGGTGCTACATCTTACATTGGGGCATTAGAAAATCTTCCTTCAAAACTTGAAAAGTATTTTCCATCAAATAGCCGTCTTGTAATTTATCCACAACAATTCAGTCATGATTATACGAGTGAAAGATATTATGATATTTCCTCAAAACCTTTGAGCAAAGGGATTGAAACCATACAGAAAATAGGCAAGGGTATTGAAAACATTTTTAAGAAAGACGATTTATAGCCCTTTTTCAAAAATAATAGCGTTCTTTATTTTAGGATACTTGCAATTTAATAATTGATTGAAATTACAAATAATGAGAAAGAGACCATTCCTTTATTAGTAAAAGATAAACAAGGCGTTTTAGAAATAATTTCTTCTCAAAACAAGGCCATAGAAAAAATAGAAAAAGGCTATAAGTTGGTATATCTTGGTAAGCCTTTTTCTAATAATAATAATTCTAATAATAATAAACGAGGTATGTAAAACTTCTAGGCTATTACATGAAGCTCTGTAAATTCCTTACTAATAACAATAGTGTTTTCACCATTAAGTTTTACGTTTTCAAATAAAGCCTCTTCGTTATCAATTTGAATTTTAGAGATATTAAATGGCAATCCGTGAAATTTAATCCTCAAAGTTTCGTAAGGGGTTATGTATTTACCCGATTTAAACTGCTGAATAATTAAGGACTTCTTTTTGCCTAAAAGTTTAAAGTTTCTTAGACTATATCTGCCTTTTATATAATCATAGCCATCTTGTGCATCTTCAAAAACCTGGGATGTTTCTTCGCCTGCTTTATAATACACATCTAATATGAGCTCTTCCAAAGGTTTTTCACCTACATATTGCTGAATGGGGTATTTTGGTATGATAGCACCTTCTTTAACAAAAATGGGCATGCTATCTAAATCGGCATCTACCCATAGCTCTTGGCCACCTTCCAAAATGTCATTGTTCCAGTAATTATACCAATTTCCAATAGGGAAATACATACGTCTTCCTTTGGCATTTGGTTCGGTAATAGGGCACGCTAATATTTTTTCACCACAAATAAATTCGTCATTTCTATAGTGTGTATGTGCATCCTCTTGGTCAAATAAAACAAGTGATTTTAGTATAGGAATCCCTTCATTGGCATATCTCCAAAAGGCGGTATATAAGTAAGGCAATAGTTGGTATCTAATCTCTATAAACTTTCTAACAATGTTAGTGATGTTAGTTCCAAAAGCCCAAGGTTCTTGGTCTCCGTGGTCTCCAGAGGAGTGTGTTCTACAAAACGGGTGGAAAATACCTAATTGGATCCAGCGTGCGTATAATTCGCCATTAGGCTGTTCCGCAAAACCGCCAATATCTGAACCAATAAACGAAAACCCAGACATACACATACGTTGCGCTTGAATGTTGGCTATGGTTAAATGCTCCCAACTTGCTACATTATCTCCTGTCCAGCTTGAGGTGTAGCGTTGTGTACCAGAATAAGCGGCTCTTGTAATAACAAAAGGCCTTTTCGGATATGCGAATTTTTTTAGACCTTGATAGGTAGCTCTTGCCATTTGCATTCCATAAACGTTGTGTGCTTTTCTATGGCTGCATTGGTTTCCATCATAATCGTGTCTTACATCATTAGGAAAGGTTTTCCCGGGCACATCCATTACAGCGGGTTCGTTCATATCGTTCCAAACACCTTTAACACCTATGTCTTCAACAAGTTCTTTGAATAAATTGGACCACCATTCGCGTACTTCTGGTTTTGTAAAGTCAGGAAAATAACATTCCCCTGGCCACACTTTACCTTTCATATAAGGCCCATCGGCACGTTTACAGAAATAATCTTTATCCATACCTTCTTGGTAAACCGAATACTCTTTGTCGATTTTGATGCCTGGATCTATAATTACAATGGTTTTAAAGCCATTATCGGCCAATTCCTTTACCATTTTTTTGGGATCTGGAAAGTATTCTTTACTCCAAGTAAAACATCTAAAACCTTCCATATAGTCAATGTCTAAATAAATGGCGTCACAAGGTATTTGGAGTTCTCTAAACTTGTTTGTTATTTCTTTTACTTTAGATTCTGGATAATAACTCCATTTACATTGGTGGTACCCTAAAGACCATAAAGCTGGTAATTCGTGAGGTTTTCCTGTTAAGTCGGTGTATATGGAAACAACATCGGACATTTGAGGACCGTAAATGAAATAATAATTCATTTCACCACCTTGCGCCCAAAAACTGGTAATGTTTCTACGTTCATGGCAAAAGTCGAAAAAAGTACGGAAGGTATTGTCAAAAAAGATCCCATAGGATTTTTTGTGGTGTAAACCTGTATAAAACGGAATGGCTTTATATATGGGGTCTGTGTTTTTGCCGTATGCGTAAGAATCTGTCACCCAGTTTTCAAAGCGTTTCCCTTTAAGGTTGTTATCTACTGGTTTATCACCTAAACCATAATAACTTTCACCTTCTTGTGCTGTTTTAGACACTTTAACAATATCGCCACCTAAGTCATAACTTTCTTCCCAGTGAAATCCTAATTCGTCTTCACAAATAAGGGTTTTGTCTTTGGCATCATAAAGTGCTACTCGCATATCAATTTTTGCTACATGGCAAATAATTTTGGAAGTGGTAATGATGTATTTATCGTCTTCTTCGGTTATTTCAAGAAAGTTATAGCCTCTGTTAGCATATTTGGTGATTGCATAAGAGAAATCCTTTTCAAAAACGCCCGTTGTCGAATATCGAAATCTTAAAATACTGTCGCGTTGTACGGTTATTTGCAACACCACATTATTTTCAGCAGTAAAAGATAAGGTATCTAGATTTTTTTTGTAAGAAATTATGTTTGAGGGGAATAGGTTTCCCTTGTATTCTAATTCAGTATTTAATATCATTCTTAATGATGTTAGAATTAGTTGACGAAAATACTAAAAGAATTAAATTTTAGTAGAGTTTATTCATTAAAAATATTAAAGTAAAGCTGCCTAATAGTCAAATAATTACATGTATAATTATAGAATCCACAATTTTCATACAAAGTATGCCCTATACATGAGTTTTTCAGTTTTTTTATACAAAATAGGCGTTGTTAAGATTGATTTCACCTGAACAACGCCTAAGTTTTAACGTTAAAAAAATACATAAAAGAGCCAAAGGATAAAACTTAACCAGTCTCTAAGACTTAAACTGAAAAACAGTTACTGCCAAAGGCGCTAAGGTTATTTCAGCGGAGTACGCCTTGCCATTCCAAGATTTTTCAGAGATTACCAACTGTTTTTTGGTTTTATTAGTTACGCCACTGCCTCCAAATTCTTTAGCATCACTATTAAATATTTCAATGAGCTTTCCCTTTATAGGAAGTCCAATAAGATACTTTTCTCTTACGGTTGGAGTAAAATTACAAACCACCACCACATCATTTTCAGTTTGATACCCTTTTCTAATATAGGATATGACACAATTTTCATGGTCGTCATAACTAATCCATTCAAAACCTTCACCTGAAAACGCTTTTTCAAATAGGGCAGGAGTTGATTTATAGAATGTGTTCAATGCTTTATAATAATTGTGGAAGTTTTTGTGGGGTTCGAATTCCAGTAAATTCCAGTCTAAACTTTCTTGAAAATCCCATTCGTTATATTGCCCAAATTCGGTACCCATAAAAACTAATTTAGTTCCGGGATGGGTAAACATATAACCAAATAAAAGGCGAAGATTTGCAAAGCGTTGCCATTCATCGCCAGGCATCCTTCCTAAAATGGAACTTTTACCGTACACGACTTCATCATGTGAAAGCGGTAGCATAAAATTCTCTGAAAATGCATAAGCCAAACTGAAAGTAATATCGTTTTGATGGTATTTTCTATAAACAGGGTCTTTTCCAAAATATTCAAGGGTATCGTGCATCCAACCCATCATCCATTTCATACCAAATCCCAAACCTCCTAAAAACACTGGTTTTGAAACTCCTGGAAATGCGGTAGATTCCTCGGCAATGGTTTGTACATCGGGGAACGATGCATAAACTTCTTGGTTTAGTTCTTTAAGAAAATCGATAGCAGCAAGATTTTCCCTGCCACCGTAAATATTAGGTTCCCAATCGCCGTCTTCTCTGGAATAATCTAGAAATAGCATAGAAGCAACGGCATCAACACGTAACCCATCGGCATGGTATTGGTCCATCCAAAAAATGGCATTACTGATTAAAAATGATTTTACTTCGTTACGCTCGTAATTAAATATTAAGCTTTTCCAATCTTGATGATAGCCTTTGCGCTTATCGGGGTGTTCGTATAAACAAGAGCCATCAAAAAAACCTAATCCGTGGGCGTCTTCAGGGAAATGTGAAGGAACCCAATCGAGTATAAGGCCTATATCGTTTTGATGTAATTTGTCAACCAAATACTTAAATTCTTCAGGATAGCCAAAGCGTGATGTTGGTGCAAAATATCCTGTAAGTTGGTAACCCCAAGAAGGATCATAGGGATATTCCATAATAGGCATTAATTCTACATGCGTAAAATTCATGTCTTTTACATAAGTTACTAAATCGTCTGCCAATTCATAATACGATAAAAATCGGTCTTCTTCTAAATGACGTTTCCAAGACCCTAAATGCACTTCATAAACCGAATAAGGCGCATCTAAAGCGTTATGTTTTTTACGCTTTTTCATCCAATCGGTATCTTTCCATTTATAGGAATCGTCCCAAATTATGGAAGCTGTTTTTGGAGGATGTTCACAACGACGTGCGTACGGATCTGCTTTTTCGGTTTTTATGCCATTGTTATGGCTTTCAATTTTGTATTTGTAGATATTGCCTTTACCTACTAACGGAATAAAGCCTTCCCAGATGCCACTACTATCCCAACGAACGTTTAATTGGTGTTCGCCTGCGGTCCAATAGTTGAAATCGCCAATTACAGAAACTTGTTTAGCACTTGGTGCCCAAACAGCAAAATAAGTACCCTCAATACCATCAACAGTAGTTATATGAGACCCAAATTTTTCATAAAGCCTATAGTGTTTACCTGCTTTAAAAAGGTTAATATCGAAGTCTGTAAATAGACTATAAACTTTTACTTGTGCCATATATTATATTACAAATCCGCTAGGGATAGTTACTCCTTTTTTAATTACTACAATGCCGTCTTTAATGGCATACGTGTCTGTTTCGGTGTCTTGTAAATGGCTGCCACCATTAATTCTAACATCATCTCCAATGCGGCAGTTTTTATCTAGAATCGCGTTTTTAATAAAGCAACGCTCACCAATACCCAGTAAAATTTTTATTTTCTTTTCTTCAATTTCAAGCAGTGTTTCGTAGTAATCGCTGCCCATCATATACGTTTTTATAATGGTTGTTTCTTTACCTATTCTAGAACGAATACCAATAACAGATTGTTCTATTTTTGCAGCACCAATTAAACAACCTTCGGCTATTACAGTTCTTACTAAGGTGGTTCCTGCTATTTTTGTTGTTGGCAACATCCTAGCATGCGTGTAAATACGTTTTGTTTTGTCGTATAAATCGAATTTAGGAATATTATCGGTTAAACCAATATTTGCTTCAAAAAAGGAGTCGATATTACCTATATCGGTCCAATAGCCTTCATATTGATAACTTAATGTTTTATGTTTTTCAATAGATTGCGGAATAATTTCTTTGCCAAAGTCGTTTGTTGATTGGTCGTTCATTAATTCTACTAAAAGCTCTCTATTAAAAATGTAAATACCCATAGAGGCTAAATAGTTGCGACCTTCTTTTTTCATGTCGTCGCTAACTTCAGAGGACCAATCGGGTAATAAACTAGCGTCTGGTTTTTCAATAAATGACGTTACAATATTTTCGTCGTTAGCTTTTAAAATTCCGAAGGAGGTTGCGTCTTTAGCACTTACAGGAATGGTAGCTATAGAAATAGCTGCGTTACTTTTTTCATGGGCTTCAATCATTTTATCGTAATCCATTTGATACAACTGATCGCCCGATAGTATTAAAGCATACTCAAAATCGTGTCTTAAAAAGTGATGCATGCTTTGGCGAACGGCATCGGCAGTTCCTTGAAACCATCCCTTATTGCCGGGTGTTTGTTCTGCCGCAAGTACGTCGACAAAGGCACTACTAAAAAAACTAAAATGATAAGTGTCTTTTATATGACGGTTTAAGGAAGCCGAATTAAATTGCGTTAATACAAACATGCGTTTTATGTCTGAATTAATGCAGTTGGAAATAGGAATATCCACTAACCTATATTTACCAGCAATAGGAACTGCTGGTTTTGAACGCTCTTCTGTTAATGGATGTAGTCTAGAACCTTGACCGCCACCTAAAATGATGGATAAAACCTTATTATTGATCATAATTAGTTAGTTTATAGAGTTATATAAATTTATGTATTCTTGTGCTGAAACGTCCCATGAATGGTCTATTTCCATTATTTTTTTACGTATTTTTTTGTATTTCGATTGGTTTTTATAAAGGGCGACCCCTCTATCTATGGCGTTTATTATTTCTAAAACGGTGACATTGTCGTGGCAAATACCAAAACCGTTTTCTTTAGAAATATCTATAACGGTGTCTTTTAAACCGCCAATGCTTCTAACGATAGGAATGGTGCCGTAGCGTAATGCATACATTTGGTTTAGCCCGCAAGGCTCTACACGTGAAGGCATTAGTAAAAAATCGGCACCGGCATATATAATATGTGATAGCTTTTCGTCGTAGCCTATAAAAGCATTGTATGTGCCAATATAATCTTTTTTTAGGGTTTCTAGCTGTTGCTCAACAAAACTATTACCAGAACCTAACAACAATATATTAAGATTGTTTCTTTCGAGTGCAATTTTGAAGACGTCGGGAAACAAATCAGAGCCCTTTTCGCCAACCAACCTACCAATAAAGGCAAATAAGGGTTTTTCAAAATCTAAATTAAAGGTGTCGCATAAGTACCTTTTATTGGCTTCTGCTCCAATATTAATTGTTTTGGCATTGTAGTTTTTAATAATATAATGGTCTGTTTCGGGGTTCCAAACATCGGTATCTATACCATTTAATATACCTGAACATTTGGCGTTTTCTGCACTTAATAAGCTTTCTAGCCCATTGGCGTCTACTTTTAGTTCTTCCATATAACTAGGCGAAACCGTAGTAACGCGCCATGCACATTTGATAGCCGCAGCCAATGGGTTTATAGTACCACCCCAATCTAGTAAACCAACATTATTGAAATTAAATGATGGAATTAAGCCTACTTTTATGTGGGAAAACCAGCCTTGGTATTGGGCATTATGAATGGTCAATATATTAGGAATTTTTCTAAACGCTTCATATTTATAACTTTCTTGAAGCATAAAAGGAATGAGTCCCGTATGGTGGTCATGGCAGTGTATGATGTCTGGATGTTTTTTCCATGTTCGTATCCAATCGAGTGTTGCAATTTGGAAGGCCAGAAATCGGTTGGTGTCATCCGATGAATACACATAGTCTTTAAATAGAAGTTCTGGGACGTCTATAAAAAAGACCTCAAAGTCTAAAGGTTTTTCCTTTAGTGTTTTAACATTAAAGTTTACAAGTGTATTACCTAAATTAATTTCGTTACTATAAATAGTTGTAAACACATTTTCTTTAGTAAACGTATTGTCGTAAAAAGGCATGATAACCTGCGATGACACTTTTGAACTGTTTTGATATTTAGGTAAAGCACCAACAACATCGGCTAGTCCGCCTACTTTGGCTACCGGATAGCATTCCGCACTTATATGAATAATTGTCATTAATATTTTTGCTTTGTTTATAAACTTACAAAAATATTATGCAATATTTTGAAGGAAATTTATTTTTGAAGAAATTATTACAGAATCAGGTTTAATTAAAATTTTCAATAATTTTTTTGCATTAAAAACCAAAAGCATTAAGAAATCTTAATCATTCAGCTTTGAAATAGCCCTAAAGGTCTGTTGCGGAATTTAAATATTTCCCCGTTTAACACTTTATAACCTAAAAAACACTTTTAATTTTATATTTAAATGGAAGCTAAAATGTTTTAGTTTTTATATTTGTTCCGTTCCTTATTAAAATATGCACAAAAAATACCTTTCTATATTTCTTTTGTTTCTTGTTTCCAGTTTAGGGGCCCAGAGCCATGTATTTAAAAAACAATTGGATAGCATACACAAATTGAGACAGCTTTCCCATAACACAGAATTTGGTTTGGAAACAAGGATAGCGTATGCAAAACAAGCTGTAGCACTATCAAAAAGAACAGGTGTGGATTCGGTTTTTTTAAGATCGATTAGAATCCTTACAATAGTTTATTTAGAGGATGTTAAGTATTTTGACACAGCTAAAAAAACACTCCATAAAAACCTAAAGCTTGCAAATGAACTGAAAGATTCACTCAGTATAACATATATTAGTCATCAATTGGTTTATTTATGTAAAAGAGAAAATAATGATAGTGCCTATTACTATAATTACAATGCCTTAAGACATTTTAAAAACGCATCCTTTTCTAAAATAGCCAAGCATAAAATAGCTCAAGCAACTAATTTAAACAGTATAGCTCAATTACAAAAAGATAAACAAGATTATATAGGTAGTCAAACCACAACAATACAGGCAATTAATTTAATTTTAACAGTCCCAGAGAACAAAAAAAGCAAAGAGTTTTTATCCAATGCATATAATTCACTGGGGTTGAATTTAAAAAAGCTCAAAGAATATGACAGGGCATTGGATTACTTTCAAAAATCAATGGACATTAGTAAAAGAACACCAGATGAACAGGTTAATAAGCTATACGCAAAAATAAACATAGCTGAAGTTTATAAAGAAACA
>LLBZ010011242.1_pt3 | contig 11935 bp, 12 predicted proteins | sample 1489421 | NCBI WGS metagenome assembly LLBZ01 (sample SAMN04092657, study PRJNA295927) | soil metagenome | biome: Soil prokaryotic community; feature: Bulk soil; isolation source: soil from tomato rhizosphere | host: tomato cultivar Moneymaker | place: South Korea | collected 2011-11-01 | reverse complement strand
GAAGAGCGCATTGAAAGGGAATTCAATTTCAGCCCTGAAAAAATGTTGTTTTGGTTTGTTGTTCTGATTGTTGCTTTTTTGTTTCAAATCGCTGTAATAGGTTGCCTATGTCCTCGCTTATCTTGGTTTCCACTACCCTAGCATAGATTTGTGTGGTCGATAGCTTGCTGTGTCCCAAAAGCTTTGATACGGTTTCTAAAGGCACGCCATTGGATAGCATGACAGTCGTAGCAAACGTGTGTCTGGCGACATGGAAGGTCAGATTCTTATGGATGCCGCAGTCCTTGGCTATATCCTTTAAATAAACATTGATTTTCTGATTGGAATAAAGTGGCAATACATTTTCACCATTCATATATTCTGAAAACGTTTTGTACTTATTTATGATTTCTAAAGCTTTAGGTAAAATGGGAATCTTAACCGTTTCATTTGTTTTTTCCCGTTTGGTAAAAATCCAATAGTTATTATCAATACCTCTAGAGATATGATTGCTTTTAAGCATCTTAACATCAACATAAGACAGCCCTGTATAACATGAAAACAAAAAACAATCCTTAACCCGTTCCAATGCCTCTTTTGTGAAAAGCGTACTTTCAATTCGTTCCAGTTCCCTTTCCGAAAGATACTGTCTATCAAATTTTTTGAATTTAAGCTGAAAAAGTTGAAATGGGTTTTTATTTATCCATTCCAATTTGCAGGCAAGATTTATCATTTTTTTTAAGCGTTCCAAATGCTTCATCACACCGTTATTGGTTAAGGTCAATTCGTTTTTCGAATTCCTGCTGTTCCTTAAAAAAATCTCAAAATCACAAATGAACCTATGGTTTAGTTGCTTTAAATAAATATCATTTGTCTTTAGTTCATCAGCTAAAAATGTATATAGGTATTTTTCAGTAGTGTAATAATTCTTCATGGTGCCGAACTTTAAAACATCAACCATGTTTGTATTATGGTATTTGATAATATCCCTTAAAGTCTTATGGTTTTCATCTTCACCCAAGTATCTTGCCTTTACGGCAGTGGCAGAAACCATTTTACCTTCCGCAAATAATTGTTTTTGGCAATCCAATAATTTACTATGTACCTCATCCAGATAGGCGTTTAAAAATCTTATTTTTGATGTATTTCCCCTACATTTTCCCTTATTATTATCCCAATCGTTAATTTGGACGATTCGTTTTAAACTAATTTCTGCCCGTTTTCCATTAATAGTAACACGTGCATAAATTGATAATTTATCTGCGGACTTGGATAATTTTCTTGTGAAGAAAAGTACTGAAAATGTGGTGTTTGTCTTCATTTTGCGAGTTTTAAGTTAAACAATTTTGGTTGTAAAACAAAAGTCAAATTGCTCTTAAAAGCTCTTTAAAATTACGACAATTTTGATAAGAAGTGATTCACCGAATTGTACACCTTTTTGTTGATTTCAATTGATTTCAAATGATATCAAAAAAAATTAAAACACTGAAAATCATATAATTAACAGTGTTCTAATTTTATAAAAATAGGGTTCGTCGGGATGACAGGATTTGAACCTGCGACCACACGGCCCCCAGCCGTGTACGCTACCGGACTGCGCCACATCCCGAATTAATTTTCCAACAGGTATCTTTTTATACCTCGCTTTTTTATTTTTCGTTCCAATTGCACCGCCTCTGATCGAGAGTTACAATTATAATACTTTTTCAGTTCCCAAGGTATTCCCCTGGATGTAAATTTCTTCCCTCCACTATTGTGGACTTTTAAGCGCTTTGACAAATCATTAGTCTGCCCTACATAATACCTATTTATACTTTCGCTGTAAATGATATAAACAACATATTGCAAAACCATTATTTTTTTTGGCGACCATCACGCCATCGGCGTGATACGCTACCGGACTGCGCCACATCCCGAAATTACATTTAAGTGATGACTATCACTAAATAGTTAATCATGGTTTATGGAAGTTCTAACTGTGATAAAGTGTCGTTTATCGTGAACTTTCCGAAGGGCCACATCCCGTTTAAAATTTGGTGCAAAGAAAACACATTTTATTAAAAAATTAAAAATAAAATGCATAAAGAATACCTATAAAAAAATAAAAGCCGAAGCAAAGTCCGGCTTGTACATATAATAAAAGTTGTTATTTAATTATAAGTTGATGTAGAAACTTCAAACGTAGCGTCTTTACCTGCTAAATAACGTTCTGCATCAAGCGCAGCCATACATCCTGTTCCAGCAGCGGTAACGGCTTGTCTGTAAACATGATCTGCAGCGTCACCCGACACAAATACGCCTTCAATATTAGTTTTTGAAGTTCCGGGTACATTTATAATATAGCCTGTTTCATCTAAATTTAAAAAACCTTTAAATATATCTGTGTTTGGTTTATGACCAATTGCTACAAAAAATCCTGTTGCGGGAATTACGTGTTTTTCATTGGTTTTATTATTAAAAGCCCTTACACCTGTAACTACTTGTCCGTCACCTAAAACCTCATCAGTTTCCGTATTAAACAATATTTCGATATTTGGTGTGTTCTTAACCCTGTTAGCCATAATTTTTGACGCTCTAAATTCATCACGTCTTACCAACATGGTTACTTTTTTACATAATTTAGAAAGATAGTGCGCCTCTTCACAAGCCGAATCGCCAGCACCTACAATAACTACTTCTTGATTTCTATAAAAGAACCCATCACAAACAGCACAAGCTGAAACACCGCCTCCTAATTTTAAATATTTCTGTTCAGAATCTAAACCTAAATATTTAGCAGATGCTCCTGTTGAAATAATAACTGTATCACAATGAATTTCCTTAGTTTCATTAACCCATACTTTATGTACATCGCCCGAGAAATCTACTTTAGTAACCCAGCCATCACGCACATCGGTTTCAAAGCGTTCTGCTTGCTTTTGTAACTCCAACATCATTTCTGGTCCTGTGATACCATCTGGATACCCAGGGAAATTTTCAACTTCATTGGTCGTTGTTAATTGACCTCCTGGTTGGGTTCCTTGATATAAAACGGGCTTCATGTTGGCTCTAGCGGCATAAATCGCTGCGGTATATCCTGCTGGTCCCGAACCAATTATTAAACATTTTACTTTTTCAATTGTATCTGACATAATCACTATTAATTTTAATCTTAACAAAAGTAGAATTTTTGACTCAAAACTTGCATTAAAATTATCAAAAGATATTATCATCGTATAAGTACTTATTATCCAATATTTTATTTCTCCCGTTTTTTTCGTAACTTGTAGTAGTATGATTATTAATTAAACTCTTCATTTATGAAAACATTTATACTTATTTTCTGTACGTCCTTTATATTTTCCTGTAACAACAATAAAAACGTTGAACAGCCTATAAAAGAACATTCTTTAGAAGGTGCATGGGAATTAGTTAGCTTTTTGAACTATAAACAAGATGGTTCTGTAGATACTATAAAATCTTCCAACGTATACAAACAAATGAAGATGTTTTCTAAAACTAAGATTATGTGGAGCAGATTACGGGCATGGGACTCTTTAGACTGGTTTGGAGTTGGAGATTATACTTTTAAAGATGGTACATTAACCGAAGTTTTAGATTATGGTTCTCATGCTATGAGTAGCCGTATAAAAGCAAAAAAGAAATTTATTTTCGATATAACAATTGACGAAAACTCATTTACCCAAGTTGAAATTGATAGCTTAGGTCACCCTATATATGCCGAAAATTACAAACGCGTGGAATAAAAAAAGCCAAACTATTAAGTTCAGCTTTTTCCTTTTATAAAAATTATAATAACTTGTTCAATTATTTTCTAACAGCTTTAACAATTGCAAGTGCATTTCTTACGTCTTGCTCTAGTTTTGCATAATCCTTGTTAGCTATAATGTCTTTAGAAATTAACTGAGATCCCATACCTACACAAGTTACACCAGCATCAAACCAACCTTTTAGATTTTCTTCTGTTGGAGATACACCACCTGTAGGCATAATGCTTGTCCAAGGTTGTGGTCCTTTTATTCCTTTTACGAATTGTGGCCCGTAAATATCACCAGGGAAAAGTTTTACTATTTCGCAACCTAACTCTTCTGCTCTAGCTATTTCGGTTAATGTTCCACAGCCTGGAGACCATAATACTTTTTTACGGTTACAAGCAATGGCGATATCCTCTCTTAAAACAGGAGTTACTATAAAGTTTGCTCCTAAAGCCATGTATAAAGATGCTGCAGCTCCATCGGTAACAGAACCAACACCCATGATCATGCCTGGTAATTCTTTAATAGCATATTTGGTTAATTCACCAAAAACCTCGTGAGCAAAATCACCACGCGCCGTAAATTCCATTAATCTTGCGCCACCATCGTAGCAAGCTTTTAATACCCTTTTACTTAACTCAATGTCATTATGAAAAAACAAAGGAATCATCCCTGTATCTTTCATGGCTTGAGCTACTTCTAATCTTGAAAATTGTGCCATTTTTATTGTTTTTATTTTTTTAATTCCAGTTTAATATTTTCTTAAAATCATATGCCTCTGGATTGGGGACATATTTTTTTGCTTGTTGGTAATCTTTCTCTTGAATATAGAATAAATTATTGATGAACAGTTGTGCCATATCAGAATTGATGTCTACCAACCGTGGTGGAATCTTTCCGTTTTCATCCTCAAAATCCTTTAAAAATAACGGTGTAATATCTCCCCTTGAGTTTGCACTAACAATACAACCTGAAATACCTTGGTCATACAATTTTTTAACGCCTATACCTAGTAGGGTACACAAAGTTAAATCGAATGCAATGGGATTACAACATCTTAATTCGTAACCAAGTTCTACTGGTCTTGATTTTACGACTAGTCCCAGTTCCTTTAATTTAACTTGTAATAAATAGTTAAAGATATGCGATTTACTGACGTTACCTAATTCTGGATGCCCATGATCATCATACGTAAAGTTTATACCTGAATTTATGATTTCTTTTTCATCCATAAAATGAAAAACGCCTTCACTTACCAAAGCGACCCCATATTCAACACCTTCTAATTTACATTTAACGATTGAAGAAATAATCATATTGATTATCTTATCGAATGTAATCGTTGTTTTGTTAAACATTTCTGGGATAATCATCATTTGAAAGTGACAAGCCGAAGCAATTCCGAAAGCTAAATGACCTGCAGAACGACCCATGGCCGACATAACAAACCAATTTTCGCTAGTTCTGGCATCTTCATAAACCGTATTACCTATACGAACACCTTCATCTTTTGCTGTATGAAAACCAAATGTTGGGTTTCTATCTGGCAAAGGCAAATCGTTATCTATGGTTTTTGGAACATGGACGTGTGCAACCGATAAATCCTGGGTTTGAAGATACTTTGTTAATCTATTAGCGGTTGAAGCTGTATCGTCTCCACCAATAGTTACCAATAATTTTACATTATTTTTTTTGAAAAAATCAGCTTTAAAATCGCTGTCTTTGGGTTTGAATCTACTCATGATCAAAGTAGAACCTCCACGACTAAAAATACGATCGGCATGATGGAAATCAAAAATTTTCACTTCGGGATTCTCTGAAAGTAGCCCTTGGTATCCATGATGAACGCCTATAACCTCATACCCATCTTTCATAAAGGTTTTAGCAACCGTACTTATAACAGTATTAATACCTGGTGCAGGACCGCCACCACAAATAATCGCAATTGATTTTTTCATACACTATTAAGAATCTTAAAGATTTAGTTGAAGCCAAAGAATAAATTTAAAAAGCCTGCAAGGTTTTGAAAATCTTGCAGGCTATAAATTTATTATCGAGCAACTCTACCTGATGCATCACCACCCATAAGTTTGGTTACTTCATCAACAGTTACTAAGTTAGCATCACCTTTAATAGTGTGTTTTAAACAAGATGCCGCTACGGCAAAATCTAAAGCATTTTGATCGTTATCTGGATACGTTAATAATCCATATATTAAACCACCCATAAATGAATCTCCACCACCTACTCTATCAACAATATCGGTAATTTGGTATTGACGGGTTTGTAACATTTGTTTACCATCATATAAAACCCCAGCCCATGTGTTGTGAGATGCAGAAATAGAACCTCTTAACGTTGTGATTACTTTTTTAGCTCTTGGGAATTTTTTCATCATTTGTTGACAAACCGATAAGAAAGCTTCAGCCTTCACATCATGTCCATGCGTTTGAACTGCTGCTCCTTCTGGCTTAATGCCAAAGTGCATTTCAGCATCTTCTTCGTTACCAAGAATAACATCACAATAAGAAGTTAATTCAGTCATGATAGCTTCACGGTCTCCACCGTATTTCCATAACTTTGCACGGTAATTTAAGTCGGTTGAAATAGTAACACCTAATTTGCTAGCCGCTTTAACAGCTTCTAAACAAACATCGGCAGAACTTTGGGAAATAGCTGGTGTAATACCTGTCCAGTGGAACCACTCTACACCTTTAAATACTTCTTCCCAATTAATCATACCAGATTGAATTGTAGCCATAGAAGAGTGTGCTCTGTCATAAACGACTTTACTACCTCTAGATACCGCTCCTGTTTCCAAAAAATATATACCTAAACGGTCTCCACCCCAAACAATTTTATCTACACCAACACCTCTTTTACGCATTTCCATCATCGCACATTCACCAATGTCATTTTTAGGTAAACGGGTTATAAAATCTACAGAAATACCATAATTTGCTAATGATACTGCTACGTTAGATTCTCCACCGCCATAAACAACATCAAAATTGTCTGCTTGAGAAAATCTTAAAAATCCTTGAGGTGCTAATCGTAGCATGATCTCACCAAATGTAACTACTCTACTCATGTTATTAAATTATAAATTTAGTTAAATTAAATTTTGCTTAAACGTTTAAGCAAAGGCTTATTAGTAAATATAACAAAAACATTAAATAAACTTATCTATTTTGTTTATAAAAACTAATGTACTATTTTTGCTTAAACGATTAAGCAAAAATATATAAAAAATTGAGAAACAAAAAAAAAACGACCATAAAAGACATTGCTAGCGTTTTAAATATCTCTCCCGCAGCAGTTTCAAAGGCATTGCATGATGATTCACGCATAAGTGCCAAAACAAAGGAAGCTGTAAAAAAGGTGGCGAAAGACTTAAATTATCAACCCAATCACCTAGCAAGTGCGCTTCGTAGAGGAAAAAGCAATTTGGTAGGCGTCATAGTTCCCAGAACCAACAGTCACTTCTTTTCTTCGGTGATTCAAAATATTGAAGAAGTTTTAAATAAAGAAGGTTATAATATTATCATTACCCAATCGAACGAATCTTATAAAAAAGAATGCCGTAATATTGATACGCTGTTATTCACACAGGTTGATGGCATCATTGCTTCCATGGCCAATGAAACCATCAGTTTAGATTTTTACGAGAAAATTAAATCAAAAGGCATTCCCTTAATTCTATTTGACCGTGGTGAAAACGATTTGAATGTCGATTATATTGGTATAAATGATTACGACAGCAGCCACATGATTGTTGAGCATTTAGTGCAACAGGGTTGTAAACGCATAGCACATATTGGTGGCTATAGGCATACGCGTATTTTTAATAACAGAATAAGAGGTTATATTGATGCTATTAAAAAACATCATTTACCATTAGATGAAGCACTACTAATAGAAAGCAGCCTTACTTTAGAAGACGGTCGGGATAAAATGATGCAACTGCTAAACTTAAAAAACAGACCCGATGCCGTTTATGTTGCTGGAGATTATGCCGCTTTAGGGGCGTTACAAGTGTTAAAAGAAAACAACATTGAAATACCTAATACTATTGCTTTAGTTGGTTTTGGTAACGAACCTTTTACATCTATGGTAACCCCGTCTATTTCCAGCATAAACCAACACAGTGATGACATTGGAAAACTGGCAGCACAAACCTTTTTAAAACGTGTAAACGACCTAAAAACGAAACAAACATTAAATAAAATAATACTTGATGCTGAATTGATTGTTAGAGACTCTTCTCATGTGAAGAACCTATAGCATAAAATCTTCTCTTATAGGACTAAAAACGTCTATTAAAACACCGCTTTTTTTACAAATGGTTCCATGCATGGTATTTGGCGGGATATAAAGGGCATCTCCTTCTTTAACTAATTTCACTTCGTTATCAACTGTAAATTCAAACTCACCGCTAGCCACATACGTCACTTGTGAGTGGTAATGGCTATGCAAAGTGCCAACGCCTCCAGCTTCAAAATGAACATTTACAAGCATAATTCTATCATCATAGGCCATAATTTTTCTTTTTATTCCGCCTCCTAATTCTTCCCATTCAATATCATCTCCTAATAAAAAAATGTTGCTTGCTCCAAAACTCTTCATATTATTTATTTTTATAAGCGTTAATTGAACAAATGTACTTTTTTCTGAATTATTAATAAAATAGATTATAGTATATGACAAAAATTAAATCGTCTCACATAGGTTTCTGCCGAAGTCCAATCCAAAATACTTCTGCATATAGCTTCGACAAGCTCAACTTGACAGACTGTGTTCGATAAAACCAGTTTAAACCATACATTGTCGGACTGAGCTTGTCGAAGTCCCCGCTCGTGACGGCGGAGTAAAAAAGTAAGCAAAGAGAGATTGCTATTCAAATGTTTATTTGCATTTCTCCACTAGCGCAAGCATCTTGCTTGTGCCGTTAACCAAGCTAACATTTGATTTTTATTCATATTTCTAAACTTAAATTTATATTCATAGCAATTTGTTTCATCTGGTCTATTTTCTATTTTCTATTCTCTTTATTCTATTCTCTTTTAACGAAACAGTCTCTAAAACATACTGATTGGCAATATTTGTAAATTCCTTAATTTGCTGTTGCTCCCATACAGCATCTTTATCTAATTCTTCAGCCAACATTTTTGCCACCATAGGAATTATTTCTAATGTTGCGCGGGCATCTAAAAACAAGGTGCGAACACGTCGAGCCAAAATATCTTCTACGGTTCTTGCCATTTCGTATCGAATCGCCCAAATAATTTCTGCTTTGGTATGGGGTAACCGTTCATGTACTGTTTCACCCAATTCAGGATTTGTTGCAATTAAACTTTGAATGCCCTCTTGGTCGCTTCCGTAAATATATTGATGGCGGGTTTTATCATTAGATGTTGTAGCGCCATGAATTTTTATGTTTTTTGTTTTACATGATACATACTTCAATTTCCCTATCGAAATAGCTTTATTTATGGTATCCTGCGCCATGCGTCTATAGGTCGTCCATTTGCCACCGGTAATGGTTATTAATTCAGAATTTGAAACGATAATTTTATGGCTTCTGGAAATTTCCTTTGTTTTTTCAGACTTATCTTTTGGTGCTGCCAGTGGTCTTAGGCCTGCAAAAATGCTCAACACATCCTCTTTACCCACTTTTTTGGTTAGATAATTATTTGCCGTAGTCATGATGAAATCTACTTCTTTGTCTAAAGCTGTTGGTTCTAAACTGTGACTATCAAGTAACGTATCGGTGGTACCAACAACCACTTTATTATGCCATGGCACCAAAAACAATACCCTGCCGTCAGTGGTTTTTGGTATCATAATAGCATCCTTTCCGGGCAAAAAAGATTTATCTAAAACTAAATGGATTCCTTGGCTTGGACGCACCATGTCTTTTGCTTCTGAATTATCCATTTTCAAAATCTCATCGGTAAAAACACCTGTAGCATTTATAACAACTTTGGCGTTTAAGGTATAGGTGGCCTTAGTTTCCATATCTTCAGCTATAACTCCATTGACTATGCCATCATCGTTTTTCGACAACTGATTTACTTTAAAATGATTTAAAACAGTAGCCCCATGTTCTATGGCCGTTTGGGCAATATTTACCGCTAACCTGGAATCGTCAAACTGTCCATCATGATACACCACACCTCCTTTAAGTTTTCCATTTTTGATAGTACTTAATCTTGAAAGGGTGTCTTTTTTGTTAATCCGCATCGATTTTCCAAAACTTAATTTACCTGCTAGCGTATCATAAATTTTAAGCCCTATAGTATATTTAAATGTGTCCCACCACGTATAGTTTGGAATTATAAAAGACTGATTGCAGACTAAATGTGAGGCATTCTTCAATAACAAGCCTCTTTCGTATAGTGCTTCCTTTACTAAATCAATGTTGCCTTGCGCTAAATAACGAACACCGCCATGAAGCAGTTTTGTGCTTCGACTAGAGGTTCCTTTTGCGAAATCTACTTGTTCTAATAAAAGGGTGCTAAATCCACGTGTGACACTATCTAAAGCAACACCTAATCCAGTGGCGCCTCCTCCAATAATTATCACATCCCAAGCAGGCTGCTTTTTTAATTGGATTATCAAAGTATTTCTGTTAAACAAATTGGTTGTTTTTTGTTTAAATGTAATAACTTTTTTATGAAGTCATTTAAACTTTTCTTTTTACCTGCAAAAATGATTTTCAATCCGTTCCTATGAGCTTTTTCCGCTTTTCATTTAAGATGGTATTAATTATTCCTCAACAGGTTCAATTTTCTTTATTAATGTAAATAATACCAAAAGAGATAGTGGAATAGTTACTGCTATGACTATGAAAGCTGGCGTATACGAATTTGTGGTAATTTGCCCTATAAACCAATTCATTACCATGACTGAAATTGCACCTACCGTACCTGCTAATCCTGCTAAGGTACCTACGGAAGGGCCTTTAAACAAATCGCTTGATATGGTTTGAATGTTTCCAATAGCAAACTGGAATCCAAATAGCACAAATGTAGCTATGTAAATAAATGTCATAAAATTATTCTCGTTTACCAAGAAAATAATTCCCAATAATCCTAAGAAAATCATGATTCCTCCTAATGTGATAGTCAATTTTCGTGATGCATCTACAGTCATTATTTCCATTAATTTACCCGAAAACCATCCCCCTGCGATACTTCCTGCTGCGCCACCAAGATAAGAAATCCATATAGTAGCGCCAATTTCCTCTATACTTAAATCAAATTTTGAATGTAAGTAGATAGGCATCCAACCCACAAAAAACCACCAGATTGGTTCAATAAAAAAACTACAAAGCAATACCCCCCAAGATTCTTTATAGCTTAAAATTTTCCGTAAACTTAAGCTTTTCACCTTTTTCTTATCAATGAGTTCGTCTTTATCAATTCTATCGGAGACAATAAGATTTCTTTCTTCCTCAGTTACCCATGGATGCTTTTCTGGAGTGGACTTGTTCAGAAACAACCAAGGGATTACCCAAAGCACTCCAACAGCTCCTAAAATGATATAAGTCGTTTTCCAACCAAATTGGGCATATAAAAATATAATTATAAATGGTGCTATCACATTTCCTATGGAAGCTCCTGCATTAAAAATACCTTGGGCAATGGCTCTTTCTTTTATAGGAAACCACTCGCCATTGCTTTTTACTGCACCAGGCCAGTTACCTGCTTCTCCCAAACCTAAAAGCCCCCTAACTATGGAGAGCGAAATCAACCCGCGCGCAAAAGCATGAAACACGGATGCTAATGACCATACAACAATAGATACCACAAACCCTAAACGTGTACCAATGATGTCGTATAATTTCCCAGATAAAAATTTGCCTGCGGCATAAGTAGCCATAAATACGTTTAACATAATAGCATAATCGGTATTATCCATACCTAAATCTTTACCCATTTCTGGCCACAACAATGCAAACGCAGTTCTATCTACATAATTTATAACGGTAGCTATAAAAATCAATGTAATAATCCACCAACGTAAACCTTTAATTTTCATCTTTTTATATTTTTTAATTTTTAATTGTCATGCTTCGACAAGCTTCACTTGCTATCTTCGCTGCAAAATATATTTTGCATATTACTAATGCTCAGCACAAGCTTGGAATACCCTTAACAAATCATCCGCGTGTGTGTGAATGCTATTCTCATGGGTGT
>LLBZ010012564.1_pt1 | contig 11936 bp, 8 predicted proteins | sample 1489421 | NCBI WGS metagenome assembly LLBZ01 (sample SAMN04092657, study PRJNA295927) | soil metagenome | biome: Soil prokaryotic community; feature: Bulk soil; isolation source: soil from tomato rhizosphere | host: tomato cultivar Moneymaker | place: South Korea | collected 2011-11-01 | reverse complement strand
GGATCTCGCGGAAGTTGAACAGGTGTTCGTAAAATTCAGCCCATTCCTTCATGCGGCCGCGATGTACGTTGTGCGTCAGATGATCGATATAGGTCAGCCCGCATCCCTTCGGATTCACTTCAGCGCCGGGGATCGCAACGAAGTCGACATCGTAGATGCTGATATCGCCGATCGCGCCCGCCGAAACGCCACTCTCGCCATCCTTGCCGCGCCAGCGGTCGACAAAATAGATCAGCGAATCGCCGATGCCCTTGATCGCCGGCACATTCAATTCCATCGGGCCAGTCTTGTTGTCAAAGCCCCATGCACCGAGTTCGAGCGCGCGCTTGTACGCTACCGCCGCATCTTTGACACGGAATGCGAATGCGCAAACGCACTGACCATGCTTGCGTGCGAAGCGCTGCGCAAACGAATCCTTTTCGGCATTGATGATGAAATTGACGTCACCCTGGCGGTACAGGGTCACATCCTTGTGACGATGGCGAGCGATCGCGGCAAAACCCATCTGCTCGAACAAGGCACCGAGTGCTTTGGGGTCAGGCGCTGCATACTCGATGAACTCGAAACCATCGGTCCCCATCGGGTTGTCCCAAGGTTGAAATTGCATGTCTGCCTCCTGTCCATGACCTGATCAGTATAAGCGGTGCCAATCGGCAGAAAATTGCAAATCATGCCCACATAAAGATAAATTGAGCAATAATATTGCTCAGATTTTTTTATTTTCAGATGAATATGTCAAAGATTGAGCTCGACAAAATCGACCGCAAAATTCTTTCAATACTTCAATCAGATGGACGTCTGAGCAATCAGGAGGTCGCCGAGCGTGTAAGTCTGTCGCCATCGCCTTGCCTGCGCCGCATCAAGCGACTGGAAGAAGCAGGTGTGATTCGTCAGTACGTTGCCTTATTAGCGCCGGAACGCATCGGCCTGGGCTTGCTTGCGTATGTCAATGTGCGGCTGGAAAAACACAGCGATGCGCCGGGTGTAAGCGGTTCGCGAGGGTCGCATGCCGACTTTGCCGCGTCGGTGGAAAACTGGCCGGAAGTCGTTGCGTGTTATGCGATGACAGGCGAGATGGATTATCTGCTCCGCGTGCATGTCGAAGACATGGAACATTTTTCGCGATTCGTGATGGAAACGCTGCTGCGCCATCCCGCGGTTCTCGATGTAAAGTCGAGTTTCGCGCTCAAGCGCATCAAGGATACGACTGCGCTGCCGCTGGTGTAGCAGGTATCTTGCGGAACGCCGGAGAGGCGTTCCGCACTGCGATGGCGTGATCCCATTGCGCGTCGGTCAACTTTTTTTCTTGAAATTCTGCAGGTTGTTCAACCATTTTCGTGCAGCGCGCGCGTTGGCTTTGAGCTTGTAATCAAACATGGCAACCTGCTCTTCGACCGCTTCTTGCAGCATGCTGGCCGCACTGGCCGGCAACACTTTCAGATAGGCGTCAGCTTTGCCTGCGTCATGATGAATTTCCATGCCCGCCTTTTTCGCGATATGGATCATGGTTTGATTGGTCGCCAGACAATGCATGTACATCATATCGATATCGGCGTTGCGGCAATGGATCGCAGCGCGTTCAAACAATTTCGTGCCGATCCCCATGCCACGCACCGACTCAAGTACGGATAAACCGAATTCCGCAACGCGCTCTTTTTCGGTTGCGTGCGTAAACGTTGGCCGTGCATCGCGCGGCGCAAATGCCAGATGACCTGCTCCGACCAGCTTGAGTGCACTGTCATACACGCCAAACACGGTATCGCGTACAAAGTCGACATGCTGCACATATTTCGTGATCAACTCGTCCGGCAGGACGGTGCCGAAGCGCAGCAAACGGTCGTTATCACCCAGAGCAAGAAGGTGCATCAGCAGTCGGCGTCGGTCGCGCTCCGACAATTCCTTCACGCGGAAAGTTGGTGCCGCTGGTATTGGCCCGGCATTGGCGACACTTGCAAATGCGTTGAGAAAGATTTCGCCCGAATTCATCATGTACTCCTATTTGGCGTGCTTTGTGCAGCGCACCAAATCATTGTAGGCCATGTATTCGGACAAGGGTAGGACGCACGCGCTAATCGATGCCGAATTGATTAACATCGAAGCAGCGCAGCATTAAAAACGCATGAAGTGTGACACTGCGTCCACAAAAAATTATGCTTATTGCAGCAAATTCAATGTTGCTCGCGGTGGACTCCGGTCCTGATGAAATGCGCGAACTGGTCGGCTGGAAGCGGCTTGCTTAAATAGAAGCCTTGCAACATGTCACATGATTGTTCGTTCAGGAATTGCAATTGTGCTTCGGTCTCAACGCCTTCGGCAACCACTTTCAGACGCAAGCTGTGCGCAAGCGCAATGATCGCTTTCACGATCGCTGCGTCGTCGGCATCATGCGGCACATCACGCACGAAAGAGCGGTCGATCTTGACAAGGTCAACCGGGAAGCGCTTCAGATACGCAAGAGATGAATACCCGGTTCCAAAGTCGTCGATTGCCAATCTCACGCCGAGACCGCGCAAACGCTCCAGCGCCTCTAGCGTATCCTCCGCATGCTCCATTAACGTGCTTTCGGTAATTTCAAGTTCCAGCAAATGGGAAGGCAACCCGGTTTCCTGAAGAACGCTTTCAACAGTCAACGTAAAATCCGATTGCAGTAATTGTTTAACCGACAGATTCACTGCAATACGCATTTCAGGCAATCCGGATTGCCGCCATTTCTGCATCTGCACGCATGCGGTGCGCAACACCCACGCGCCGATCGTGTCGATCAAGCCGGTTTCTTCGGCCAGCGGAATGAACTCAAGCGGCGACACCATGCCGCGTGTCGGATGATGCCAGCGCAGCAGCGCTTCCGCGCCAACGATTTGTTCGCTTTCCAGATGCGTCTGCGGTTGATAAAACACCTCGAGTTCGTCGCGCTGCAATGCGCGCCGCAAATCGTTTTCAAGCCGCATGCGCTCTGAAATCGAGTGCTCCATCGATGCCTCGAAAAACTGGAATCCTGCCTTGGTTTTCTTGGCTCGGTACATCGCAGTATCGGCATGCTTCAACAACGTGTTGGCGTCGATACCATCATGCGGATACATCGATATGCCGATACTGGCGGCGACAAAAATATCGTGTCCGTCGATCTGGAATGCAGCCGCAAGCGCGCGGCAGATATTTTGTGCAGCGCTGGCTGCTGCGGCCGGACTCGCGACATCGGCCAGCACCACCGTGAATTCATCACCGCCCAGGCGTGCGACGCAATCGGCATTGCGCACGCTATTGCGAATACGCTGCGCGACAGCCACCAGCAGGCGATCGCCGACATCATGACCAAGCGTATCGTTCACGTTCTTGAAACGGTCGAGGTCAAGGAACAGCACCGCAACCGCCTCCGCCGCCTGACGCGCCTGTTCTACGCGCCGAGTTAATTGATCGAAGAAAAGCGCCCGGTTCGGCAGTCCGGTCAACGGGTCGTTGTAAGCAAGGTGGCGTACACGCTTCTCGGCGCGGTTGGCGTCGATGATGCGTCGCACGCGCTGCGACAGAACCGCGAAATGAATCGGCTTGGGTATGAAATCGCTGGCGCCGGCCGCGAATGCACGTTCCACCGATGCATTGTCGTCCAGAGCGGTAATCATCAGCACGGGAATTGCGCGTCCGTTTGGCAGGTTCTGCACCTTCGCGCACGCGGTGAAGCCATCCATCACCGGCATCATCGCATCCATCAAAATGACATCGGGCTGCATGCGTTTGAGCATCTTCAGGGCTTGCACCCCATCGCCTGCCTCTTCGACCTGAAAACCGTCGCGCTGCAGCGTGTAGCGCAACGCACTACGCGTGCTGCGGTCATCATCGACCACCAGTACTTGCGCGACTTCACCATTCTGCTTCGCACTTTGCCGGTCTTCGAGGTACAGCTCATCGCTCAACATGTCGGCAACCGCATCGAAGGCCGCGCGCAGTTGTGGCAGCAGCGGCTGGATATCGGCAACACGCTGCTCGCACGCCAGTTCTTCTATCTCACGAGCGAGCTGAGCAAGCGCAAATGCGCCGAGGTTGCCGCTGCTACCCTTGATTGAATGCGCCATTGCGCGCGCAGATTCCGCATCCATCTGTACTACCGCCTGGTCAAGTTGCACCAGATAGATTGGCGTATCTTCCAGAAAGGGCGAAACAGCCTGCTGCAATGCCGGCCCGAGAATGTCGCGCAACTTGCCGAAAACTATCGCATCAAGCGGCTCGACATCGCCATCGATCCTCCCGGCAACCGGTGTTCGCACGAGCCAGCGTTCAAGTTTGCTACGCACATCGACCAGCGTGATGGGTTTGGCCAGGTAGTCATCCATGCCGGCAGCCAGGCACTTTTCGGCATCGCCCTGTTGCGTGTTTGCAGTCATCGCGACAATCGGCGTGCGGCGACGGAGTCCGTCTTCGAAGTTGCGTATATGGACCGTTGCTTCATAACCGTCCATTTCCGGCATGTTGCAATCCATCAGGATCAGATCGAATCGGCGATGGCGAACCACTTCAACCGCCTCCCGGCCATTTGCCGCGAACTCACACTGGCAGCCATTGATTGTCAGCATGCCGGCGGCGACCATCTGGTTTGTGCGGTTATCTTCGACCACCAACACTCTGAGTTCTCTTGCCTCGACCATCTCGCGTTCCGGCGCAGGCAGAGAGACCGTAGCAGACCGATCGTTTGCGAGCAAGTAACGCAGTGCATCGCGCAGCTGGTCAAGCCGCAGCGGCTTTTCAATGCAGATTTCTTGTTGCGATTTGCGCTGTTCGGTCGATCTGGAGTAACGATCAAGCAACAGCATGCGCAATCCCGACCATGCCGGCATTGCGCGAATGCGACGCGCCAATTCCTCGCCGTGCTCATCGACCATGCCGACGTCCATCACCACCAATTCGTATTGCGCATCGTGCTCCACCAGTCGCGCCATCGCTTCGGCGCCGCCGGCGACCGCATCGCAGGCAATGCCGGATTGCATCAGGCTTTGTTCCAGAAAGCCGCGCACGATCCTGCTTTCCTCAACAATCAACGCGCGCACGCCTGGCCATGCCAGCGCATCCCATACCGCGTCGATGGTGCTGCCGGCGCGGCAAGCGACCGTAAAGCCGAAGGTGCTGCCCAGGCCGATCTGACTGAGGATATGAATTTCGCCGCCCATCAATTCCACCAGATGCTTGCTGATCGCCAGACCAAGGCCGGTGCCGCCGTATTTACGGGATGTTGAACGTTCGGCCTGAGTAAACGATTCAAATACGTGGCTCACCAAAGCGGCGTCCATGCCGATGCCGGTGTCGATCACATCGAAGCGAAGCGACAGCCGGCCTTCATCGCCGGCGGCTGTCGCCGATACACGGATCGCCACTTCGCCTCGTTCGGTGAATTTCACTGCATTGCCAACCAGGTTGGTAAGCACCTGACGCAAGCGAAGGGAATCGCCGCAAATCCGGGGCGGGACGTTGTCTTCGACCAGGTAACCGAGCTCCAGTCCCTTCTGCTGCGCCTGTCTGGCGAGTAACTCGATCACTTCCTCGATCAACTCGTGCAAGTCGAATTCGACTTCGTCGAGCTCCAGCTTACCGGCCTCCATCTTCGAAAAATCAAGAATGTCGTTGATCAGTTCAATCAATGTGTGCGACGAGTTCCAGGCAATATCGACGCATTCCTGCTGCGGCCGTGTCAGCTGCATCTCCTTGAGCAGGTCAAGCATCCCGACCACGCCGTTCAGCGGCGTGCGCACTTCATGACTTACCATTGCCGCAAATTGCGCCTTCATCAGCGCGGAGCGCAATGCATCGTCGCGCGACCGTTTCAGTTCCGTCTCGCGCTGCTCGAGCACGTGCATCATCTTGTTGAATGCCTGTGCCATATCGATGATGTCACGCGGGCCGTCAGGCACGGCTCGCATCCCGGACTCGCCCCCCTCCGCGCGCCCCATCAGCAATGACAATTCATTGAGCGGCCGAATCATTCGCCACGTAAGCATACGCATGATTGCCAGCAGCACGAGCGCAAACGACAACGTGATCGCCAGATTGCCGACGAACAGCGATGTGACAAGCTGATGCAGCGTGTCCTTGCCAAGCACCACATGCACGTGACCCAGCAAATGCTGGCGGCGCTCGCTCAGGTCGAACGGCGAGTCTTCCGCAGTACGGCTGCTGTAAATTGGTGCGCCGAAATACCATTCATTGTCGCTTTCGGCTTCCAACGCTGCTCCGCGTGGTGCTTTGTGATGTCCGTGCACAGCGCTGCGAAGCTTATTGCCCGGCTTGTCAAGCGACAGCAGGACCTGGTCGTTGCTGTCGCGAATTTCCACATGCAGCACATCGGGAAATGCCAGCGTCGCGGTAACGCCGTCACGTGCATTTTCCGCCGATTGGTACAACGCAGCCAACGTGCTTTGGCGGGCGAGATTATCGGCAATGTGCACTCCTTGCTGTACCAGGTAACTCTCGACGCGACGACTTGCTTCCCATGCGTTCATCACTGCCGAAAACAGCGCCAGCAATAAAATGCCTGCACTGACGACAACTGTCAGCTGACGACGAAAGCCGGTACGGCTTAATAAGCTTTGAAACATGCGCTTACCCTGCGCGCAGGCCAGCTGCCACAGGCACGGCCAGGAAAAGGAGATTCAACATCAAGGCTCCGGAAAAACGAAATCGAACGAACGCTGCTGCTGGTACCCGATACTCAAGCCGATATGACTGGCGGTACGCAGATTTACCGCAATATGTACTTCACGCAAAGGCACCACACCGCGCTTGCCGGATTCGCCGCTCAACACACCAAGTGCGGAACTGGCGAGCATGCGGCCGAGCTTGAGGTTATCCGGATACAGCGCAAACAGCGCACCTTTCTTCACATGCAGAAAACTACTCGAAAATACCGGCACACTCCGGTTCCATGATTCCTGCAGCACGAGCGGCAGAATCGTTCCCTCGTTGACGGTCGTTGTGTCTTGCGGCAGCCACACCGCGTCGTGCCTGCCATCGGCAGTCGCAAACGCGGTTGTGTAAATACGTGCCGCGCTTGCCAGGTCGCGAGCCTCATGCGTAACCAACTCCAGTCCGTGATGCCGCGCCGCTTCGCGCGCAAGCTTGATCAGCCAGTCATTGTTTTGCGGGTCGTACACGACGATCACGCGTTTCACGTTCGGCAACAGGTTTCGCAAGCGGGCAAACAAGAGGGCAGGATCGGGGGTCAGACTGATGCCTGTCATATCGCGACTCAGACGATCGGGTATCGACACCACGCCGCTGACCACCACCGGGATTTCACGATCAAGACTGGAGGCCGTATTCACTCCCTGCCGTCCCAGTGCGATCACAACCTTGGTGCCGTTGCGCTTTAGCTGCGCCTTCAATTCGTCCGCATCGATGTTCGCACTGACCGGGTAGTTCCGCACCGGCACTGGCGATCTCTCCTGAATGCCTTCGATGATTTTCGCAAAAATGCTGCGATACGGCTCTCCCAGATCCGGATAAATCACTGCGATTGTGCCTTTGCTGCCGAACGCGTCCTGAAAATCCTTTAACCGGATTCTGTCGTCGAGTTCCGCCAGATAACTGATGCCGGCTTCGTACCGGATCACCGGAACGCCGCTCACCGATGTCGATCCCAGGCGTTTGACCAGCGAACGATAATGCTCATGCACATCGGTCAATTCAGAAACGCGCGGCAATGCCGTGCTGGCGTGTGCAAGTACACATGCCAGCACCATCCCCCCTCCGATTCCCGCACGCCACATGGATATTGTTTTCCTCGCCCGCGCTGTCATCGTCTTCTCCGCGGCATCATCGCCATCGCCGGTTGCACTGGCGTTTGGCGCGAATCCTGCGTGTGCCGCTTGACAGCATTTCGTTGCCACATGGTAGCGGAATTGATGTGATTTGTGGGTCCGTCCAACAGCCGAAAGCGGTCGTCACGCGAACGCGTTCGCAGTCCTGTCATTGCCCACCTCTACATGCGATAGCTGGCCTGCAGATAAACGGCACGGCGCGCCATCGGCAAGTCGTTTGGAATCAATCCCGGCGCCAGACTCGGCTCGCGCACCTTGGCATTGAAAAGATTGCGTACCGAAACGGCGACCTCCCACTTGTTCGATTTCCCGCCGCCGTAGCGCGCGGTGAGATCGACCGTATGATAGTCAGGCACCGGAGGTCTGCTGTCTCCGGCTTCGCGCCTCCTGTCGGCAACTCGGTTGATCTGGCCATTCAATCTCCAGTCAGGCGCCACTCGCCAATCTATGCGGGCATAAAATTGATGATACGGCGCATAACCTGCATCGCTGTCCGTCATCTGGTTGATTGAACGTTGGTGGGCATAATTTCCGGAGAGGCGAAAATTCCTACTAACATCCCATGCAACGTCCAATTCCAGTCCGCGACCGACTTGTCCACCTGTATTGCGCGCGGCACTGCCGGTGGTCGGATCGGTATTCGGTACCAACCGGATAATGTCGCTCATCTGGTAATGGAACAGGTTAAATCCTGTTTGCAACGAAGAGATTGGCTGCCATGCGAGGGCCAACTCGGTAGTCTTGATTGTTTCTGGACGTAGTGCGGGATTGCCAATGTTGACCGGATTATTGATGTTGTATAGTTCGGTAAAGCTCGGTGCACGAAAAGCCTTGCCGGCCAGGAGCTTGGCTGTCAGGTTGTAAGCTGCCTCCCAAACAATTGCAAGACGGGGATTTGTCGTACTGCCGAAATCAGAATAACGGTCATGCCGCAAGCCGGTCGTCAGATACCAATCCTTGATGAAATTCCACTCATCCTGCACATACAGATAGCGTACGCTGCGGCTATGCGGCTTCAGGTAGATCGTGTCATTGGTCGCGTACTGCACGATACCGGTAGGTGCCGGTACATTGCCGGTGCCGAGGATATATACGAAGTTAAAATTCTTACGCTCGCCAAGCCGATACAACTCGTCCATGTTGCGTCCGACACCGATGCGGACGCGATGATTGCGCAAGCCGGAATAGAATGCCGACGCGCCGAAGTTGAGATGACGCTCCCGCTTTTCCGGCGCGCCAACCATCCCCATCGGAAAGGCACCGCCGAACGCACCTGGAGGGAACAGAAGCGCATAAGTTGTTTCCTCCATATGAAAGTAACCTGCCTGCAGGCTTATATCCCAATCCTTGAACCAGTCCGTGGTGCGATAGCTGAGATCTGCCATCAGACGCTTGTTCGAACTCGTGCCCTCTGGATCAAGCGCTTGAGAAAGCCCGGCACCCGTCTGCACGTTTTTTCTCACCTTGTATTCGGCATGGAAGTGCCACTTTTTCCATGAAAGACCGAAATGGCCGTCAGCAGCGTCGCGTCCCAGTGCCACCGGTCCCGTCGCCAACGATGCACGCGTGCCAAACAGCGTATCAAGGCCAGTTTGCGCATCGGCAGCGACAATCTCCTTGTGGCCATCGGTCTTCCCCGCTCGAAGATAAGCAGCGACATCGACCTCCCCCCATTTCCCACCGTGAAGCACCCATGCGTCACGCGTATTGAACGAGCCAGCGCGCGCACCTGCTTCAGTTCCACCGATTTCAGCCGCGCTTTTGGTGACGATGTTGATTACGCCGGCGTAGGCGTCGGCGCCGTAGAGCGCCGAACCTGGCCCGCGAATCACTTCGATGCGCGCAATATTTTCGAGTGGATAACCACCCCAGACGAGACCACGATCACCAAGGAACACGCTATTCATACGCGCGCCGTTGAGCAGCACCAGCACCTGCGGATTGAACTGGGAATTAATGCCGCGGATGTTATAGATCGGTGCGTAACCGATGTTATTACGAGAGACGTGCAGGCCTGGGACAGTCTCGAGTATTTCGTCAAGATCGGTCGCGCCCATCGCCTGCATATCTTGCGCCGTAATGACCGTTGCAACCGAAGGCGCTCGCGTAATCGGTTGCACCGAACCGGTCGCAATACTGACCGTCGATTTGTCGCCGTAGGCAAGCGCCAGTTCCTCTTCGTCGTCGGACTGGGCCGTTGCACTGCAGGCCCAGAGCGCCATAGTGGTGAAATAAACGAAACGAAATTGCCAGCAGTTTTTCATTTTTTGCCTTCTCTCAGATCTCGTTGCGCGCAAGACTATGGCCCCAAGCATCCATGCAGTCCTTCCTCATTGAGACGCCCCCCCTCCTGCAATGTCCAGCGGCGGCGACTGGGGCCCTCGTAATGAATCTGCGCACAACGCATCGGAAACGTGGCCCCTTCCGGGCGTTCAGTCGCTTCAAGATAACAAGGAGGCATCCCGGCGAGAAACGAAGGCTGCATAAACAAATAGCATTCGCACGCTGAGAAACCCATGTCCAGAGGTACTGCGACGAAGACTGCCGCATAATTGATCGGCAGCCGTCGTCCCATACGCACGAGTTCGCGTTCAATTTCAAAAGCGAGCTGCAGATGCGGCCCTTGTTCTATTTGTTCCCGCTCCATCAGCGAAAGAATCGCCGGGATCCGTTCATCTACCTGAAGCGTGGCAATCGGCCGGCCGTACCCTCCCAGGTATTTGTGCTGCCTGAGCTCCTGCTCAAGCGTTTCCCGAAGCGACTGTCCAGCATCAATTTGCCGACGCGCACGCGAGAGAAAATCGGCTGCGGCCATTGCCGGCTGCCATCCGTAAATCGTCGCCTCCGATACGGCAATCGCAGCAGCAATACCAAGGGCACCAGTACTTCTTGCCGTGCCGGCTAGCGCCGCGACACGATTATTCCAAAGTCGCGGATCTGGATAACTAGTGTACGTCCACAACGAATGAAGCACCTTGATTTGGGCAGGCGAAAAGCGACAGCCGGTAATTCCGAACACATACAGTTCGAGCCAGTCCAGGTCGCACAAATCCTTGTGCAAGTCCTGTCCGCGAAAGACCGTTCTGTCACCAGGAAAGCATGCACCCATGCGGGTGCGAAGCGGCCCTTCAAAGTCCGACAATGCAATTGGCTTCGATTCATTCATCTTCCGGCTCCGTGGCACTACGCGGATCGTTTTCCAAATCGAGAGAAAAGAAAGGGAAACGACGAAAACCCGACCGCTTCTGTTCCAATGCATGCGCCGCAGCACCGGGCAGCCGCAACAACAGCCCGAGCATTTCCCCCTCTTCTGGCGTGAAACCCAAATCGGCAAACGCTGCGCCGACCACTCCGTTCATGGCAAGCGGTCTTCCTGCCGCCGCTTCGAGTGTTGGACGTTCGCGGCAAAGCCATGCAACGCGTCCAGATGGTAAATATTCCTGAAGCTTGTTCAAGGTGTGGCGAACTGGCCCGGTGCAACTTGTGCCATATGGATCAAACCCGGGAATATGTTCCGACTCTGGCCACACCGTCATGCGTGTCGGTTTGCTTCTGGTGGTCAACTTCGAGCACCAGTCTCCAGAGTCCGCTCCCGCTTCGCTCCACGCTTCCAGCACGAGATAAAGTTCGCGCGATCCACTGTAGGCCCCTGCTCCCACGGAGATCGCCGCGATGAGCGCAGATGCCGATGTCGATCCTCCAACTGCGGCGGCCATTGCCGCATGCACAGATGGATCACGTGGTCCCGGATTGCCTACCGCTACAGCAAGAATTTCCAACGCAGCTGTGCAACGAGACGAAGGCTGTTCCCCCTTGAGCAAAAGAAAAAGATATTCGATATAGCTTGCGTTACCTATCAAATCTCTGAACACGTCATAACCGCGGCAATAGCAAGCAGCCGCGGCAAACGGATTATCTAGCTCTGCCTCTTCTTCCCAAATATCGCTATGTACTACGTCACCGAAATCGTCATTCATTTCTCCGCCCAATCCTCGATCTTGCCCTATAGGTTATTCGCCAGCACTCGCATCCGCACATTCATCGGCGGCACCTCATCCGGGTCTATCAACACATCGAGCAGCGTCGGACCCTTGCGTGCACATATCGCCGCAACATCGAGCCTTGCCAAATCGT
>LLBZ010015763.1_pt3 | contig 11941 bp, 11 predicted proteins | sample 1489421 | NCBI WGS metagenome assembly LLBZ01 (sample SAMN04092657, study PRJNA295927) | soil metagenome | biome: Soil prokaryotic community; feature: Bulk soil; isolation source: soil from tomato rhizosphere | host: tomato cultivar Moneymaker | place: South Korea | collected 2011-11-01 | reverse complement strand
GTCAGGTTCGTTATGAATTTACTCATGAGAACGGAATGAGAATCAGCAATAAAACGGCTGCTTTTGGAACGATTTTAATTATTTACGAATCGCGTCCGGACGTAACGGTTGAAGCTGGTGGAATTGCTTTCAAATCAGGAAACAAAATTTTATTGAAAGGTGGTAAAGAATCTTTGCTTTCTAATCAAAAGATTGTAAGCCTTTGGCATCAGGCTTTGGAAGAAAACGGAGTCAGTACGGACTGGGTGGAATATTTGAATTATGACAGAGCACAAACTCAGGCTTTCTTAGAAAAACCAACACAAAGAGTGGATTTAATTGTACCACGTGGTGGTGAGAAACTCATCGAATTCACTAAAAAGCACGCGAGTTGTCCGGTGATTGTAAGCGGTCGCGGAAACAACTTTTTATACATCAATGCCGACGCTGATTTAGACAAAGCGATGAATATTATCATCAACGGAAAAACCTCAAATATATCGGTTTGTAATGCTTTAGATAAAGTATTGATTGATGTAAATTTACCAAATTGGGAAGCTTTTGCGAACGAATTAGTTACTAAATTAAAAAGTTATAATGTTACCATTTTAGGTGATGAAGCAGTAGCAAAAACAACTCATGTTCCGCAAATTGAAAACGATTTGATTTGGTACGAAGAATTTTTAGATTACAAAATTGTCATCGGAACAGTAAATTCGAATCAGGAAGCGATTGAAATGATTAATAAATATTGCGGAGGACATTCGGCTTCGATTATTACAGAAGACAAAACCATTGCGCAGGAATTTATGGAAAACATTGATGCTTCTTCGGTTTATCACAATGCCTCTACCCGATTCACTGACGGAGGGCAATTTGGTTTAGGAGGTGAATTAGCCATAAGTACCGATAAATTACACCAACGTGGTCCAATTGGTTTACAACATTTGGTAACTAACAAATGGTACATTTACGGAGAAGGACAGGTTAGATAGCAGTAATCAATTGTCAGTTGTCAGTTCGAGCGAAGTCGAGAACGGTAATAAATATTAAAATATAGCTTTGCAAACTTTGCGTTTTTAAAGCATAACAAAAAAAATAAAACTTTGCACCCTTTGCGGTTAAAACAATGGCAAAAAAAAGAATTTTATTAAAATTAGGCAGTAATACTCTAACCAGGGAAACCAATCATATTTCGAGAGGAAAGATTGAGGATATTGGTATGCAAATCGCTGCTTTGAACGATGAATATGAATTTATCATTGTAAGTTCGGGAGCTATTGCTGCGGCCAAACAATTTGTAAAACTGGACAATAACGACAAAGATGTTTTTGTAAAACAGGCTTTGGCTTCTATTGGTCAGCCACATCTGATGCGGATTTACAATGAAAATTTCAAAGATTTAGGTTTACATACTTCACAATGTTTGCTTTCTTATTCAGATTTTGAAAAAGAACAAACTAAGAAAAACATTGTAAATACGATTAATGTATTAGTTAAAAACAACTACATTCCTATCATCAACGAAAATGATACCGTAGCTACTGATGAAATTAAGTTTGGTGACAACGATAAATTAGCGGCTTTAACCGCGGTTTTATTAAAAGTTGACATTCTGATTATTGCCACAAATACCGATGGTTTTTACACCAAAGAATCAATGAGCAATGGTGTTCCTAAAACTATTTTATCGGTAGAAAACCTGAAAGATTTAGAAAAAGAAATTGGTGATACAAAATCTTCTCACGGTACAGGAGGTATGCAATCTAAAATTGAAGCGGCAGCCATCGCCAAGGAAGCCCAAATAGAAACCTGGATCGTAAATGGCTTAAATGACAATTTCATCTTAAATGCTTTGGCAAATAAAATAGCATTTACAAAAATTGTATAATTAAGTTTATATGTTTAATCGGTTATACGGTTAAACATAATAAACAAATAACCGATTAAACAGTAAAAAAATGAACTATATTTCAATTCAGGACATAGATAATTTGTCAGAATGGGTTCAAGATGCTCTTAAAATCAAGAAGAACCCACTTAAGAACAAGAAATTAGGAAAAGACAAAACCTTAGGGATGTTGTTTTTCAATCCAAGTTTAAGAACCCGTTTGAGTACACAAAAAGCAGCCTTAAATTTAGGGATGAATGTGATGGTAATGAACTTTACCAGCGAAGGATGGACATTAGAATTTGAAGACGGTGCGATTATGAGTCAGGGTGCTTCGGAACACATTAAAGAAGCTGCCGAAGTTGTCTCTCAATATTGTGATATTATTGCTATCAGAGCTTTTGCCGGATTAATTGATAAAGAAAAGGACAATGCCGAAATGGTTTTGGCAGGCTTTTTAAAATATGCCACAGTACCAGTTGTAAATATGGAAGGCTGTACGGGACACCCACTACAGTCTTTGGCAGATGCCATCACCATGGAAGAATTCAAAACCCCACATAGACCAAAAGTGGTTCTAACCTGGGCTCCGCACCCTAAGGCGTTACCACAGGCGGTTGCGAATTCTTTTGTAGAAATGATGCAAAAACAAGACGCTGATTTTGTAATCACACATCCAGAAGGTTACGAGTTGAATCCGGAAATCACTAAGGATTCTAAAATTGAATACGATCAGGATAAAGCTTTTGAAAACGCCGATTTTATTTATGCTAAAAACTGGAGTAACTATATCGAATACGGACAAATTACTAATGCGGATACCAACTGGACTGTAACTACTGAAAAAATGGCGTTGACAAATAATGCCAAATTCATGCACTGTTTACCGGTAAGACGTAATGTAATTGTAACCGACGAAGTTATTGACAGCGAAAATTCTATTGTTATACAACAGGCAAATAACAGAACCTATTCGGCTCAATTAGTATTAAAGAAAATATTGAAATCTATTTCTAAAAAGAAGGTTAACGAATAAATTGTTTTTTTTTTAAACGCTTTATTTTTATACTTTTTCAAGCAATAACCCAATATCATGAAACAACAACTTACAGTAATTAAAATAGGTGGAAACATCATCGACAATCCAACAGAACTGACTCAATTCCTTTCTGATTTTTCTAAAATCGAAGGCTATAAAGTATTAGTTCACGGTGGAGGAAAATCAGCGACTAAAATGGCACAAAGCGTAGGCTTAACACCAAAAATGGTTGACGGTCGAAGAATTACCGATGCACCTATGCTGGATATTGCAGTGATGATTTATGCGGGGCAAATCAATAAAAATGTGGTGGCCGAATTACAGGCAAACGGAACAAATGCCGTAGGTTTTACCGGTGCTGATGGAAATCTTATCCTTTCGGAAAAAAGAAATCACCCTACTATTGATTATGGATTTGTGGGCGATGTCAAAAAAATCAATACGCCTTTATTGCAAAAACTAATTGAATTGGATATTACTCCGGTATTTTGTGCCATCACACACGATAAAAACGGACAATTATTAAACACCAATGCCGATACTATTGCCAGTGAATTAGCTATCGGTTTGTCGGAAGTTTTTGAAGTAACTCTAAATTATTGCTTCGAAAAACCGGGTGTTTTGTACGATGCCGAAGACGATTCTTCAGTAATTGCGCAAATAGACTCTCCTTTGTATGCCAAATTAAAAGACGAAGGTGCTATCCATTCCGGGATGATTCCTAAATTAGATAACTGTTTTAACAGTTTATCAAAAGGTGTTCAAAAAATTAAAATCGGACATCATAAAATGTTGAAAAATGCAGACGCCGTTTGCACCACCATTCAACTGTAAACCACATCATTTGATTGCAAATCAAAATGATCCCGTTTAAAAAAAATTAGAAGAAAAACTTCTAAAAAAAACTCCAAAAAGCCAACTACTTATTGGAAAAAAAACAAAAAATGAAAAACATCGAAACACTTACTCAAGAAGCAATTAATTTATTAAAAAGCCTAATTGAAACGCCTTCCTTTTCCAGTGAAGAGCAACAAACAGCGCTTTTAATAGAAAATTGGTTTAACCAAAACGGAATACCTTTCAAGAGAGAGAATAACAATGTTTGGGCATTCAATAAAAATTTTAACGAAAACAAACCAACCCTACTTTTAAATTCCCATCACGACACGGTAAGACCTAATCAGGCTTACACTAATGACCCTTTCAAAGCCATTGTAGAAGACGGAAAATTATACGGTTTGGGAAGTAATGATGCCGGAGGTTGTTTAGTTTCCCTGTTAGCAACTTTTACCCATTTTTATGCCAGTGAAAACCTGCCTTACAACATCGTAATGGTAGCTTCGGCCGAAGAAGAAAGCAGTGGTAAAAACGGATTAAACAGCGTTTTAAAGCACTTACCGGAATTAGAATGCGCTATTGTAGGCGAACCTACTTTAATGCAATTGGCCGTAGCCGAAAAAGGTTTGCTGGTTTTAGACGTAAAAGTAAAAGGAACTGCCAGCCACGCAGCACATAACAATCCGGATAATCCAATTTATAATACATTAGCAGCAATCGAATGGTTCAAAAACTACCAATTCGAAAAAATATCGGAGGTTTTAGGTCCTGTAAAAATGACCGTAACCCAAATCAATGCCGGAAAACAGCACAATGTAGTGCCTTCTGAATGTGATTTGGTTGTAGATATTCGGGTAAACGATTGTTACAACAACAAAGAAATTTTAGCCACAGTTCGTGAAAATGTAAATGCCGAAGTCAACCCGCGTTCGATGCACTTAAACGCTTCTTCTATTCCGGTTTCGCACGGATTAGTTCAGGCCGGAATTGCATTAGGTCGCACTACTTATGGTTCGCCCACGCTTTCTGATCAGTCCGTTTTAAGCTGTAAATCCTTAAAATTAGGACCTGGAGACAGTTTACGTTCGCACTCGGCTGACGAATTTATTTATCTAAACGAAATCGAAGAAGGAATCGAATTGTATATCAAAATACTTTCTGATTTCTTTAAAAATATTTAGTAGCTAATCCCGCTATTCGCTTCAATCTTTTATTTTTTAAAGAAAAAAACAAAAGGATTTTCGCTGCTATCGGGGCTAAAAAACAACTTTGCGAATCTCTTGGTGTACTCTGAGAATCTTTGCGAAACAAAAACACAGAATTATGAAACTTTGGGAAAAAGGAATACCAACAGATAAACAAATCGACTTATTTACTGTTGGAAACGATAGAGAATTAGATTTAATTTTAGCCAAACACGATGTAACCGGAAATATTGCGCAGGCAAAAATGCTTGCCAAAATTGGCTTAATTACTAATCAGGAATGCGCTGATTTATTGGGCGCATTAGCAGAAATTCTGGAAGACATCAAAGCCGGAAATTTCACCATCGAAGATTCATTTGAAGACGTACATTCAAAAGTCGAATATTTATTGACCCAAAAAGTTGGCGATGCCGGAAAAAAAATCCATACGGCCCGTTCCCGTAATGATCAGGTTTTAGTGGATATGAATTTGTACTTAAAAGAAGAAGTTTTACAATTAAAACAACAGGTAAAATCATTGTTTGATTTATTGATGGCTTCTGCCGAAAAATACCAAAACGTATTATTGCCAGGCTATACGCATTTACAAATTGCAATGCCAAGTTCTTTTGGAATGTGGTTTTCGGCTTATGCTGAAAGCTTAATTGACGACATGAGCATGCTGAATGCTGCTTTAAAAGTTGTCGATCAAAATCCTTTAGGTTCGGCTGCAGGATATGGTAGTTCATTCCCTATTGACCGAACTTTTACCACAAAAGAAATGGGATTCAGCACCCTAAAATACAATTCGGTTGCGGCACAAATGAGTCGCGGAAAATCAGAGAAAACAGTGGCTTTTGCTATGGCTAGTGTTGCTGGAACGCTTGCTAAATTTGCCTACGATGTATGCTTATACATGAGTCAGAATTTTGATTTTATTGGCTTACCGGCTAATCTGACTACAGGATCGAGCATTATGCCTCATAAAAAAAATCCTGATGTTTTTGAGTTAATCCGTGGAAAATGCAACAAGATTCAGGCTTTACCTTATGAATTAACTTTAATTACAAATAACTTACCAAGTGGCTATCACAGAGATTTACAACTTTTAAAAGAAGGTGTTTTCCCTGCTATCCAAAACTTAAAAGCCTGTTTGGATATAGCTATTTTCTCTATTCCGGATATCAAGGTAAAAGAAAATATTTTAGAGGATAAAAAATACGATTATCTTTTTACGGTGGATACTTTGAACGAAATGGTTACAGCAGGAATTCCTTTTAGAGATGCTTACAAAGAAGTAGCCTTGCAAATTGAAGCCGGAAATTACCAATCGCCAAAAGCAACCAAACACACACACGAAGGAAGTATCAACAACCTTTGTTTGAATGAGATTAAAGAGAAAATGAATGATGCTTATTAAATGCTAAAGGTGCTTTAAATAAGCACCTTTTTTATACTTTATAATTTTCTTGTAAACAAAAACCTATTTATAACAATCGTTTGAATTTAAAATGTATTTTTGATAGAATCATTTACATTTTATGAAAAAATTGCATCAAAAAAGAACTCAAACACTTGTCGAACAGGACTTCATCTCACAAGAGCAAGCTGCAGAAATTAATAACTACCGAAATAGGGACTTTTTTTCACTTTACAACGAATTAAAAATTCTACTCTATCTTTCTGTGATAATGTTTAGTTCGGGAATGGGTATTTTAATTTATCAAAATATTGATACCATAGGACATACCGCTATCTTAAGTTTGTTATTAATTCTTATTCTCGTTAGTTTTTATTTTTGCTTCAAAAATTTTGATGGCTTCAAAAAAACAGAAACAACATTTTCTAATCCTGTCTTTGATTATTTGGTTTTAGCGGCCAATTTACTCAGTTGCATTTTTATTGGATATCTACAACTACAGTATAATACTTTTGGAACACATTATGAATTAGCGACCTTAGTCCCTACGCTGGTAAGCTTCTTTTGCGCCTATTACTTTGATAACAAAAGTTCACTTTCAATTGCTATATCAGGATTAACCGCTTATATCGGTTTAAGTATTAATCCAACAGCGATTTTAGACAATCAAATTTATGAAAATCCAGATTTGACTTATTCCGCCTTGGGATTAGGAATTCTGTTGATTCTTTGGACCATATACAGTGAAAAATCGAAGCTAAAAGAACATTTTAGCTTTATCATTCTAACATTTGCCTTACATCTTATTTCGATAGCCTGCATTGCTAATTTATTCGAAACATATTGGTTTGTTTTTGAACTAATTCTAGGTTTAAGTATCATTTATTTCTATTTCAAAAGTATTGAAAGTAAGGCATTATCGCTTTTTTTCTTTTTACATATTTATGCTTACATAGGATTCAATGTCCTTTTATTTAAAATAATAGATTTACTTTCTTCCTTCATTAATTTTGAGTTTTATATCCTGTTGGGACCAGTATACTTTGTTGGTTCTATCCTATTATTTACCAAACAAATTAAGAATTTTAATAAAAAGAATAACAAATGATAGCCTACGATAAAAATTTGCTGGACAACTCCATTTTACTTGATGAAGCAAAGGATTTAAAAAATGCTGGCTTCATTTCTAAGGAACAATTTGAAAATATTCATAGCCAACTTAGTCACTTAAAAACCAACAAAAACCTCTTAGTTAGATTAGGATTTTTTCTTTTAGGTTGTTTAATGTATTCCTCCATATGTGGAACTTTATCTTTAACTCTATTTCAATTATTTCAAAATCACTTATCGATAATATTATTAATAATTGCGCTCGTTGGTATTATTGGATTGGAATTTTTAAGTCGTGAAAATTATTTTGGTCAGGGATTAGACGATGCTTTTCTTTTAGGTTTCCTGACTACACTGGGGGTCTTTGTTGGTAACACTTTTGACGATAGCGAATTACTAATTGCCAGTGTAATTACTATAGCTGCAATTATTACTTACCTTCGCTATTTACATCTTTCATCAGCATTAATTGCGTGTTTAGCCGCGACAGCAACAATTGCTTATTCCGCTTTTGAATTAGGTGCAATTGCAAAATCATTACTACCTTTCATTATGATGTTTTTTGCAGCTTTGGGGTATTGGGTAAGTAAAAAAAGTTTAGAAAAAACCACAAATAGTTACTACTACAACGGTGTATTGCTTTTAAATAATTATTCACTAGTTCTGTTTTATTTAGCCGGCAATTATTTAGTAGTTAGAGAATTATCCATTCTATTATTAGAAACTGAAATTCCTAAAGGTAAGGACATCACTTTTGCTCCTTTCTTTTATATTTTTACATTTTTGCTGCCAATAACTTATATTTTCAGAGCGCTAAAAACAAGAAATCGCCTCATGCTCTGGATTGGAGTTTTGGCGCTTACTTTTTCAATCTATAGTATTCGCTACTATTATGCATTGCTCCCAATAGAAATCACACTTACAATTGGAGGAATTGTTATTTTCTTTTTCAGCTATTTTGTAATAAAAAGTATCAGAGAAAAAGAATCAGGAATCACTTTTAAAATCGATCGTTTCCTAAATTCAAATGCCCTTGCAAATGCCGAGATACTAATTACCGCTACGCAAATGAGTATAAAACCAACAGCTGTTGATGGATCTAAAATGAAATTTGGAGGCGGTGATTTTAGCGGCGGTGGTTCAAGTGGGAATTTTTAAACTAAGTCAAGAGAAAAGCCACGAATTCACGAATTAAAATATCATAATTCGTGAATTCGTGGCTTCTTATTTTTATTAATTGGATTACACTACTTCTTCAAGAACTGAAGCATCAATATCCGAATGTGAAGCATCATAAACCGATTTTCCGTCTTTAATTACCAAAATTTGTGGTGATTGATGTTGCACCTGAAAACGATTGGCAATTTCATTTGAAATTTCGCGATAGTTTAATAAATCCAAAAAATAAGGTGTAACTTTATCCTGTAAAGCAAATTCATTTTCAAATTGCTTCAGAGCCATTCTACTGATACTGCATCGGGTACTGTGTTTAAAAATAACCGCTGGTTTCTCATTTGAATTAAACATAATTTCAGCTAACTGATCCAAATCTGTTAATTTTTCCCAATTAATTTTAGGTTCCTGTTGTTTTGGAGTTTCATCACTCCCGAAGATATTTTTAAAAAAACTCATAATTTGACTTGCTTTATGACTTTTTGACATTAAAAACTGATAAAAATCATGATTTTCACGCCGTTTTGTCTTTAAATTTGATATGGAATATAATTTGTCCCAACGCTTGCAAAGGTAAGTAATAAGTTTAAATCCAAATCTATAAAAAATATGAACATTAATAAATTTACAATCAAATCGCAGGAAGCTATTCAGCTTTCTCAGCAATTGGCACAACGTTTTGGCCAACAACAAATAGAAAACGAACACATTTTCAAAGCTATTTTCGAAGTAGATGAAAATGTGGCACCTTTCATTTTGAAAAAACTAAACGTCAATGTACCGCTGTTTTTACAGGTCTTAGACAGCACGATTCAAAGTTTTCCTAAAGTTTCCGGTGGCGATGTAATGCTTTCCAGAGAAGCTAATAAAGCTCTGACTGAAGCAGAAATTATTGCACAAAAAATGAACGATGAATATGTTTCCATCGAACATTTAATTCTGGCTATTTTTGCCTCCAAATCTAAAGTTGCTCAAATCTTAAAAGATCAGGGCGTTACTGAAAAAGGATTGAAAGCAGCCATTGAAGAATTGCGTAAAGGCGAAAGAGTAACCTCTGCCTCTGCCGAAGAAACCTATAATTCGCTGAATAAATACGCTAAAAACCTAAACGAACTGGTGCGTAGCGGGAAACTGGATCCTGTTATTGGCCGTGATGAAGAAATTCGTCGTGTTTTGCAAATTTTGACCCGTAGAACCAAAAACAACCCAATGTTGGTTGGTGAACCGGGTGTAGGTAAAACCGCTATTGCCGAAGGTTTGGCACATCGTATTGTGGATGGTGACGTACCGGAAAATCTAAAAGAAAAAATCGTGTATTCATTGGATATGGGAGCTTTGATTGCCGGAGCAAAATACAAGGGTGAATTTGAAGAACGTTTAAAATCAGTGGTAAAAGAAGTCACTTCTGCCGAAGGAGACATCGTATTATTCATTGACGAGATTCACACCTTGGTAGGTGCCGGAGGTGGCGAAGGTGCCATGGATGCGGCTAATATTTTAAAACCGGCTTTGGCACGTGGAGAATTGAGAGCGATTGGTGCAACGACTTTGGACGAATACCAAAAATACTTTGAAAAAGACAAAGCCTTAGAAAGACGTTTCCAAAAAGTATTGATTGACGAACCGGACACCGAAAGTGCCATTTCAATCTTGCGTGGTATCAAAGAAAAATACGAAACACACCATCAGGTACAAATCAAGGACGAAGCCATTATTGCAGCTGTTGAATTATCACAACGCTACATCACCAATCGTTTTTTACCAGATAAAGCCATCGATTTAATGGACGAAGCAGCTTCCAAAATTCGTATGGAAATCAATTCAAAACCGGAAGAACTGGATGTTTTGGATCGAAAAGTAATGCAGTTGGAAATCGAAATTGAAGCCATCAAACGTGAAAAAGACGAAGCCAAACTCAAAATTCTTGGTTTGGAATTGGCCAATCTGAAAGAAGAGCGCAATAAGATTTTCGCCAAATGGAAATCAGAAAAAGACATCGTTGACAACATTCAGGCAGAGAAAGCCCAAATTGAAAACCTGAAATACGAAGCCGAACGTGCCGAGCGTGAGGGTGATTACGGAAAAGTAGCCGAAATCCGTTACGGACGCATCAAAGAAGCGCAGGAACAACTGGATGCTTTACTTAAAGAATTACAGGAAAACCAACATGGTAATTCCTTGATTAAGGAAGAAGTAAATCGTGAAGATATTGCTGAAGTAGTGGCCAAATGGACCGGAATTCCGGTGGTAAAAATGTTGCAGGGAGAAAGAGAAAAACTCCTGCATCTGGAAGAAGAATTACACCGTCGTGTGGTAGGTCAGGAAGAAGCAATTGAAGCTGTGAGTGATGCCGTTCGCCGTAGTCGTGCCGGATTGCAGGATATGAAAAAACCGGTTGGTACTTTCCTATTTCTAGGCACAACCGGTGTAGGTAAAACCGAATTAGCCAAAGCTCTGGCCGAATATCTATTTGACGATGAAAATGCCATGACCCGTATCGATATGAGTGAATACCAGGAACGTCATGCCGTAAGCCGTTTAGTAGGTGCGCCTCCGGGATATGTGGGTTATGATGAAGGTGGGCAATTGACCGAAGCCGTGCGTAGAAAACCGTATTCGGTAATTCTTTTGGACGAAATTGAAAAAGCCCATCCGGATACGTTTAATATTCTGTTACAGGTATTGGATGAAGGTCGTTTAACGGATAACAAAGGACGTCTGGCCGATTTTAAAAACTCCATTATTATCATGACTTCCAACATGGGAAGCCAGATTATTCAGGAGAAATTCGAGAACCTTAAGGGAGGCATAGAAGCCGCCACCGAAGCTGCCAAAGTAGAAGTTTTAGGTTTATTGAAACAAACGGTTCGTCCGGAATTCATTAACCGTATTGATGAAATTGTGATGTTTACGCCGTTGACCAATGCGAATATTGCGCAAATTGTAGGCTTACAATTGAAATCGGTAACTAAAATGCTGGCACAACAAGGCATTACTATGGACGCCACTCCGCAAGCCATCGAGTATCTTTCAGATAAAGGATTCGACCCGCAATTTGGTGCCCGTCCGGTAAAACGTGTGATTCAAAGAGAAGTCTTGAACCAATTGTCTAAGGAAATCCTGTCCGGCAAAATCACTACCGACAGTATCATTCTGTTGGATGCTTTTGACGGTCAATTGGTTTTCAGAAACCAAAGCGAAAAAGCGGAAGTGTAAGCCATAGTCATTACGAGCGATAGCGAAGTAATCTCACTAAGTTTTGAGCTACTAGCTTTTAATCGTGAGATTGCTTCGTTCCGATAGCTATC
>LLBZ010017540.1_pt4 | contig 11971 bp, 14 predicted proteins | sample 1489421 | NCBI WGS metagenome assembly LLBZ01 (sample SAMN04092657, study PRJNA295927) | soil metagenome | biome: Soil prokaryotic community; feature: Bulk soil; isolation source: soil from tomato rhizosphere | host: tomato cultivar Moneymaker | place: South Korea | collected 2011-11-01 | reverse complement strand
GTTGCCGAAGTTCGAGCTGGTCCCCATCAGCACGTACTTCATGATGTTGCCGAAGCTCCGGCGCCCCTCCACCACCCCGTCGTGCAGGACGGACAGTCGCTTCTCGAGCAGGATGATGTCCGCCGCGTCCCGTGCCACGTCCACCGCGTTCTGGACCGAGATGCCGACGTCGGCCGACCGCAGGGCCGGCGCGTCGTTGATGCCGTCGCCGAGGCAGCCGACCACGTGGCCGCGGGCGTGCAGGGCCCGGACGATGCGGTTCTTCTGCATCGGGGACACGCGCGCGAAGACGTGGGTGCGCTCCGCAACCACCCCGAGGGCGGGATCGGACATCTCCTGGATCGCGTCGCCCAGCACGATGTCGTCCGACTGGAGCCCGACCTGGCGGCAGATCTCGCGGGTCACCAGGTCGTTGTCGCCGGTGATGATCTTGACCTGGATCCCGTCGCCCCGCAGCGCCCGGATCGTCTCCGCCACACCCTCGTGGGGCGGATCCAGGAATGCCGCGAACCCCACCAGCACGAGATCCCGCTCGTCCGCGGTCGTGTAGAGGGGCTGGGTGCCGATCTCCCGATAGGCGACCGCCAGCACGCGATAGCCTTGCTCGCTCAGGCGCCGGAACAGGGCCTCGGCGGCGGCGCGCCCCTCCGGGCCGAGCGCGCTCACCTCGCCCTTCACCTCGCCGGCGCTGCACGCGGGCATCACGCTCTCGGGGGCCCCCTTCGTGATCAGGAGGCGTCGCGCCCCGTCCTGCACGACCACCGACACCCGGCGGCGCTGGAAGTCGAACGGGATCTCGTCCACCCGGGCGTGCGAGCCCACCGCCGGGTGCTCGTGCCGCAGGATCGCCTCGTCCATCGGGCTTCGCAGCCCGGTCTGGTAGGCGCTGTTCAGCGCGGCGAGCCGGATCACCCGCTCGTCCTCCTCCCCGCGCAGGCTCACGTGGCGATCCACGCTGATCTCGCCCACCGTCAGCGTGCCCGTCTTGTCGCTGCAGAGGACGTCCATGCTGCCGAAGTTCTCGATGGCCGCGAGCTGCTTGACGATCACCTTCTTGCGCGCCATGCGCACCGCCCCCCGCGAGAGCGTGACCGACACCACCATGGGCAGCAGCTCGGGCGTCAGCCCCACCGCCAGCGCCACCGAGAACAGGAACGACTCCAGGATGTCGCGATGCAGGAGCGCGTTGACCAGGAAGACGAGGAGCACCAGGAAGACGACCACCTGCAAGATCAGGAACCCGAAGCGTCGGGTGCCCCGCTCGAACTCCGTCTCGGGCACCCGCTCGACCAGCCCGGCCGCCACGCGGCCCAGCTCGGTCGCGGGCCCGGTCACCTCCACCACCGCCGTCCCCAGCCCGCTCACCACCGACGTGCCCCGGTACACCGCGCCGGTCCGGTCCGCCGCCTCCACCTGCTTCTCGCTCGGCAGGGACTCCCCGGTGAGGAGCGCCTCGTTCATGAAGAGGTCCCGCGCCGCGATCAGACGGGCGTCCGCCGGGACCAGATCGCCCGCCTTCAGGCGGATCACGTCGCCCACCACGACCTCGCGGACCGGGATCTCCCGCTCACGGCCGTCTCGCACCACGGTGGCGAGCTGGGCTACCTGCCGTCTCAGCCCCTCTGCCGCGGCCTGCGAGCGATAGGCCTGGCTGAAGTTCAGGGCGACGCTGAGCACCACCATCAGCACGATGACCGCGGCGCTGACCCCCTGGCCGAAGCCGACCGACACCGACGCGGCCACCAGGAGGATCAGGACGAGCGGGTTGGCCAGGTTGTGCAGCAGCTCGCGCAGCGCCGCGAAGCGTGGCGGCGGCGCGATCTCGTTGGGCCCGTGCTCCGCCAGGCGCGCGGCCGCCTCGCGCGCGGACAGGCCGGGAGGCGACTCGCTCACCTACCCGCCGTCCCCGTAGCGGGTGCTGATGAGCGTGTCGATCATCTCCCGGAGGTCCCTCAGCTCGCCGCGCCGGAACCGCACCTCCGCCTTGCCGATCTGGCGCGCCAGCTCGGTGTCCCGGAACACCTCCCGGACCCAGCGCGCGAAATCGCCCCGCCGGCTGTGATGGACGAGGGCATCGTCGGGCGCCGTGCGGACGACGGCCCGGAACGACTGGAGGCTGTTGGCGGAGGCGAGGACGCGCCCGTGGCCGTCCCGGAACAGGAACTCACAGCCCGGGGGCACCACCGAATCCACGTACTTGCTCAGGTGCCGCACGTGTACCGTCTGCCGCGGCGCCGCGATGAACGTGGTCGCGCGCGGGCCGGCGGCCGGGCCCTGGTCGGCCAGGAGGAACTGTCCGCGCCGGAGGTGCGGCAGCGCCTCGAAGATCGCCCCGGCATCCGGTCGCGCGGAGAGGAGCGCCCGCAGGCCGGCCAGCTCCGCCTCCTCGGTGGTGCGGGCGAAGATCCACACGTCGATCGCGCCGGCCACCGCCGGCCGCAGCCAGCGCGTCCGGTAGGTCACGACGCAGAACCCCCGATCACCGAACGACAAGGCGTCCTCGTCCACGCCGCCCTCGTGGAGCAGGTAGTGCGCCTCGTCGAGAAGCACCCAGTGGGGCCGGCCGCCCCGGCGACGCATGTCGCGGATGCGCCGCAGGGCCCGCTCGACCACCGCGACCTTCTCGGCGTGCGGCAGCAGGGCGAGATCGAGGATCACCGAGGCGAAGGGATCGTGCTCCAGATCCTCGAGCGCGCGATCCACGACCGCGGCCTTCTCCACCTCGATCCGCGACACGCCCGGCAGCCGGGACAGCACCCGGTAATCCCCCTCCGGATCGATCACGCACACCGCATGGCGCGTCGCGACCAGCCGCTCCACGAGCGCGCCGGCCAGCCAGGACTTCCCGGAGTGGGTGTCGCCGTGGATCAGCACGTTCACGCCCCGCGCCGGGATCGTGACCGGCTCGCTGGTGGCCGCACCCCAGCCGAGGGCAATCCGGTGGCGCGCCGACCGGGGAGGGGGGAGCCGGTCGGGAAGGATCGTGTCCCGGATCGCGCGCCCCACGTCCGGCCCCGCGCCGCCGGGCAGGGTCCAGTCGGCTCGCTCCCGGACCGCGGCGACGCCGTCCGCGGGACACGCGCTGAAGGTGCAGGCGTCGAACAGCGCCAGGTCGTTCTCCGCGTCGCCCAGGGCCAGCACGTCGTGCGGCGACAGCTCCATGAAGCGCAGGACCTGGTCGACTCCCGAGCCCTTCGAGACACCGGCGGGCAGCAGCATGATCGCGGCCCGGTTCGGGATCAGCTCGCGCGTCACCGCGGCCGCCCTCAGAGCGTCCCGCACCGCGCGCTCGTCGGCCCGGGCAACGCCGACGATGACTCTCCCCACCTGGTAGTACAGCCCCCGTCGATCGAGCTCGGCCAGGAGCCGGGCGGGGACGGCGGGCCCGAGATCCCGGATCATGGCGGAGCCGGGATAGTAGATCACCGCCCCGTTCTCGGCCACCACCGCGTCGAACAGCTCCAGGCAGTCGCAGACGCGGGTCAGCTCGAAGAAGGTCCGCCCGGTCACGAGGATCAGCCGCACCCCGGCCGCGCGGGCCTGCTCCAGCGCGGCCTTCACGTCCGGCTCGATGCGATCCTGGAACGCCAGCGTCCCGTCGAAGTCGCAGGCGAGCGCCCTAAAGCGGACGTGCACCACCCACCCCCGGTTCCCTCGGCCATCTGGCGCGGCGGTGCAGGACATCGAGGGCCGGACCCGCGTGGCCGAGGTCGGCCCAGAGCAGGCCCGTCGTGAGCCGCGCCACCGCGAGCATCGGCACGCTCGCTTGCAGGACGGCGCGGGCGAAGCTGGCGGTGCGCATCAACGCGTAGGCCTGGTGCAGGGCGTCCGCCTCGAACTCGGTGCCGAGGTACCGCTCGGCGCAACGCAGGCGCTCCTCCAGGGCGGGTACGGTGACGTGGGCGGCCCGGCGGAACGTGCTCACCGTGCCCACCATCACGTGCGTGTTCCAGAGACAGCCCGCCTCCAGGCACGCCCGCGCTTGCTCGCGCGGCGGCTTGTGCCAGAAGCCCGACACGAGGGCGATGTCCTCGTCGGCGCTCTCGATCGAGGGGCCGCGCTCGATCCAGCCATGGTCGTGCTCGGCACTGGTGGCGGGCGCTCCCAGGACAACGATCCGGCGCGGATTCCGGCAGACCCACGCGGCGACCCGCACGATCTGGGCCATGAACTGCCCCTCGTCCGACACGACGTGGTCGGACGGCAAGACCGTCACGACCGCGTCCGGATCCCGCCGCCCGATCCAGTGGATGGGCAAGAGGATGCTCGCCGCGGTCCCGCGATCCTCGGGCTGCACCAGGAATGACTCGCCCCGACCGCGGCGGTCGGAGAAGTGGCGCGCGTCGCGCCTCATCGTGACCACCACGGTACGCTCGGCCGGAAACTCGAGGGCCACGCGCTCCAGGGTGTTCACCACCCGCGTCGGCTCGCCGGTTCCCCCGGCGATGACCGCGGCCCATGTCTGCGATCTCGCGCTCTGCATGACGGGGTTCCTCTCCGCAAGCGCGGTGCCATGCACGAGGAGCTGAAACTTCAAGATGTTGGCGGTGGTGCGCCGCGACAAGCGCGCGGCAGCGCTGCCTCACGTGAGGCAGCGCAACCCCGTGCCCACCACTTCGCATCGCGTAGAGTTGACTCGGTAGAAGGGAGCCAGCATTCGCGATACGGGCGCGATGCCGGCGCGATGCTGGCCGAGCCGGGACTCTCGGTCAGACCGCCTACGCCCGCGGTCGGGACGAGGCCTCGACGGGCTTGCCGCCGCCCGCGTCCGCGGGCGGGGCGACCGGCGCCCCGACCGGCCGGATCAGCAGGACGGGGACCCGACAGCCGCGCAGCACGCCCTCGGCGACGCTGCCGAAGACGAGCCGCGAGATCCCGCTGCGGCCGTGGCTGGTCATCACGATCAGGTCGGCGTGGTGCCTCCGCGCCGCGTCGACGATGGCCGACGCCGCCGGGCCCTGCCAGACGTGGGTCTCCACGGGTCCGATCCCCTCCGCGACCAGCCGCTTCTTCACGTCGGCCAGATAGGCCTCGGCTTCACGCACGGCCTGGACCCAGTCCCCGATCACGTCCGCGCCGGGCAGGATCCGGGCCTCGGCCACGGACAGCAGCACGAACGTGCACGGCCGGCCGCGGGCCATCTCCACCGCTTCGGGAATGGCGGCCTCCGCGGTCCGGGAGCCATCCAGCGGAATCAGGATCCGTCCGACGTTCATGGTCACCGTCCTGTCCGGGCGTGGCGGATGCCCCGGTCGTCGGCCACGCCGAGGTGTCGCGACGGCCGGGGCATCGTCCCCCTACTCCGACTTGATCGGGATCGTCGTGCCCTTCGCCGCCTGGCTCTTGGGCATCGTCACGGTCAGCAGCCCGTTCTTGAAGGTGGCGGTCACATTGCTCGCATCCACGCTGACGGGGAGCAGGACGCTGCGGGTGAAAGCCCCGTACGAGCGCTCGACCCGATGGTACTGCTCGTCCTTGTCCTCCTTCTCCTGCTTCTTCTCACCCTTGATCGTCAGCCGGTTCTCCTGGAGCGAGACCTGGATGTCCCTCTGGTCCATCCCGGGGACTTCGATCTTCGCCACCAGGCTGTCCTTGGTCTCCGAGAGGTCCATGCTCGGAGCCCAGTCGCCGATCGCCGGGAAGTCGTCCCACTTGCGATCGAACATCCGCTCCAACATCCGATCCATCTCCTGCCTGAGGTTCGCCACTCCCGTCCACGGTGTCAGTGCACGCATCGCCAAAATCCTCCTGCTGGTTGAAGTGAAGATTGTTACGCGACACCGACCGCCAAGTGCATCGTCAGTGCCACCTCGCATCTTCGGCGATTCCGCAGGTTGCCGGTCATCCGCGCCGCCCCGCGGTGCGGCACGCGCGCCTCGGTGGGGAGACTGCGCCCCAGGGCGCGACGGCATCACGTGATCACGTGCGCGATATTGCTGCGCTCGAAGGCGGCACCCCCATTGCACTCGCGGCAGGCCGGGCCATGATCAAGCTCGCGACGCCCGAGGATCTGCTGCTCCTGGCGCTCGTCAGGAACTGGTGGATGGTCGCCCTGCGCGGGGTGCTGGCGGTGCTGTTCGGCGTTGTCCTGCTGGCGACCGCGCCCACGTCCCTGGACGTCCTGGTCGCGGTCTTCGGCCTCTACGCGCTGCTCGATGGCGCGTGGGCCATCGCCTCGGCGCTCTGGGTCACCCGCACCTGGTTCACCGCCTGGCCGATCCTGTTCGAGGGCACGGCGAGCGTCGCGGTGGGCGCCTTCGCCCTGGGCTGGCCGTGGATCCCACGAGAGCTCGTCTTCGCGATCGCCACGTGGGGAGTCGTGACCGGCGTGATGGAGCTCGTCGCCGCGCTGCGCCTGACGGGGCCCGCGGCCGGCCGATGGTTCCTGACCACCGCCGGGGTGTGCTCCCTCTTCCTCGCGGGCCTCATCGTGGCGATCCCGGTGGCCGAGACGGCCCGGACGGTCCGTGCCCTGGGCGTCTATGCGATCGTCTTCGGGGTCTCGCTGACCGCCGCGGCGCTGGTGTTCCGGAAGACCATCCGGCCCCGGGCGGGCGGTGGCTAGGCGATGGCACGCGTCACTCCCACGGCCGCGCCGCCCGGACCGGGCTATCCGGGCCCGCTCGTCCGGGACGTCACGTTGCGCGACGGGACCCGGATCCACGTACGGCCCGTTCGCCCGGACGATCAGCAGCGCCTGATGGCCTTTCACGATCGCCTCAGCGAGGAGACCGTCTACCAGCGCTTCTTCAACGTGGTGAAGCACCTCCCGGCCACCTGGGCGCAGTTCCTGGTCAACGTCGACTACGACCGTCGGCTCGCGCTGGTGGCCGAGCACGGCGATGGCCCGGCCCGCACCCTGGTGGCGGTCGCCCGCTACGACGCGACCGATCTGGCCGACACCGCCGAGATCGCCTTCGTGGTGCAGGACGACTGGCAGAACCGGGGGCTCGGCACGATCCTGCTGGATGCCCTGCTCGAGGCGGCGGAGGCGCGCGGCATTCGCCGCTTCCGCGCGTCCGTCCTGGCCTCGAATACCCGCATGCTGGACCTGCTGGCCCGCGGCGCCGACGTCTGCGAGCGCCACACGCAGGCCGGCGTCACCGACCTGGTCCTCACCCGCCGCTCGCGCTAGCCCCCTGCTCCTGAGTGGCCTGGCAGCGCACGCAGAACCGGGCGGCCGGCATCGCGCGCAGGCGCGCGAATCCGATCGGCTGGCCGCAGGACTCACACGTGCCGAACGTGCCGTCGGCGAGCCGACGAAGCGCGTCGAGGATCTCGTCCAGCTCGTGCTTGTCCTGCCCGCCCAGGCGGGCGGCGAGCCGGGCATCCCAGATCGCGGAGGCCCGATCGATCGGATCGCCGGGCTCGGGCGCCTCGAGGGCCGCGATCTCCTCCTCGCTCGCCGCAACGGTGCGCAGCAGTCGCTTTCGGGCTTCCAGGAGACGCCGCCGGAACTCGGCGGCCAGCATGCCGTCGAAGGCCCGCGCCGCCGCGCTCATGACCGCCCCGGGGCGATGGCGCCCATGAGGTCGTTCCGCGACACCATGCCCACCACGCGCGAGTCGGCGTCGATGACGGGCAGGCTGCGCAGCTTCGCCTCCGTCAGGTATTGCACCGCCGAGCGGAGCGTGTCCGTCGGTCGCAGGGCGAGGATGCCGTGGGCCATGAAGCGCGAGACGGGTGCCTGCCAGACGGTCGGATCATCGACCGCCTCGCACGCCGCCCGGAGGAGATCTCCCTTCGTGATCATGCCCACCAGCCGTCCCTCGACGGTCACCACCGGGAAGCCGTTGTAGTCGTACCGGGCCGCGATGTTCCGCACCTCCGCCATCGGGATCTGCTCGATGATCTGGACGATCCGGCGGCTCATGACGGTCTCCACCGGACGCGACAGCTTCGAAGACGACATCGTGGACATGGCTCGGGCTCCTCAGCCTTTGATGTTGCCGATCGGGGTGAGCGAGACGACGGGACGGGAGAGGTCCAGCCGACGCAGGGTGTCGACGACCTCGCTCAGGTCCTTGTAGGCGAAGCCGGCCTCCTCGGCCACGCCGGACTTCGAGGCGGCGCGCACGATGATGCCCCGCTCCGCCATATCCTGGATGAGGGTGTCGCCCCACACGCGGCGCTTGGCCTGGGTGCGCGACATGGTGCGGCCGGAGCCGTGGGCGGTCGAGCCCCACGTCTCGGCCATGGCGCGCGCGGTGCCGACCAGCAGCGCGGAGCCGGTCTCCATCGAGCCCCCGATGATCACCGGCTGGCCGATCTCGCGGTAGTCCTCCGGCACGTCGGGAGCCCCCGGCCCGAACGCGCGGGTGGCCCCCTTGCGGTGGACGATCAGCTCCAGCTCGCGCCCGTCGACCACGTGGCGCTCGAGCTTGGCCGTGTTGTGGCAGACGTCGTAGACCACTTCGAGGCCGAGCGCGCGCGCCTCGCGCCCGAACACCTGCTCGAAGACCTCCCGGATGCGGTGCGTGATCACCTGGCGATTGGCGAACGCGGTGTTCGCCGCCGAGGTCATCGCGCCGAAGTAGGCCTGGCCCGCCGGCGACCGGAACGGCGCGCACGCCAGCTCGCGATCCCGCACCCGGATGCCGTAGGTCTTCATGGCCCGGTCGAAGATTTTCAGATAGTCGGTCCCGACCTGGTGACCGAAGCCGCGCGAGCCGCAGTGGAGCATGACGACGATCTGGCCCGGCCCCTCGATGCCGAGCACGCGGGCCGCGTGCGGGTCGGCGATCGCTCCCGGCCGCACCGTCTGGATCTCCAGGTAGTGGTTGCCCGAGCCGAGGGTTCCCAGCTGCTGCCGCCCCCGCTCCATCGCCCGGTTGCTCACCTGGTCGGGGTCCGCTCCGGGCAGCGCCCCCCGCCCCTCGATGTGGGCCAGGTCCTCGGGCCAGCCGTAGCCGCGCGCCACGCACCAGCCGGCGCCCTGCACCATGACCTCCCGGAACTCGGCGGGCGAGAGCCGCACGAATCCCTGGGCGCCGACGCCGGAGGGCACGGACTCGAAGAGCGCGGCGATGAGGTCCGACAGCCGCGGCCGCACCTGATCTTCGGTGAGATTCGTCCGGATGAGCCGCATGCCGCAATTGATGTCGAAGCCGATGCCGCCCGGCGAGATGACGCCGGTGTCGGCCAGGAAGGCGGCCACGCCGCCGATGGGGAAGCCGTAGCCCCAGTGACCGTCCGGCATGCACAGGGCGGCGCGAACGATCCCGGGCAGGCACGCCACGTTGGTGACCTGCTCGAAGACGCCATCGTCCATCTGCTCGAGCAGCGTGCCGGAGGCGTAGATCCGCGCCGGGACCAGCATGCCCGGCTTGGCCTCGGGCCCGATCTGCCAGACACACTCGTCGACTCGCTGCGCGGCGTCGCGGAGGGAAGTCGTGAGCTTCATATGTCGATGATCACGCGGGCGCGCCATCGGCCGTCCGCGAAGCAAACCGAAAACTGATGAAACGTCACCGCCTTCGGATCCGCCCCCAGCGCGGTGTGCTCCCGATCGATCGTACCGCCGCGGACGTCGGCGTCCAGCCGATAGGGGCCCTCGCCCGTCACCCGCACCCGGGCGTGGGGGAAAACCTGCCCGTCCCGGTCCTTGAGGAAGATCAGCTCGGACAGCCAGTCGTAGAGCAGCATGTCCAGCACGGGGGCCTCGAGGACGATCGCCCGCTCGTCGGTGATCGGCAGCGTCGCCGGGTCCACCATGAGGCGCGCGAGCGCCACCGCGCCGGTCTCGAAGAGGTCGTCGAGGCTCTTCCCCTCGATCTCGACCGCGCAGTCCGCCAGCGCCACGTCGTCGAGGAACCGATAGTCTCCCACTGACCTCAGTCGAGCTCTTCCCGGGAGCGGCCGCACTGGTCGCACCGGGTCAGCGGCCAGTCCGACCCCCCTTCATCGGGCTCTCCGGCGGCGGCGTGGATCAGCCCACCGCAGGGGCACGACTCCGGGTAGTCCTCCAGGCATCCCGGGCACCGGGCATCGCCCTTGATGTGCGTCGTCTCGTCACCGATCACGAACGGCTCGCGCATCGCTCACTCCTCCGTGGGTTCCTCCTCCGTACCGGCGACGGAAGCGCTGCATCGGAGGTGCCAGCGCGGAGCCGTCGTCCATTTCGCGCACTTGGTTGCTCCGACGGGCGCGACATCCGAGGCGGGCCCGCCCCGGTGGGGTCTCGGCGCCCCATCGGGCGACCGTCGGCGTCCCAACTGTTCGAAGGAGGTTCGCCTTGCTGGGGAAGCTTATGCAGAGACCGGCGCGGGCGCCAGCCGCGGTCAGGACCGCCGGGATCCGAGCAGCGCCTCGATCACGTCGGTCGCGGTGAGGATCCCGACCACTCGATCCTCGCTGACGACCACGAGGGCGCCCACCTCGTAGTCGCGCATCATCCGCGCCGCGTCGCGGATGTCGCGCTCGGGCGTCACCGTGACCACCGCCCAGGTCATGACTTCGTCCACCCAGAGCCGGGCCAGAGTGGCGCGCAGCTCCACCGGTCCCGCTCCTTCGAGGTGCTGAAGCACCACCCGACGAAGGTCGTGATCGGTGAGCATCCCGATGAGCCGGCGACGGTCGTCCAGCACCGGGAGATGCCGGATCTGCCGATCCCGCATGATGGCCCAGGCGGTCGCGACGGTGGTGTCGTGCTGGATCGTGACCAGCGGACCGGTCATCAAGTCGGCGACCGGCATGGGTGTCCGCCTCGAACGCTAGGCGGCGGGCTCCACGACGGGCCGCACGAGCATCACGGGCACGGTGGCTCGCGCGAAGACCCGCTCGGCGACGCTCCCCAGCAGGGTGCGACCGATCCCGCTGCGCCCCGCCGTGCCCACCACGATCAGATCGGCGCCGAACGCATCGGCCTCGTCCAGGATCTGGGTGACCGGATCCCCGAACCGCACCGCGGACTCGACCGGCACGCCCGCGAAGTGGGTCTCCAGCGCGCGCAGGTAGTCCAGGCTCTCGCTCATCTGGCTGGCCGACTCCTGGTCGGCGTAGACCACGACCCGGCCGTTCGCGTCCTCGACGGCCGAGGGCTCGGGCGCCACGTGCAGGAGCCGCACCGACGCGTGGGCGCCGCGCGCGGTGTCCGCCGCCAGCTCCGCCATGGCCGGGGCCCGGGATGAGCGCTCGACCGCGAGCAGGATCTTCTTCGTCGCCATCATCGTCTCCTCGACGCGCTCATCGCGCGCCACCCGATCATGTCGTCGTCGCCACACCTTCATTGAACGAGTTGCAACGGCCCTGCCAGCCGCCGCGGCCACGCGATGGCTGAAGAAACAGGCAGTTGCCCGCCAGACGGACGACGGTCGGCTGGGGCTCTGCCTCCCCACCTGCGGCGCGGAATCCCCGGCGCCACGCCGGCGGCGCGGCCGCCCCGGCCCGGCACCGGGTCACGTCCTCGTCGGCGAACAGCCCCGGACAGGCCGGGCCCGCGACTGCAGACGGCCGTATTGACATATGACCAAATGGTTATATACTCATGCCCTGAGGAGGCAGACACCATGGCGACCCTCACGAGCCCTACCGCGGCCCTCACCATCGAGACCTTCTCCACGCCCGCCGAGGGCTGCCTCGGCTACCTCGTGGTCGACGACGCGAGCCACGCCGCCCTGGCGATCGATCCGAGGCTGGACGAGGTCGACCGCTTCCTGCAGGCGCTGACCGCCCGCGGTGCGCGCCTGACCCGGGTGCTGGACACCCACACCCACGCCGACCACCTCTCGGGGGCCCGTCGCCTCGCCCAGCGGACCGGCGCCACCCTGGTCGTCCACGCGGCCTCCCGGCTCACGGGCCCCGCCCTCCGCGTCTCCGGGGGCGACACGTTCCCGCTCGGGACGAGAACGGTGTCGATCCTGGACGCGCCCGGCCACACCCCCGACTCGCTCGCCGTGCTGATCGGCGGCCATCTCTTCACCGGGGATGCCCTCTTCGCCGGCGGCGCGGGACGGACCGACTTCCCGGGCGG
>LLBZ010014478.1_pt1 | contig 12060 bp, 8 predicted proteins | sample 1489421 | NCBI WGS metagenome assembly LLBZ01 (sample SAMN04092657, study PRJNA295927) | soil metagenome | biome: Soil prokaryotic community; feature: Bulk soil; isolation source: soil from tomato rhizosphere | host: tomato cultivar Moneymaker | place: South Korea | collected 2011-11-01 | reverse complement strand
CAAAGACTTTCCACAACTGACAATGTAATTTTTAATTCAGCAAATATTACAAATTCAGCATCAATAAATAGTCTGAGTGTTGCTACTAATACAGTTCATTCTACAGGTTCTATTGTTGTTAGGAATGCCACTACAGGAAAATACGGAACTTCTTCGCAAGAGGTGTTGCAGAACATTATAGGTATCGGTGGAGACCAATCTAGTAATCCATCTGTATTATTGTTTCAGGGAGATAGCATGACGGCAGGAGTACCTCCAGCAGACCCTTACCCAAATAGCATTGTGACGACAAACATTTTTGACAAGGTGAATAACGCTGTAGGTAGTAAGACAATGGCAACTATACGAACTCAAGCACCTACTTTAGACGATGTACTTTACAGATTTGCGGCTAGGGAAAATATTTACATTCTTTGGGCAGGAACTAACGACTTGTATAACACTTATGACGTTGCCACAACTTTTAAAAATTTAGAAGCTACTTGCCGAGAAAGACAGAAAAAAGGATTTAAGGTTATTGTACTCACGACCTTACCAAGATGCGGTTTTGCAGCCGATGGCGTTACCACAATGTCCTCTCTGATACTAAGTTATAATACTTTAATTCGTCAAAGATGGTCAACTTTTGCCGATAACATTGCCGACGTTGCCTCTAATAGCACATTGAGTTCCGTGAATCCGTGTATAGACACTACCTACTATAATGGGGATGGCATCCATCTAACAAACACGGGTAACGCACTGCTATTGCCATACGTTCAAGATGCTATAAATGCAGTTTCAGTACAAACTACTTTCCAGGATGTTGATATAAAAGGAAAGATAGTAAACCCGATAAAAATACAAGCTAATTTCGGAACTACAACGCCGGCACAAATAATTTACAATCCTGAAAGAATTACAGGAAATGCGGGTATTTTAGCTTTTGAGGCAAGTAGTACAGGGTTTGGAGATAATCGACGTACCGCATCTATTGAATCCATTAGTAATGGAGCTTCAAATGGGCAAAGTGTTTTAAACATAAAAGTCGCTGAGTTTGGGGGAACTACTAATACAATCCTGTCTATGGATGGAGTCAGCAAAGCTTCTACTTTTTCAGGAGCTGTTAATGCAACTACATATAACGGTGGAGCTTCTTTAACAGGAGTACCAACAGCGCCAACAGCAATTGTAGGTACTAATAATACACAAATAGCCACGACAGCTTTTGTAAATGCTGAAATAGCAAACGATGCACCTACTAAGTCAGGTACAGGAGCTACAGGTACATGGGGAATTGGAATTAGTGGAAACGCAGCTACAGCGACTACAGCTACAGGTTGGGGGACTTCTGGTAATCAGTACAACGGTACGGTCAGTAGTTCTATTCAGAATTATGTGCTTGGATTTGGGACAGACAGTAAGTGGAGACCGACCACAGATGCAGCAGTTAAAACTTGGTTAGGTTTAGGGAGTAATGCTTATACGTCTACCGCTTACGCTCCTCTTGCTTCTCCTTCATTTACAGGAACACCAACAGCACCAACACCAACAGCAGGAGATAATAGTACAAAGATTGCTACTACGGCTTTTGTGACTAATGCGGTTAGTAGTATAACTCCTAGCTACTTAGTCTATACAGCTTTACTAAGTCAATCAGGAACTAGTGCACCTACAGCAACAGTTTTGCAAAATACTTTAGGTGGAACAGTTGTATGGAGTTACGTATCTACTGGACAGTACGCTGCTACGCTTACAGGAGCATTTACAGTTAATAAAACAGTTACTTTTGTAAATCAAGGGGCAACAAGTCCTATGGCTGAAGTGAAATTTAATAGACAAGATGCTAATAGTTGTACATTAAGAACATATCAAGTTAATACTACAACCTCTACTGATACTGTTCTAGCAAATGATGTTTCAATGGTAGAAATAAGAGTATATCCTTAATTAAAAACTTAAAATTACAAACTATGAAACTCCTATTAATACCTCAAGATAAAGCAAATCATTTTATATATGGATTTGTTATTTATATGTTAACATCTATTCTCTTTGATGGATGGATACCTTTACTTACAGTTGTATTTTTTGCCGCAGGAAAAGAAATTATTTATGATAAAATTATGAAAAAAGGAACTCCTGAATTATTAGATTTTATATTTACTATAGTTTCAGGTTTACTCCTATATATACAAACTTTAATAAGATAAAAATGTGTAATTGTAAACAAAAATGTACGGGAAGTTTATTATTTTCCGCGTGTACAAAATATGAAAAAGAACTGCCAACTTTTTCAAAAATAACAGATGAATGTGTTAGTATAGAAGATACAACTGAAGATGTTTATAGTATCATTGAAGAGCTAAAAGAAGATATAGATGTTTCAGGTTTAGAAAACACTTGTATAACCTTTACAGAACCTAAAACTCCAAGTAGTGTAATCGAAGATATGTATAATGAATTATGTAGCTTAAAAGAGTTAGTAGAAACTCAAAACACAACAATATCTGAATTAACAAGTAGAATAGTAGATTTAGAAACAAATAATTGTCCGTAAAATGAAAAAATGTTACCAAGGAATTAGTAATCCATCACCGACAGAAACTGAAAAATGCGGAGGTTGTTACATATCAACTGATTGTACTCAATCTCCTGAAGCTAATCCTGTATTTGATTTACCTGAAGGATATACACAAACACAAATGAATGCTGCTGTAACGTCTGCATTAGTATATAAACAACAGCAAATTGAGGATTTAGAGGCAATTGATAATAAAACTTATATTGAGGCAGGAGATAATATAGAAATTACAGGAGAAGGTACAGAAAATAATCCCTTTGTAATAACTGCTTTAAATACTAGACCTTATAAAATATTAACTGGTTTAATAAGTCAAAATTCTACAGATGCCCCTACTTTAATTATTTATGAAAATAATACAGGATATACAATAACAACAGAATATTTTTCTACAGGTATTTATTTTATTAATTTAGAAGACCCTTTGAATGAATTACCTATACCTTTTCCTGATAGCAATGCTTGGTGTATTATAGCAGATGACGTAGCAGGTTCTTCAACCTCTATATTTGTAAATAGTACTGAAAGATTGATAATAAAAACATATAATTCATCTAATATAGCAACAAATAGCTTATTATATGAAAGAACTTTTGAAGTTAGACTTTATAATTAAAAATAAGATGTGTAAATGTAATAAAACAGAAAGTCCTTGTCCTACAAATACTTGTGTAGATGTTATTAAGTTATCAACAGATGCTATAACATTATCTGAAGATTTGTCATGTTCTAATATTTTAAAAGGGCAGACTATGACAGAAGTAACAAAACAGTTGGATGAATTTATATGTGATAAGTTCGGCTCTATGACTAATTTTTTTACTATCGTTAATGTAGGTGCAGGAGCAGGGATTTACAAAGGAACTTCTATTCTCGGCAAAAAAGAATTAAAAACATTAGTGGATAGTAATTTAATCACTATTACAGAAGATACAGATGAGATAACTATAGCTGTAAACGAGACAGCAATGAATGATTTCATAGAGGCTAATCAAAAGACATATTCAGCTACGAGTGTAGGAACAGGTGCAAATATATATAAAGACTCCACTGTAGTAGGAGATAACACTCAACTTAATTTTAGAAAAGTAAAATCTACGGACAACTCTATAATTATTACTGAGGATACAAACGATATAAATTTAACAGTACCTTCTGCAACACCGCCTGATGGCTCAGAAACTATTATAACAGAGGGTACTAATGTCACAATAACTGGAATAGGAACTGTAGGAAATCCTTATATTATAAATTCTATAGATACGACTTACGACGGCTCAGAAACAAAAATAACACAAGGCTCAAATATAAGTATAACAGGTACGGGTACAGTAGCTACACCATATATAATAAGCACTACTTTTTCTCCCCCTGATGGTTCAGAAACTAAAGTAGGTAGTGGTACAACAACAACCGTAACAGGAGCAGGAACTGTAGGAAGCCCTTATATTATAGAAACAACAAACCTACAAAAAATAATAACATATCCTACAGATTTCACAGGAACTAATTATACAATTACAGATAATGACAATAATTATTCTATAATAATTAATAATTCATCTACTAATGTAACTATAACAGTACCTAGTGGATTAATATCTAAAATTCAAGTAGGTTTTATACAAAAAGGAACAGGAACAGTAACATTTACTACATCAGGAACATCTATTAATTATTTAGCAGGTCTTGGATTAAAGATAAAAGGAGTTAATGGTAATGCTTACATAGAAAAAGAAGCAAGTACAGAAGTATTTTATCTAATTGGAAATTTAATGGCTTAATTATGTGGAATTTTAAAAGAGAAATGTACAAAACTCAAAATGTTTTAGCTACTTTTTTAGGATGTAGTCAGACAGCTACATCAGGGGGATTTGGAGTTACAGAATACGCCTTTTCATTAGATAATACAGGAGGAGGAATAGTTATAATGGATTTTAATGCTCAAGGAGTTCCTGATAAACTAGAGATAATTCATAACGGTATTAAAAGAGCTACAAGTGGAATGACTGTCAGTAATTCAGGACCTTTTGACAACCTTTACGGTTCGCCTACAATACCTTCATCCTCTCAAGCAAATGCTACTGACCAATTTATAGGCACAAATAAGGGAGTTATTCCAACAAGAGATGCGGTATTTTTAAGTGAAACAGGCATAACGGACGTAAGCAGAACAAAACAACAATTGATATGGTGGGTGTATACTGCTTCTGATTTTGAAGCGTCCTCTGAGGTTATAGTAAGAATAACAGGTATATTAGGGACAGCATGGGATTTACAACGTTTGTGTAGTGAGCAAACTCCGATAGGTATATAAACAGAGGTTTTTGGTTTTACCTCTTTCTTGGTAGGGTGGTTGGAGAAATCTTTCCACCCTTTTTTTAGTAACAACAACTTTTACAATTTTGGTACATAGTTGAATAATAATTATATTTGCAATAAATTAAAGAGAATGACTACTTATAAAGAAATAGTATCTAAGGCAACAAATATTTTAAAACTTAACAATAAAGATTCTATAATCTCTAGAAGATTTATATTGAAAGTATTTAAAGATGTAGCTACAACATTAATAAGTCAAAAGTTACTAGACCGAACTATTACATCTGAAACAAGTTTATATACAACCATTCCTTGTTTTGAATTTAAAAAAATTGAAACAAAAGAGTGTGGTAATATTGAATTCAGGTATTGTAAAACATTAATGAAATCAAAAAAACCGTTACCTAAATTAGTTTTTAGTAGGTTAGGAGCTTCGGTGAAAGAAATAATATCTTTAGATGGGAATTACAGATTTGTATTTTTAGATAAAGGACAATACCAAATTAATAAAAATAGAAAATACTCAATAAAAAATGAAGTTTATGTTTACTTAGATTCAGATAATCATTTATATATTCCCGATAATGAAATATATACAGTAGACTTAACTTTATTAACTCTTTTTCCAGAGGATAGTAAAAAATGCAGCAGTTGCTCAGAAGAAGATTGCTCTTCTATTTGGAATAATGAATTTAAATGTCCTGATAAGTTATTAGAGGTAGTGTTTCAACAAGGTATGCAGTTACTAACGGTTAATAAACAAATAAGAGAAGATGAAAATCCTAACGGAATTGAAGGAGCATGACAAATTTCCCGAAGTACATGAATTGATGAGTAGAGATTTTTATGACTATTACAGAAAGAATAGAAAAAAAACAGCACCTGCAATAAATCAATATAATTACTTTGTAAAAGCTATAAACGGCTTATTCCAAGAGTTTAGAGCAGCTATGATGGAAACTAACGGAGGAGTAGATATAAAAGGACTTGGGTATTTTTGTAAAGTGAAGGAAAAAGATAAGATGAGAAACACTTTTGAAAAAAATCCACTTAAAAAATTTAAAAAGTACCATTGTAACAGATTTTGGTTTTATCCAAATGAAGATATAAAAGATTGGAGTTTGTTTTTTAAAATGGATGGGGATTTTTCCTCAGATAAAGAATACTTTGTAATACCTGAAAGTGCAAAAACTAGATATGAAATAGAGGAGTTCAACAAGAAACTTTCAAACGAATCAAAAGATATAAAATTTATAAAATGACTTCATTAAGCGAGATAATTGCAGAGATAGAAAATACTTTTAAAAACTACACTGAAACAGGTGATATTGACCGAATCTCTATAAAAGGTTGGGTCATTTCTTGTTTAAAGGAGTTTGGTAAAAATATATGCGAACAAAGAGAAGCAGTTTTAGAGATAAAAAATTCTCAAGCAAAATTACCTGATACATTTAAATCTTTAATATTAGCTTTAGATTTATCAAAGGTAGGACATAAGGTTAATGGAGATGTTGATAAAGTAAAAGACTCTTACATTTATAGAGAGGTAATTGAACAGCCAGGGTACTATGATTGGATAACTAATCAATTTGTATATGATAAAGAAAAAGGAAAACTGATTACAGAATCTATAATTATAAATAGTCAACCAATTGACATATACTATAAACCTGACTATTTATCAGTGGTTAAAGGTTTTAGAAAGGAGAGTTTTGATGTAGATTGTATTAATTTACATCCTAGTATAAGAAATGCGTACCCACATCAAATAAGTATAAATAAACAAACACTTCAAGCAAATTTTAAGGAGGGTAAAATATACGTTCAATTTAATAGCCTCCCAACCGATGAAGAGGGTGAAGTAGTGATTCCTGAATTTTCAACAAATGATATATATAAATATATAGAGAATTATATAAAAATTAAGATAGCTGAAAACCTTATATTAAATAATAAAAACCCTACTAATATACAATCACTGTTACAACTATGGATTGGGCAAGAAAGGTCTTTAAGATTAGCAGCTAAATCAGAAGCAAATTGGTCAGGGCTTCCTAAAGGGTGGGATAAAAAATATAAAAAGAATCTCCAAATTGAAATGAGTAAATACAATTTACCGAAATTCTAGTAATGAAACAAAAAAAATCAATATCAGCACCTAAGATAGGAATGAACCGTGATACTGAAATTTCTCAGTTAAAAAATACGGACTATACATTTTTATTAAACGGTAATATAACTAATGAAGTTGAAGGTTACAGTGTACAAAACGAACCCTCAAATCAGTATGGAGTTAATTTTCCTAGTAATTATAAAGTAATAGGGTTTAAACAAGATATTTTAAGCGAAAAAACTTATTATTTCCTTACAAACCCTGCTACTAAAAAATCCTCTTTTGGTTATGTTGAAAATAAAGTTATAGAGGTTTTCAATGAGGACGAAGAACAAGAATGCCCTAATTGTAATTATTCAAATATATTAGGAGAGGCTTTAGAAAATACTACACAAACACCTGTATTGACTTATGTAGAGCTTTTCAACGATGATTGCCACATAGATTCAGGAAATGAGGGACTTAACTTAGATATCAATTTCCCTATAAAAAAGATAGAGATAAAACAAGAAAAATTAGGAACAACTTTATATTGGAATGATTATAGAAACCCTAAAAGATATCTAAATGTAACTAACATATTAGAAAATCCTAATAGCCATTATTTACTAACTCAAGATATTCCTTGTGATGATAATGAAATTGTAGACTGTATTTTAGTAGATAAGTTATTAGTATTTCCTAAACATAATAGGTTAAAAATAGATGCTGAAACTATTCAAATAGGTGGTAATCTTAAGATGGGTACGTATGAATTTTACGTAACTTATTGTGATTTGTTAGGAAACGAGATGGTTAATTATGCAACTCCTACAAATCCTATATCTATTTTTGACGAAAATAACAATATTTTATCTCAAACAACAACCGATGCTTTTACAAATTTCGCGATAAAATTAAAAATAAATAATTTAGACAGTGAATCATTTAAGTATTATAAGGTAGTATGTGTTGAAAGAAATACAGTTGATAACAGTCAATCAGCCTTTGTAGCAGGAATATACCCAACAACAGATGATACAGTAGTCTACACTCATTCAGGAAGTTCTAGTGACGATAATATTACTGTAGGTAATGTAAGTATAAAGAGAAGAATAGATTTAAACACTTTAAACTTAGTTAGACCCACTTATGAAAAAGCTAAAGGCACTATGGTTAGTGGGGATAGAATGTTTGATTATGGACTACAAAGAAAAGAGGAAATTAATCTACAACCTGTAGTTAACTTATTTAGTGGTTTAGTAGAGTGGCAAACATCTGCGGCAAAAGAAGATTTATATAAAAGTTCTATATCTACTTCTAAATACAAAGGATATAGACGTGATGAAGTTCAACCATACAGCATAAGATTTTATACAAAAGATGGGGATTATACAGCAAATTTTCCATTTGTAGGTAGACCTGCAACATCCAACGATTTAGAGATAATTTCAGATATAAATTATCAATCGATTAATGCTAATACACCTGCTTGTGGAGTAAACAGTAGAAACAAAAGATGGCAAATATTTAACACAGCGTCTATAACTGAAAATTGTTCAGAAATAGAATCAGGAAATACAATAGAAGAGACAGTAGGTAAAACGTGTGTAATTGAAAATGTAGAAGAAGTACCTGCAAATACAGTTACTATTGAAACAGAAGATATTTTTGATAATTTACCACAATATTTAGAAGATAATGTTGATGTAACTATAAGCGGATTAACAGAATATATAGAAGCAGATTATCCTGACCATTGTTCACCTATCTTTGGGGATACATGTGACTCACCTGTATTAGTATCTTCGTATAATGAAATAAACTTAATACTTTCAGAAGTTACAGAAATTACAGTAGGTGAAGAATATTATATTCAAGTTTTAGAACTAGGAGACGACTTTTCAAACATAGGATTTATCTCTGAAAATGAAGTTTTTACAGCTACAGGTTCTACTCCAACAACATGGAGTAACGGTACGGTTGTATATAAAACATCAGAGAATACTATATTTATAGAAAAAGATATAGAAGATTATCAAAGAGCTGCTACACCTGAAGGATGTTTACCGTATTTAAGAGAAGTGTCTACAGGAGATTATGTAAGAGATACAGATTTTGAAGACGGGTTCATGAATTGTGACGGTAGTTCTAGAAAAAAGACTTATGTTAGAGATTCTGATTTTAGTAATGAAAAATGTTCTTTTGCAGAAAATATAATAGATAACTCTTCCTACGGAAATTCTTATTTTTTAAATTATGAAGGAGATGCATTACTAGCAAATTTATTAACTACATACGACGTAGACCCTTCAACAGTAACATCAAATTTTCAAAACAAGTTACATAAAAAAGCTTTATTTTTTAAAGGATTAAAATCAGGGAGAGATAAATTAGTTTTAGAAGTAACTCCAACTTCACGTTGTCAATCAGATAAAGATGATTTAGAAAATTTAAAATTACTAAGATATACTATTTACGACAGTTGTAGTTCTTTAAATGTTTTAGGAGGTGGAATTATAAATACAGATGATGGAGTAATAGTAGAATTAGATGTTACTTCATTTCCAAGTTCATTTATAGTAGCTATAGATTCACCTATAAAAACAGAAGCTATATACGATGATTGTTCCATATTTGGAGATACTACAATTAAATCTAAAATATTACCACCTTGCGGATGTTTTTCTATTTTCACTAGAGACATAGAATATAAACAAGTAGAAGTTTCTTGGGATAAAATTATCTTAAATAAGGTAGAAAATTATGAATCAGCATGTTTATTTTCGATACCTGTAGTAGATGAATGTGAACCTAAACCTTATGTTAAAGGTATACCTGCTTATTGGGAAAGTACAGAAATTTATCCTGATAATAAAGAATTATACGATTCGTCAATTTTAAAGATAAAACCTGTAGATTTAGAAGGTTTACCAACAAATAAAAGAGAGTTGTTTAAAAGTTATTTCACGCAAAATGGAAACGTAAATCAATATGGTAATTACTTTTTAAAAGATTCAACAGATTTAAGATGTAGTCCTATAAGACATATAAAATTTCCTGATAATACATTAGCACCTTTTATGTATGGAAGTGAAAGTCAACAACAGTTTTCGGAAACAATTATTTTTCCTTTAGGTATTACTATCGATTCTTCCATTATTACTGCAATGTTACAGGTTGCTAAAAACAACGGGCTAATTTCGCAGAAACAACTAGACAATATAGACGGATATGAAATACTAAGAGGTGACAACACAGTTCATAAAAGTGTAATAGCTAATGGGCTTGGATTTGATATGTATAATTATGAAAAAGAGGATGGTGAGAAATGGTGGTATCCTAATTTCCCATTTAATGACTTAGGGGATGATAAATTTCACACCTCAGATTCAGCAAGAAAGAATTTAATTAAGCACCCTTATAATGGAGATGGTAACTATTTATATTCTTTTTTAAGCCCTGATATATTTTTAACAAAACCTGCCCTACCGACAGAAGTTTCTTTAAGTGGGTATCAATTTGGTAATGCAGTTCAAAACATAGTAGATGTCAAAGACCATCCAAAATACACTATATTAGGTAGCGATGCCAGAACACTATCGCAAACATTAGCTATAGCAGAAGTTGTTTTAGAAACAGTTATAAAAGGAGCTGAATTAACTGCACAACAATGGTTTACTTTCGGATTAGCTAGTGGAGGAAGTTTTGGATTAGTGGGTGCAGCAGCAGCTACAGCAGGATATGCGGTACAAGGGTATCTTAAAATAGGACAGTATAGATATGAATGGTTAAAAACTTTTAGAGATTTAGGAGCTACTCATAATTTTGTAGCTATGAATGTAGGAGTTGGGAATTATAATAGATTTGTAAAAGAAGATGCTACAGGAACAAACTATCTAAGAGGATTGTCAATTAAAAAATATTTAAAAGATGGTTTATATAATACAGTAGATAATTCTAACAGTGATAAAATAAATATAAATAATTGGCTTAGAGAAGATTCTGTATTATTCTCTACAGGTGTTAACTATAAGTATACATATCCAACAGAATATAAAAATAGGGATAATAATAAAATAAACTCAACTAGCAGTAAAATGTTAGCTTCTGATATTGATTGTAAGACAAATCAGGAAGTTATTAGAGAGATAGGAAGCCCGTATTTTACTCTAAAAAATTATATACCTGACCAATGGGGAACAATTGATAGTATTCAATGGCTTACTACAAATTATTCATTTAAATTAACAGACAGTAATGATTGTGAACCTATATTAGGAGGGACAGTGTGCATCTCTCCATTTTCGTGGAGAAGAAAAACACCATTGTTCAGAGAAAATGCAATGAGTCAGCCAAGTAAAACTCCTTTTAGTTATTCTGAATATAACAATATTGGATATACAAAGTATTACTTAGACTACGAAACAGGTGGAACATATAGAGCACCTCTACTTAAAGTACCATTCCCTGATATTACAAATGAATACAATTTTGACTGTTTAACAGGTAATAGAAGTTTTTACGTAAAACCTCCATCTAAAATGTATTTATACTCTTACGGTATAGTAAACTTCTTAGTAGAGTCGGAAATAAACGGTCATTTTAGGTATGCAGGAAAAGAACAAAAAGATGGTTTTTATCCTCAAATTTCTAATGTAGCTGAATGGGTGCAAGAAAAAAATATGTCAATTTCTCAACCTAATACTTTCTACTATAATAGCAGTTATTCTTTACCTGTAACTAGGAGTCCTTATAAATTCTTAGATTACACTTACAATAAAGAAGTTTGGCAAAAAAGAAATTACCAACCAAACGCATTAATCTATTCAGAGATAGATAACAACGAGAACAGCTTAACAGACCCTTGGTTAGTATATAAACCTTTGAATTTTTATGAATTTAGTTCAAAGTTTGGAGAACTAATAGATTTAAAGGATATAGAAAGTTCTCAATTTCTAGCAAGATTTGAAAACCAATTGGTATTACATAATGCTATAGATAATCTAGCAGACAGAATAACTCCGCAAAATAAAGAAATAGGAACAGGAGGTATTTTTGCAACAAGACCTATGGAATTTAA
>LLBZ010000647.1_pt4 | contig 12066 bp, 11 predicted proteins | sample 1489421 | NCBI WGS metagenome assembly LLBZ01 (sample SAMN04092657, study PRJNA295927) | soil metagenome | biome: Soil prokaryotic community; feature: Bulk soil; isolation source: soil from tomato rhizosphere | host: tomato cultivar Moneymaker | place: South Korea | collected 2011-11-01 | reverse complement strand
ACCAACGCATTGGCTGGAATGTTTGTGCTAGTGGTCCGTCCACCTTCAATATTCCGGTTGGTCCGGTTGCTCGAAGGCGATTGCGGCGTTGCAAATGCTCGTCGGGGGAGGCGCCCCGACTGCGCTTTGCGCCTTGCACTCGCCTCCGATCAACTCGGCCGAACCCGAAATCTGAAGGTGGACGGACCACTAGAGCAGGGTAACGCATTGATCTATCCCAAACACCTTCAGCAAATCGGACGCAGAAACTGCTTGCCTAAGCTATTGTTGGCAATATTTTATTGTCGGCATTGTGTTGGTTTTCCGATCGATCCCATGATCCGCTTCTTTAACAAAAGCCATACCTTACTGTTACTCATAACCGAACTTTTTCCAAATCTCTATCGGATCGCATCGGACCGCTTTAGAGGTAATTCAAGGACTGGGAGAAAACGATGATTAAAGCTGCTCACCTAACCTCGGTTCACCCACGCAACGACACTCGCATCTTCATCAAGCAGTGTCGGAGCCTTGCGGCCCATGGCTACGATGTCACATTGGTAGTTGCGGACGACAAAGGGGACGAGCAGCTGGATGGCGTGAAGATCGTGGATGTGGGAATGTTGCCAGGTCGGCTCAATCGCATGCTGAAAACAACGCAGCGGGTATTCAAGATGGCAATCTCACTGGACGCCGACATCTATCACCTTCACGATCCGGAACTCGTTCCCATTGGGATGAAGCTGAAGCGCCTTGGGAAGAAGGTTATATTTGACTCGCATGAGGACGTACCCAAGCAGATGCTGGGCAAACCCTATCTCGGAACCACATCGTTAAGGGTGCTGTCAGGAGCAGTCGCCTTGTACGAACGCTACACGTGCCCCAAGTTCGACGGCATCATTGCAGCGACACCGTACATTCGCGATAAATTCCTCGAAATCAACCCGCGCACTTTGGATATCAACAATTTTCCCGTACTTGGTGAACTCGACAGCACCATATCGTGGGAAAAAAAGCAGGCTGAGGTTTGCTATATAGGCTCGATCGGGGCAATTCGCGGCATCCGCGAGATTGTTCGCGCTTGCGAGTTTTTGCCGATGCCGGTACGCCTTAATCTGGGCGGCCGCTTTTCCACACCTGCTATCGAGGCTGAGGTAAAGAGTTATCCAGGTTGGTCCAAGGTGAATGAACTGGGGTTTCTCGACCGTGGCGGCGTACGGGATGTATTGACACGTTCAGTGGCCGGCTTGGTCACTTTGCACCCGGCCATTAATTATTTGGACGCGCTTCCAGTCAAAATGTTTGAGTATATGGTGGCCGGCATCCCGGTAATAGCATCTGACTTCCCGCTCTGGCGCGAGATCATCGAAGGTAATGATTGCGGACTGTGCGTTGATCCTTTCGACCCGAAGGCGATTGCCGGCGCAATAGAACATCTGGTGAAGAATCCCGACAGGGCCCGCCTTATGGGGGAAAACGGCCGGCAAGCGGTTTTGGATAAATTCAACTGGCTGGCAGAAGAGAAAAAGCTGAACAAATTTTATGCAGCGTTAATCAGCTCGACATCCATGGTGGCGGCCACGGCGAAATGACCGGTCGCATGCTCATCGCACTTGAATCAATCATGCTGACCGAAAAGCACACCGCCTGCGCCAGTGTAGGCGGAGTGGCCGCCGGTTCGGGCACGCGCTGAATATTTCAATATAAAGAAATTTCAGCCAAATTCGCGTTTGGCTGAATGGAGGTGGGTAATGATCAGACCGATAAGCCGGGACTGCACCATGCCTGAACGAATCCCATTTTTGACAGGATCAATCGACCTGTACTGGATCGCATGAAAATTCTCATCATCAACCACTATTCGGGTTCATCCGAACTCGGCATGGGTTACCGTCACTACTATTTTGCCAGGGAGCTGCAGACCTTGGGGCATGAGGTGCTGATCGTCGCGTCGCGATACTCGCATCTTCGCATCACGCAGCCCGAAGCGAGCTTGCAGGAGTGGGCGGAGCATTGCGGCATTCCCCATCTCTGGCTGGCTGGATGCGATTATGAAGGCAATGGCGCTCGTCGTCTGTTGAACATGGTCGGATTTGCGGCTGACCTGTGGCGCAATGCGGGACGAATCGCAAGACAGCAACGGCCGGACATTGTGCTTGCATCTTCGCCACACCCGTTCTGTTCCTATGGCGCTGCGAAGATTGCCAGACTTGCAGGTGCCAGGTTCGTCTTCGAGATCCGTGACCTGTGGCCCCTCAGCCTGATGGAACTGGGGTCAATATCCGCATCGCATCCGTTGATTCGTATGCTGGATCATGCGGAGACCTACGGCTGCAATCGAGCGGACAAGGTGGTGTCGTTGCTGCCGTGTGTGCATGAATACATGGTGCAGCGGAACGTGCCGCCGGCTCGATGGACGGTGATCCCGAATGGCATCGTTCTGGCTGAATGGCAGGAGCCCTGGCCAACGCTTCCGCAGATCGTGGAAAAGCAACTTTCCGACCTGAAAAATGCCGGCAAGTACGTCGTCGGCTACGCAGGCGCGCACGGTCTCGCCAATGCACTTGGCACCTTGATCGATGCGGCGGCATTGATGCGCGGCGCCGATGTCGCCTTCGTCCTTGTAGGCAGTGGACCGGAGAAAGCCGGGCTGCAGAAGCGTGCGGAGGACTACGGATTAAAAAACATCCACTTCATCGATCCGGTTCGCAAGGACCAGATTCCAGCGTTACTGCAATGGTTCGATATTGCCTATATCGGCTGGAACCGGCAGCCGCTGTACCGCTTCGGCATTGCGCCGAACAAGCTGATGGACTACATGATGGCGGCACGTCCGGTATTGCATGCAGTGGAAGCAGGCAATGACGCTGTCAGCGAGTCCGGGTGCGGCCTGACTGTGAGGCCGGAAAGCGCTCGTGCAGTTGCGCGCGGTGTCCGGGCATTGTTGTCGTTGAGTGTTGGTGAGCGTGAAGCGCTTGGGCAGCGTGGGCGGGATTTCGTGATGAGTAATCATGCGTACCCGGAGCTGGCGCAGCGCTTTCTCAAGGCTTGTGCGTGAGCGTGGATCTACAAGCTTTTCATCGATCCAGAACACCTCCGGGCAAGCACATAAATAGACACGTGCGAAGCACACATTCAAACAACGACATTCCTATCGAGGACGTAACCATGAAACGAGTTGCAATCATCGGCGCAAGCGGTGAAGTGGGATCAAGACTGGTATTCCAGCTTTATGCCAAGCATGAGCTGGTAGCTGTCGTACGGAACAAGGCAAAACGAGATTTTTCGGCTTTCCCCCACATGCAAGTTCGCGAGCTCGACGACGTCAGAAATATCGAAGCGCTTGCATCCGCCATTGCCGACTGCGATGCCATCATCAATACCGGCTACATCTGGTTTGCGGAAAGCATCCACAAGGCAATCCAGCTCAGCGGTGCACGCATCGAACACATTATCTTTACGGGTTCAACCGGCATCTTCTCGAAAATCCATTCGCCCAGTGCGGAACAAAAAAGGCTTGCCGAAAGATTTATCAGTGAACATTATTTCGGGAACTGGACAATCATTCGACCAACCATGATTTATGGACACAAGAACGACCGGAATATTTCCCGCCTCGTGAAAGCAGTCAACAGTTCAAGAATACTGCCTCTCATAGGAAAGGGCGATTGCCTGATCCAGCCAGTGCTCATCCATGACCTGATCAAGGCATATGACATTGCTTTAATGAATCCGCGTTACTTCGGCACGACATACAACATTGGTGGTGCGAAAAGCTATTCCAACAAGGACATCGTTCATTGCATTTCCAGATCGTTGGGAAAGAAAATCCTCACGGTCCCACTTCCTCCAAATGCTGTGAAAGCGTGCGTAAATCTCTTGGGCAAGTTAAGACTGAGTCCAATTTCCAGCGAACAGGTACTCAGGTTTCAGGAAAACAAGAATATTGATCTTGCACCGTTTGTCGATGGATTCAATTACGTGCCTCTCGACTTTGACCAAGGGGTGAGGGTATTGATCACGGATATGAGGGCGGCGAAGCTTTTGTAGGCGGCTTCATATGTCAAAAATCAAAAGTTCGTTCCCTCATTGATCGAGATACTGCATTGGCGACTGATATCCGAAGCGTCGAATGCTGACGGGTTCGGTTATAAAAGACTTCAATGTATTCGAAGCTGACCGCTTTCATGTCGGCATGGGTGGTGTAACGCGCAGCACGGATGCCGTTCTCACGCAGGAGCCTCTCCACGCGCTCCTTGCAGGCAGTAAAGCCTCGTCGCCGCAATTCCCGCACCATGCGCGGACTGCCGGAAGCCCTCTTGAGTTCAACATGAATGGGCGCGTATGACGGCCCGCATTTGCGCGTCTGTCAGTCCTGTGCGATGGGCGTGGCGCCGCGCTTCCATGCCAGGTCGCCGTTGATGCTCACACCGGGCACGGTACACATGTCGGTCAGCGCAAATACCTTGCCGTGTTCGGCAATTCAGGCGTATTTCACAGAACATCCATCTCGAAGTACGCTGCTGCTTTTTTATGATGTCATTCCCCCGTTTCATTCGCGCGACCTCGGCCCGTAGACGGATAGTTCCATTTGTTCCGGCTGACGATCTTGCTGCCCGCGCCTTTGAGTTTGCCTGCTGCTGACGCCTTGATCCAGTCAGGCAGTACGACAACCACGAATAAACTTTCTCTCCTCCATCACCACATTCAACATATCTGCCAACAATCAATAAATCAAATCATACCGACGCAATCGCATCGAAAAATCATCGAAATTTCATACTTATCTTTTTAATACTTGCTCGTTAAACTTATTGCACATATGAGGAAGTACGCACGGGGTTCTTGAAAAAATCGACGCTGCGCGATGGATTCCTCGTCTGATGCATGAACCTGCCTGTTCAAGACTTGCGGTTCTTTCCGTTCATAACTCGACGAAACGCCTTGGCGCGGACGTCATTATTTTCAGTTCGGATCCGAAGAATGTTATCAACGAGCACTTCGATTATTGAACGATTTCGTATCAGCATGCTGTCCATGGGCCGCGCAGCGAAGGTGTCGGTCATGGTTCTCGCAGATATTTTCCTTCTCCCATTCTGCTTCATGATTGCAACGGTCCTGCGATCCGGCAATTCAGACACTTCTGCCACCTCGGAGCTGCCACTTTATCTGTCAGTGGCGGCGATCACGGTGATCGTATTCGGCTTCGCGGGACTTTACAGTGCCATCGTGCGTTTCATCGACCAGCGACTTCTCTCTACTACCGGACTTGGCCTCGCCATTGTCGTTGCATCGACTTCGTTCCTGTCGTCGTTGTACGGCTACCCGGATATATCGCACAACACGCTGATCATTTATTGGTTCATCGCGTTTTCCTATGTCGTTGTTTCGCGGTTGATTGCACGTGCCTTCCTGCGCAAGGTAGATGCGCGTACGCCGCTCAATGAGAGGATTCATGTCGCAATTTACGGAGCAGGGGAAGCGGGTGCAAAGCTTGCTCTCGCGACTCGTGCAAGCGACCAGTATCGGCCTGTTTGTTTTTTTGATGACAGGAAGGTGCTCGATGGCAGGAGCGTAGCTGGCCTGAAGGTATATTGCTCTGACCGTCTGGTGAGTGTGGCAACCCAGCGACGAATCGACGTGATTGCCATAGCCATGCCGTCTGCCTCGCCGGAGCAGCGCAAAGAAGTGATGGTTCGTGCAAGCAAGTCAGGCATCCCGGTCAAGACAATTTGCAGCGTAATGGAAATGGCGGACGAAGAAATCTCTGTACAGTCGATACGCGAGATCAAGCTGGAGGATTTGCTCGGAAGGGAACCCATCAGGCCGCATCCCGAACTGTTCGCAAAGTGCGTCAGCGGGCAAACTCTTCTGGTCACCGGCGCAGGAGGCTCCATAGGCAGTGAACTTTGCCGACAGATCATGACGCTTGCACCTCGGCAGATCCATCTTCTGGATCACTCCGAATACGCGCTCTACAGCATCAAGCGCGAACTGACGGAACGGTTTCCGCACATTCCTGTGCATGCGCATCTCGGTTCCGTATGCGACGCAACGCTTGTAGACAGGGTCATGCAGGGGACGCGGATCGACACTGTGTACCACGCAGCGGCTTACAAGCATGTGACCCTCGTCGAAGACAATATGGCCGAGGGTGTACGCAACAATATTCTCGGTGCCGAGGTCATCTCCGCGGCGGCCGGCAGATACGGCGTGAAGACTTGCGTACTGATTTCTTCAGACAAGGCGGTACGTCCCACCAGCATGATGGGCGCCAGCAAGCGCGTCGCGGAGCTGATTTTCCAGGCGGCGGCGCTCCGCTTCAGCGAGAACACGAAATATTGCATGGTCCGTTTCGGCAACGTTCTGGGATCTTCAGGTTCGGTGGTGCCACTGTTCACGAAGCAGATTGAACTAGGCGGTCCAATCACGATTACACATCCCGATGTCGTGCGCTACTTCATGTCGATTCCGGAAGCGGCACAACTGGTCATGCAGGCCGGTGCGATGGCGACCGGCGGTGATGTGTTCGTGATGGACATGGGCGAGCCGGTAAAGATTGTCGACCTTGCCAGAACCATGATCGCAATGTGTGGCTTGAGTGAGAAATCAAGTGACAACGCAGATGGCGACATCGGAATCAATTTCATTGGTCTGCGCCCGGGCGAAAAGCTCTACGAGGAATTGTTTGCAGGAAATGATGCGATTCCGAGTCGGCACCCCAGGATCATGACGACTACCGAGTATGTGATTGCCCCAGAAGTCCTGGCGCAGCAGGTCGCCTATCTGATGGTCGCCTGTTCAACAAACGACAAGGACATGATTCGCTTCATCGTGCAGAAACTTGTGCGCGGATATGTGCCTGACATGTCAAGTGAGAAATTTCTGGACGATGAAAAAAGCGAGGTGCAGCCGGTAAAAGTTCACGCGAATTATTCGAATGTGCAGCTGGGCGAGGCATTACGGTCCGGAACATAGCAGTGCAAAAAAGTTAGTGCAGTAAAAGCGTGTGCCCGGCTGCCCTGAAAAGCCGCCGTGCCAAATTTGTTGGCAGTCAAAAAGAAGGATCATGTATGAACTATCTTGTTGAGCCCGAGATCAAGCAGTTGAATTCTGTTATTACCGTTAACGAGCCGAACTTGTTGGACCAGTTGGTCGAAAAGATCGAGGCCCGGACCGCGGTCATCGGTATTGTGGGTCTTGGTTATGTCGGCTTGCCCCTCCTGTTGCGCTATGCGTATGCAGGCTTCAAGGTAATCGGGTTCGATATCGATCCCGACAAGGTGGGAAAACTGAACCTGGGACAAAGTTATATCGAGCATATTGCCGAGAAATCGATCACTGATGTACTTGCAAAAGGATTCCAGGCCACAGTCGATTTTTCTCGCGTGCCGGAGGCTGACGCGCTGATCATCTGCGTACCGACGCCGTTGAACAGCTATCGTGAGCCTGACCTGAGCTACATTCTTGATACCGTCGAGGCACTGGTACCGCACATGCGGGCCGGCCAGATCATGTCGCTGGAGAGCACGACCTATCCAGGCACTACCGACGAAGAACTCAAGCCTCGCCTGGAAGCGCGCGGATTCACTATTGGCGAGGATGCCTTCCTGGTGTTTTCTCCCGAACGGGAAGATCCAGGCAATCCGAAATTCAGCACGCGTTCGATTCCGAAGGTGGTGGGAGGCGGCACACTGGCCTGCCAGGAGGCAGGAGTCGCACTGTATGCCGCCGCAATCGACAAGGTTGTCCCCGTGAGTTCGACCAGATCAGCTGAACTGACCAAGTTGCTGGAAAATATTCATCGAGCAGTGAATATCGGTCTGGTCAATGAAATGAAGATGGTTGCGGACAAGATGGGCATTGATATCCACGAAGTCATCAATGCTGCATCGACCAAGCCGTTCGGTTTCACGCCGTACTATCCCGGACCGGGACTTGGCGGACATTGCATTCCTATCGATCCGTTTTATCTGACCTGGAAGGCACGCCAGTACGGCATGCATACACGCTTCATTGAGCTTGCCGGGGAAATCAACAGCGACATGCCGAACTGGGTCATCGAAAAGGTGGCCGGTGCACTGAACGACCGCGGACGTTCGATCAATGGAAGCAAGGTGCTGGTACTCGGCATTGCCTACAAGAAGGACGTTGACGATATGCGCGAGTCACCATCGGTAAAGCTGATGGAGATGCTGCGCGACAAGGGGGCTGTAGTCGCCTATTCCGATCCGCATGTGCCGGTATTCCCAACGATGCGCGAACACCATTTCGATCTGAAAAGCGTTGCGCTTACCCGTGAAGCCATAGCGTCATATGACCTGCTGCTGCTGGCAACCAACCACAGTGCATTCGATTATGACCTTATCCAGCTGCACGCGAAGCTGATTGTCGATACGCGCGGTGTGTATCTCAATAGCAGACCCAACATCGTCAAGTCGTAAGGAAAAGGACAGATATGGAAAAAATTACCACCCCGGTGATTGATCGCGAAATTATTCAAAAGAAAGAACGAAAAGTCGAACCCAGGATCGACAATAAAATCAAGTTTGCGCTGGTCGGATGCGGCAGGATCGCCAAGAACCACTTCGATGCACTCAAGCGCCACGATACCAATTGCGAAATCGCGGGCGTGTGCGATGTCGATCCGCTTGCACTGGCAGCGGCTGCAGACTTTACAGGCGCAAAACCATACAAGAGCGTTGACGCCATGCTTGCAGAGTGCGATGCGGAAGTAATCATTCTTACTACGCCATCCGGCCTGCATTCCAGCCAGGCAATCCAGATCGCCGCCGACGGCCGACACGTCATTACTGAAAAGCCGATGGCTACGCGCTGGGAAGATGGAAAGCGCATGGTGGCGGCCTGCGACAAGGCCGGCGTGCGCCTTTTCGTAGTCAAGCAGAACCGCCGCAACGCGACGCTCCAATTGTTGAAGAGTGCGATCGATGCCGGGAGATTCGGGCGCATCCACATGGTCAGCCTGAACGTGTTCTGGACACGTCCTCAATCGTATTACGACAGTGCGAAGTGGCGCGGTACCTGGGAATACGACGGCGGTGCGTTCATGAACCAGGCAAGCCATTATGTGGATCTGGCCGAGTGGCTGATCGGGCCGGTGGAAAGCCTGCATGCGTATACCGCCACACTCGAACGCAACATCGAAGTCGAGGACACCGGCGTACTTAGCCTGCGTTGGCGCAATGGTGCGTTGGGCTCGGTGAATGTGACGATGCTGACCTATCCCAGGAATCTTGAAGGCAGCATAACCATCCTTGGCGAAAAGGGAACTGTACGCATCGGCGGGGTCGCATTGAATGATGTGCAGCATTGGGAATTTGCCGACGCGACCGAGGAAGACCTCAAGGCCAAGGACGCCAGTTACCAGACCTCTTCCGTCTATGGCGCCGGCCATGCAACGTATTACGACAACGTGATCAAGGTATTGCGCGGGGAGGCTGAACCGGATACCGATGGACGGGAAGGTCTCAAGACGCTGGAAATACTGATCGCAACCTACCTGTCAGCGCGCGACGGCAAGCGCATTTCACTTCCGATGGAGTTCTGACATGGACGGCGCAATTCATCCAAGTGCCATTGTGGACCAGGGAGCAACGCTTGGTGCAGACACACGCGTCTGGCATTTCGCCCACGTCTGTGCGGGAGCACGTATTGGCAGCGGCTGCTCGCTCGGCCAGAACGTTTATGTTGGCAACGATGTCACCATCGGCAACAACGTAAAGATCCAGAACAATGTGTCGATCTATGACGCCGTGACGATAGAAAATGACGTCTTTTGCGGCCCCAGCATGGTGTTCACCAATGTGTACAACCCGAGATCCGCAGTTGCGCGAAAGACGGAGTACCGCAAAACTCTGGTTCGGCGTGGAGCAACGCTTGGTGCAAATACTACGATCGTCTGCGGTGTAACGATCGGCGCTTACGCGTTCATCGGCGCCGGAGCGGTGGTCAATCGCAATGTGCCGGACTACGCGCTGATGGTGGGTGTGCCCGCCAGACAGATCGGCTGGATGAGTCGCCGCGGCGAACGCCTTCGACTTCCGATATCAGGAAATGGCGAAGCGCAATGTCCCGGCAGCGGAGAACGCTATGTCTTGATGGAAGGCATTTGCATATTTTCTTCAATCGAACAATCTGAAACTCAAACAGCCTGAAAACAATGGAATTCATAGACCTTAAATCTCAATACAACACGCAACGTTCGGAAATCAATGCACGCATACAGAACGTGCTCGATCACGGCAACTACATTCTCGGGCCGGAGGTGGGTGAGCTGGAGGAAAGGCTCGCGGCATATACCGGCGCCCGTCACTGCATAACGGTGGCGTCCGGTACCGAGGCGATGCTGATCGCGCTGATGGCGCTCGGCATTCAACCCGGTGACGAAGTTATCACGACACCATTCTCTTTCATTGCGACGGTGGAAGTGATCGTATTGCTGGGTGCTGTACCGGTGTTTGTCGATATCGAGGCAGACACCTGCAATATCAACGCGCACCTGATCGAAGAGAAAATTACGCCGAAGACGCGAGCAATCATGCCGGTCTCGTTGTATGGGCAGCCATCGGATATGGATGAAATCAACGCCATTGCGGAGCGGCATGGTCTGGTTGTGATAGAGGATGCGGCGCAGAGTTTTGGTTCCATGTACCGGGGACGTAAAAGCTGCAACCTCTCCTCCATCGGTTGTACGAGCTTCTTCCCGAGCAAACCACTGGGATGCTACGGCGACGGCGGCGCGATTTTTACCAGCGACGACATGCTTGCTACGGCAATGCGGGAAATCCGGGTGCATGGCCAATCCCGACGCTACATTCACACACGCGTTGGTGTCGGTGGCCGCATGGACACATTGCAGTGTGCAATTTTGCTGGCCAAGTTTGACCGCTTCGAATGGGAAGTCGAGCAGCGGCTGCAGATCGGTGCGAAGTACAACGAATTGCTCGGCAACAGGATCAGGAAAATGGTGCAGCGACCGGACCGGACCAGCGTCTTTGCGCAATACACGGTATATGTCGACAATCGTGAGGAGGTGCAGCGCTACCTGAAGGAACTGGATATCCCGACCGCAGTGCATTATCCAGTGCCGATACCTCACCAGACGGCTTATGCGCAATTCGCAGTCGGCGCACATTACCCGGTTGCATGCGATATGGCCAAGGGAGTCATGAGTCTTCCGATGTGCCCTTACCTCGACCCGGAATCACAAATGCGTGCTGCCGAGGCAATCCTGCTTTCGGCAGGCTCCGGATCGCAACCCGCGGCACAAGCTTCCGCAAATGAAGCGGTCGTTTGATCTCCTGATGGCCATGGCAGCGGCGGCCTTTCTCCTGGTGCCGGCACTTGTCGTCGCCATGCTCGTAAAGCTGACGTCCAAAGGGCCGGTACTCTATTGGTCGGAACGAATAGGTGCAGGCAACATGATATTCATGATGCCGAAGTTCCGCACGATGCGTATCGACACGCCAACGGTCGCCACGCATCTGCTGGTTAATCCTTCCGCCTACCTCACACCGATAGGTGGGTTTCTCCGCAAAAGCAGTCTCGATGAGTTGCCTCAATTGTGGAGCATCCTGAAAGGCGATATGAGTTTTGTTGGCCCACGTCCGGCACTATTCAACCAGGATGACCTGATCAAATTGCGGACTCACTATGGCGTCCACGAACTGGTGCCGGGACTGACCGGGTGGGCGCAAGTCAATGGCCGAGATGAGTTGCTGGTACATGAGAAAGTGAAGCTGGACGCGGAGTATGTGCAGCGCCAATCACTGCCATTTGACTTGCAGATTTTGGGAATTACGGCACTGAAGGTGCTGAAACGTGATGGCGTTTCACATTGAGCGACACAGATCCATTACTTATTTGGCACTGTCCCAATTAGAGCAGTTTTCCTGAGCGTGAAAGGGGACCATCTCAAGCCTGCGATGCTCGCCGTACAGTCGTACGGCTGCGCTTCTCGGCTCGACCTGACCTCCCTTGCACGTTCTTTAGCGCAGCCGTCCGATATACCGATCATCCACTGTCGGCGCAGGCTTGGCAAGTGTGGTTTCGGTAGGCGTAGTCTCG
>LLBZ010032540.1_pt3 | contig 12081 bp, 6 predicted proteins | sample 1489421 | NCBI WGS metagenome assembly LLBZ01 (sample SAMN04092657, study PRJNA295927) | soil metagenome | biome: Soil prokaryotic community; feature: Bulk soil; isolation source: soil from tomato rhizosphere | host: tomato cultivar Moneymaker | place: South Korea | collected 2011-11-01 | reverse complement strand
GCCCGCGTAGCTCAGTGGATTAGAGCGTTCGCCTCCGGAGCGAAAGGTCGCAGGTTCGACCCCTGCCGCGGGTACCACTTCAAGTTTTTGAACATCATCCGATAACAAGAGAGGGCCATATGTAACTGGTCCACTCAAGAGATACAGCCGACAACCAGCCGTCATTCCCCAATCCGCCGTTTTTTGTTAGGCTTAGGCCACCCCCAAGGTCCCCCGCTAATCTCAGGTATTAGTATGAGCACGGCGACCAACACCCCTCGAACCGTTCTTGTAGTTGATGATTTTGATGACACTCGGCTGCTGTTGCGCACGTGGCTCGAGCGCCGCGGCTTTCGCGTAGTGGAAGCGGCGAACGGACTCCAGGCGATCGATCAGGCAGAGATTGAGTCTCCAGACCTGATCATCATGGACATGCAGATGCCGCAACTCGACGGTCTCTCGGCAACACGACGGATCCGCAATCTGCAAGCGCTGAATTCCGTGCCAATCGTCGCCGTGTCTGCTTATGGCGCCGACCAGTTTCGCGAGCAGGCTCTCGCCGCCGGTTGTGACGAGTACGTGTCTACGCCGTTCGAACCGGCCACACTCGAGGGAATCATTCGGTCACTGGTCCAGACTTAGGTATACTCTCACGCATGTTGCGATTAGCCTTGTTCCCACTCTTGCTCCTCTTCCTGGCTCAATCTGCGCCGGCGCAATGCACGAAGAAGATGAGCGACTTACCCGCCGCCCCCGAACTACTCGGATTTCGTCTGGGCATGACGAGAGATCAGGTCAAAGCAAGAGTTCCGCAAACCGTCTTTGGAAAAGCCGATCCGTTCGGAGTCGTTAAGACGACCATTAACCCATACTTCGATCCAACAATCGATAAGACGAAGTTTGAAGGAGTGCGAAGCATCTCGCTCGACCTGCTCGACGATCGACTCACGTCACTCTGGATCGGCTTCGATGAATCGTTCAAAGCGCACACTGCCGAAGAGTTTGTGAAGGAGATCTCGCAGTCGTTACAAGTTGATGGAAACTGGTCGTCATGGAAGTCGAGAGGTCAACAACTACGTTGCGCTGATTTTCAACTGATCGTGACGACGGTTGCGAATGGACCAAGCTTCCGCCTAATCGACACGGCCGCGGATGATCTCGTCGCCGAACGAAGACAGGCCAAAGAAGAGCAGGACGCACTCGCTGAAGCGGGCAACGGCGCTGAGAGCGTTGACGCAGAGATACTCGCGGACAAACATTCAAAGACTTACTACCCAGCCGGATGCGAACCGGCGAAGCAGATCGCCGACGCGAACAAGGTAATGTTCAAAACCGCGGCTGATGCAGAGAAAGCAGGATTTAAGGCAGCTAAGAACTGTCACTGACAAACAACAGGAGGACACAACCATGTGGAAGGAATTCAAAGAGTTCATCGCTCGTGGAAACGTGATCGACCTGGCAGTTGCAGTAGTAATCGGCGCGGCGTTTGGGAGGATCGTTACGTCGCTGGTCGAAGGCGTGATCATGCCGCCGATCGGATTGCTCCTCGGGAAGGCCGATTTCTCAAACCTCTTCATCGATATCTCGGGACAGAATCCGGTTTCACTTGCCGATGCTCAGTTGAAGGGACTGCCCGTCATCGCGTACGGACGGTTTCTCAACGACATCATCAGTTTTCTAATCATTGCGTTTGTCGTGTTTCTGATTGTGAAGGCTGTGAATCGGCTGCATGCCGAACCGCCGGCACCGCCAAACACTAAAGATTGTCCACGTTGCCTGACACCGATTCCGCTCGCGGCGACGCGTTGCTCGGCGTGCTGTGTGGATCTGGCAGCGGCTTAGGAGTAAACAAAGAACACAAAGCATGCGCGAGTGCCCTCGTTGTGAAACCTGCTATGAAGACGACGTAGAGAACTGCCCGGGGGATCAGGCAGGCACCAAAAACACTCTGCCTGGTCCACGTTTGATTGCCTCGCGCTACCTCCTCGAGAAACGTCTCGGTCGTGGAGCGATGGGTCAGGTTTACCTCGCACGCGATCAAAACCTCATCACTCGCCGTGTCGCAATAAAAACTGTTCGGCCTGACATACTCAACGACGAAGACCTCCAGGAAGGCGAAGCCATCGCTCGTTTTGAACGCGAGGCGCGCGCGGCTGCGTCAATCCGTCATCCGAATGTTGTAGACGTAACTGATTTCGGCCAGAGCGCAGAAGGAGTTTTCTTTCTCGTGATGGAGTACGTCGAAGGTGAAACGCTCTTTCACCTGCTGCGTCGCGAGGGCACCGTTAACCCGCAAAGAGCGGCAACGATCATGCGGCAAGTTGTTGCCGGCGTCGAAGCAGCTCATGACGAAGGAATTCTTCACCGCGATCTAAAACCTGCGAACATCTTTCTCATGCAGCAGAAGCGGAAGACCGGTGGTGAAGACGGCTTCGTTAAGGTCGGCGACTTCGGACTCGCAAAGATCGTCAACGCAGATCGATCGGAGATCACCTCAGCAAGTGGACCAGCATCACGCGGGATCATCGGCACGCCTGAATACATGGCGCCCGAGCAAATGCAACCCGGCGAGGAGCTCGATGCGCGTGCAGACATCTACGCGCTCGGAACGATCGCGTATCACATGCTCGGTGGCCGGCCGCCATTCACCGGCAACATCACGCAATTGATCGCGCAGAAGTTAACGCAAGCGCCGCCTGCGTTGTCGAGTCTTCGTTCCGACATCAGCCCGGGACTCGAAGCTTCGATCATGAAGGCCCTTGCCAAAGAGCCTCACGATCGTCCCGCAAGTGCGACTGAATGGTTCGAAAGTTTTTCAAACGCAGTCTCCTCGAGTTCAGACACAGCGAAACGAGGAGATTCGCGGCTCGTGATCATGGCGCCGTCAGGCGCAGAGGTCTACGTTGATGACGAACGTTACGGCAGTGTCGGTCGTTCAGGTCGTGTGATCCTGACTTCGGTCGCGCCGGGCCAGCACGTGTTACGCGTCTCGAAATCAGGTGAGCCTGACGACGAACGGGTGATCGAGATTCGCAGCGACATCGCCGAACAGATCATCGAAGCACAACTCAAGATCGGAGTTTCAAGTAATCAACTTTCGCCATCGCGCGGCGGCAGTCTCGATAGCAAGCACGGCGGACACTCGACCACGTTGGTCGTAGTGATGTGTACAAAATGTCATTCGCGTTTCGCCGAAGGCGTAAAGTTTTGCGGCCGCTGCGGCAACACGACGTTTCAACCAGTCTCGGGCGAACTGCACGCACCGCCGCTGCCCGCTACTGTCACTTGCTCGCAATGCCGGCAAAGCTATGCTGCGGGAACAAAGTTTTGCGGGCGTTGCGGTATTCCTATCGGAACTGCATCGCTCGACTGGCGTCCACCCAAGCCCGTCGAAGTCTTCTGCCGCGGCTGCAACAGCAGTTATCCTGCGGGCACGAAATTCTGCGGGCGCTGCGGAAAGCCGATTAAGTAGATGTCAAACCTCTTTAGAAATGTCCTACCACAATGCAACGAAAATTTCGTTGACAACATGGACCACGAGGAGTACATTGCGCAGCGTCTCCTCGGTCGAGTAACACGAAGCGAATTCAGAATTGCCCAGAGCTTTAATTAGCAAGCTCCTCAGCTTCGAGTAAAAATAAACTCAATCGCCACGAATTAACATTCAGCACTCCGGGTTCATTTATATGTGACCCTGGTTCAACGCGGTAGCGTGTCGCGTACCGCACACAACATAAAAACTCAGTACGGAAGGATAGCCCCGATGTCTCACGTTCTCCGTTCAGTGATTTCGTCTGTCTCCCGCAAACTCGTTAATAGCCGTCATGTCGCAATAGTTGGACTGAGTACGATCTGTATTGTCGCAGGCGTCTGCGCACACTGGTCCTCGTCTGTTGCGGCGCTTGTTTTTACAGATGGATCTCCTTCCGCGACTAATCTGAGTACAAAGAGTTTCTCAATCGAAACACCGTTACCGATTTGCACGCCTCCAACCGGACTCATCATCAGTGAGTTTCGCTGGCGCGGAGCTAATGGTGTGAATGATGAATTCGTCGAGTTTTACAACAACACCGATCAAAATATAACGATTTGCACTGCTGACGGTTCAAACGGCTGGGCCCTGGTCACATCAGACGGAGTCGTGCGATTTGTAATACCCGTCAACACTCTGATTCCGGCACGCGCTCATTTTCTCGCGGTCGGCAGTGGTTATGGGCTCGCGAGTTATGCCGCGGGCGATCTGAGCTACGTGCCTGACACGCCCGACAACCTGGGGCTTGCATTATTTAATAGCGCCAGTGCAATCAACTTCACTGTCTCAAATCGACTGGATGCCGTGGGCTTCTCGACGACGTCAAATGGTCTTTACAAGGAAGGCACAGGCCTCTCCACATTGATGTCCACCAACGGACAATACAGTTATGTGCGAAAGCTCACGTCCGGCTTTCCGCAGGACACTGGCGACAACGCGGCCGATTTCACTTTTATTGCGACTGACGGCGGGAACTACGGTGTGATTGCCATTCTCGGAGCACCTGGACCAGAAGGATTAACAAGTCCTTTAGTGCGAAATGCGCAACTGGCGGTGGCAGTAATCGATCCGGCGGTGAGTGCAAATGTGGCCCCTAACCGGGTGCGTGACACCACAGCCATTGGGCCAAACGCCGCTGCGGGAACTTTAACGCTGCGTCGCAAGATTACGAACAACACTAACGGGTCCGTTACGCGGTTGCGCGTTCGCATTGTTGACATCACCACATTGAACACGCCCGGGTACGTGCCCGGGGGAGGTCAAGCTGATATGCGGGCGTTGAGTTCCAACGACATAACGGTGACCCTCTCAAACGGAACTCAGGTGCTGGTTAGAGGAACAACCCTCGAGACGCCGCCGGCGCAATCAAACGGAGGCGGTCTGCATGCCAACCTCGGGGTGTTCGCCTATAGTCTTTCGCAACCATTAGCACCCGGGGCGAGCACTAATGTGCAATTCATGCTCGGCGTGCAACAATCAGGAACGTTTCGTTTCTTTTTCAACGTCGAAGCGGATTCAGACACCCTTCCAACGGCCATCACTGGTGGTCCCTACTCTGGTCCAACCGGATCGCCAATTCAGTTCAATGGCGGTACTTCATTTGATTCGGAAGGGCAACTCCAGAGTTATCAGTGGAACTTCGGCGATAACAGTTTCGGCAGCGGTCCAGCCCCTTCACACACATACAGCAGTTCAGGAACTTACACGGTCACGCTAACGGTCACTGACAGTGGCGGACAAACAAATACCGGAAGCACGACGGCAACGATCTATCCGGCGTCGAACAAGATGCCCGTCCCAATCATCGCGGGACCTTTTTCTGCCGTGACGGGTTCAGTAACTCAATTCAGCGCGTCAGGTTCTTTTGACCCGGACGGCACAATTGCACAGTACAAGTGGGACTTTGCGGGGCTGGGCAGCGCAACAGGTCCAACGCCTGGTTTCACCTTCACCAGTACCGGCACCCATCTTATTTCGTTGACGGTAACCGACAATTTAGGAGCTAAGACCCTCACGAGTATTAATGTGAGCGTTACTCCACCGCCGGGTGGTTCGAATCTCGTTGTGGGAGATTCGACTACATCGGATTGGGATCCAACCAATCGGCCCAGTCTTGATAAGCCGGTAAACAATCGCGGCAATCAGCCAAACACGATTACTGGAAACAACAACTTCCAACTTGTCGCGCCGGTGTTGTCGCTGGCGGAACGAGGCGGGGAGCTGAACCTGAATCTGGTCTACAACTCACTCGTGTGGAACCAGTCAGGGAATGATATGTACTTTGACATCGATCACGACTCGCCCGCGCCTGGCTGGCATCTCGGGTTTGGCAAGATGGTCATGATGGGAACCGCAGGCTGCATGTTGATTGAACCGGACGGCAGTCGTCACCCGTTCAAAGGCAGCGTGTCCAATTACCACTATGACGCGATCCCACCATTTTTGCCGGCCAGGGACATACCTGTATTCAAAGGCGAAACCACCGATGGCAGCATGATCGAATATCGATGCGAGCCGCCTGCATATCAAGAACCGCAAGGCGCGGCAAGATACCCAAATGGGACTGTTGTGCACTATACAAACATTGGTGACCCTAACCAGCCAAGAAACTACCTCTATCCAACCTTCATTCGTGACAAGAATGGTAATGGCATGCACATCAGGTACACCTGGCCAGATGCTGAACCGCGTATTCAGCGAATAGTTGACACAGTCGGACGAGTAATTGACTTCCATTACGATACGCAGAAGCGTCTGACTTCAATCACTGGTCCGGATGTCAAAGATGCGAACGGCAACCCTACCACGCGCACATTCGTACGTCTCCACTACACCACGTTACAACTGGGTTCGGGCTTATTTAGCAAGACGACGCACATACGCAACTCAACGCCTTTTGTTATAGATGCCATCTACTATCCGGCGACACGCACCGGCTACGTCTTCGGGCCGGAGGCGTACTCAAGTTACGGCATGCTGCTGAAGGTAACACAGCAGCGCGACATGAATTTTACGGCCGGTTCAACTGCGGATGAACAAGGGACTATTACACCTGGTACAGTTACGCGTACTCAGACTTACGACTATCCGGCGGCGCCGGCAAACTTACCCTCGGCGCCCGTATACATGGAGATCAATGAAACGTGGGACGGCGGAGGGACTACGCCGACCAAGACCAAATTTGCTATCGTGGACAACTCCACAATCAACGAGCGAACGGTAACAGTAACTAACCCCGATAACACCAAGACTGAGCAAGTCGCCTTTTTCACCACGGCAGACCTTCCCGACTCCGATCCTAATAAGTTCAAGAACGGACTGACTAAAGAAGAGCGACGACTTGATAGCAACGGAAACCTTATTCAGAAGACGGTGTTTACGTGGGAATCTAATGCAAACGGAGTAGCACGCCTACAGAAGACGGAGATTACAGATGAGCGCGGGCAAACACTGGTAACCGCTTACGATCAATATGGCACAAATAATTCCCTTGGCCGCACGCGCGAGTACGATTATTTGGGTAACGTTTTCCGCACCACAATAAACACTTTTACGAGCTATCTTGACGACGATTTGAATCTCGGCCTTGATGCGTCTCACGGCAACAATCCTCACCCGCGTCTGGTTAACCTCGTGACCTCTACTAAAGTCTTCCAGGGCGAGGACACTGCGAACGTACTTGCAGCATATACCGAGTTCAAATATGACGAATATGCAGAAACTCTGAAGGCGTATCCGCGTGATGGCTCGAGTACTTTGGACTTAATTGAATTTGGCGAATCGCGGCAACAAAACGGCATTACCGGAATTCTTGAATTTGCCGCTTTCTTCAGCCCTTTGCCTCGCACGAGCACTTCAAACGGGGGCTATGGAGCAGACTATTTCACCAAACGTGGCAACGTTACGAGCATAAGCAGATACGCGGACACGAGCAACGCATCCGCACCGGCGGCGCCAATTATTGAGAAGATGAAATACGACATGGCCGGCAATGTGATCTCGTCCTCAAAGATTTGCTGTGAGGAACTGAGTTCAAACTTCGACAGCCTGGCAACTCAATTTGCCTTCCCCGTGTCGCGGACTCGCGGCTCTGCTGATCCAACCTCGTTACTGCGCATCACCACCAGCACGAGTTATGATCTGGCTATCGGCGCGCCAATCTCAGTCACTGACGCTAATGGCCGTCCGACTCAAACGAGCTACTTCAGTGGCACTTCCCGGCCGAAAGAAATCATCTCAGCAACCGGCTCCAGAATCATCTTCGAATATGATGATGTAGCAATGAAAACCGTGCAGACAACACGGCTGTCAGCTAATGGTTCAATTACGGCACAGACTACAACTTATCTCAACGGGCTCGGCCAGGTGAAAAAACAGGAAGCGTTAGGAGCTAACAACGTAATTGATATTGTCGAAACACTCTACGATCAATTTGGTCGTCACTCGAAACAGTCTCTACCGTATCGTACAGGCGATACAAAGCAGTGGCGCGAAACTGTCTATGATGCGGCCGGCCGGGTATCTGAGCAACGCGATCCTGCCGTTCCTGGCCACTCCTTTGATTTCAACGGTCAGCCGATCTTCCCCGCGACTAAGTACTTCTACAACGAAGCAGCGCGACCGTCGGGCGCTTCCACCGAACCGGGTCAAACAACTCGCACGGTAGATGCCTGGGAACGTTCGCGCTGGGTACGTCTGGATGCAGCGGGCCGTCTGGCCGAAGTGATTGAGCAGAATCCCGCCGGCGGAGCGGGCCTGCAGACGAAATATACCTATAACGCGCTCAACAAACTTATCAGGACCGATCAAGGCGATCAGGTAAGACGCTTTCGCTACGATTCGCTTGGCCGTCTAACGCATCAGAAACTTGCGGAAACGGAGGCCACTCTAAACCTGTCAGGACAGTGGGATACAAGCGGAACTCCGAACGATCGCTGGAGTGAGGTGTTCACCTACGATGATCGTTCGAACGTGATCTCGAAAACAGATGCGCGCGGCGTAAAAACGATTTTCAAGTATAAGGACAGCAACAACGCAGATGATCCTCTTAACCGTCTGCAATCGATCAGCTACGACCTTGCTGGTGTCCCTGCCGGCCTAACTGTCCTGCCGGCTGCAACTGTTACCTTTCAATACCGAACTAAGCCCTCTGCATCTTCGCTGATCGACGTTACTCAAGTGCAACAAACTGTTGCCACGGGAGTCAACACTGAAGATTACAGCTACGACACTGAGGGACGTGTTCAGGAAAAGCGAATCACGTTCGCTGGCCGCACTAAGCCGATGACGGTTACTTACGGTTACGATGCGCTCAACAGGATGGCACAGATGAGTTATCCCGAGCAGTATCATGACAACATAACCAATCCGGTGCGAAAGTCTGTAACTCAGAGCTATGATGAAGCGAGTCGTGTTAAGGGACTGAAAGTCAATGATGTTGATTACGCATCACAAATTACCTACAACGCTGCCAGCCAGATGACTTCCGTACTGATTGGGTCAGGCACAAACCAACTGACTGAAACGTACAGCTACGATGAGCGCATGGCATTGACCCATCAGGAAGTAAAACGCGGTCCCACAACACTGATGAGTCTCAGTTATGCGTATCACCTCGGTGCTGCATGTGAAGTAGAGTTTGAACTGTGTAACATGGATCCGAGAGTCTATTTCTCAACGGGCAAGTTAACGTTGGCAACGGATCACTTGACCGGGCGCCGTCAGCGCTTTTCCTACGATGAGCTTGGCCGGCTTACGAATATAATCCAGGGCTACTGGGTTGGTCCGTTTATCCAACAGTTCGCGTCCTTCAGAACGGAGTGGGCACAAACTTACAGTTACGATCGCTACGGCAATCGTACGGGAGTGAGTGACATCAGTGGGTCTCTCCCCACTGCCGTGCCTAAAGATGGGATTGGATCGTTAAGCTACGAGCAAAGTTCAAATCGTATCAATACGGCTGGCTTCGCTTATGACCCGGCCGGCAACCAACTGCAGAATGGAACCGGACGATCATTCGTTTATGACGCTGCCGGCCGGCTTGTGAAGGTCAAAGATCAGACCGGCGCCGTGGTTACTAACTACACTTATGGAGCATCGAATCAGCGATTGATTACACAAACCGGTAACGATACCTCTACAGACAAGACTTACTATATCTGGGAGGGCAACGCAGTAATCGCTGAATACGTTGAACAGACCTCTGCCACGATGCCGAAGTGGTCCAAAAACTACATCTTTCTGGACGGACGTCTGCTCGCGACTGAGGTGCCAAATGGCACTGGTGAAATAGTTCAGTACCATCATCCCGATCGTTTAAGCACAAAGCTCGTAACAAATAATCTCGATACGACTTCCTTTACTCAAGCCAGCTTACCGTTTGGTACTGCCAACGATCCGGAATCTACCGGCTCAACTAATCGACGTTTTACGAGTTATGATCGCAACACTGCCCCCGTGGGACTCGATTACGCGGTCAATCGACATTACGATCCGAGGCAGGGACGCTTCACACAGGTTGATCCGTTAGGAATGGCGGCTGCGAGTCTCGCCGATCCACAAAGCTTGAATATGTATTCCTACTGCGGAAATGATCCGGTGAATCGAGTCGATCCAGACGGACAATTTTGGGGCGCGTTATTCCGACTCATAATTGGACTGTTTAGAAGCGCAAGACCAAACGTGATCAACGGCACGTTCACTTACCGCAACGTGCCGCCTATTTCTGTATCGTTTACGCCTAATTTTCAGAATATCGGCGTCGGTTTCGCAGGGGTTGGATTCGACCTTAGGACTGGTGGTCAGTGGTTGCCTTCAGTACTCGGTGCATCAGAGTCTTTCGACCCCCAGTTGGAATATTCAAAATATTCGGGACCGTGTCCTCCAACAGCTGATGCGATACTAAAAAGTGGCATAGTTAAGGAGGCGATTAAGGCTGCGTATCAAAAGGCTGCTGAGGATCGTGACAGGGGGGTAACGAAGGGGTGGATCGAACATGGCGGATGGATTCTGTGGAAAAAAGGAACTAACAAGTTTACATTTCTTATAAAGGAGCCGATAACGAGGTTTAATAGTCCAAGGGATAATCAGTATTTTGATACCTCGATTCGGGTCTGGTTACATGATGCTCCAGCCGCACCAAAAGGATGGGAAATTGTCGCGATGTTTCATATTCATCCAAATGGAGGTACTGGTATGGACGACGGAGATCCGGAGGCGGCGGACCAGATGAGAGTACCTAGTTTTGTTGGAGAACCTCCTGACATATCAACTCGGGTGGGCTCCTTTAACCGAGGTGTTTGGAAGAGTGAGTTGCCACGTCGTTGCCGTTAGAAATCTTTGGCGCTGAGGCTGAGCTATGCGTAAACTTTCTATCTTTCTTGCTGCTGGTTTGATCACGTTTATTGCCGGAGTGCTCGTTGCTGCTATTTGGATTTCACGAAAAGTTCCCACGCTAGAGAAAGGGACAGGTCTCAATGCGCCGTGCAATCCAGGTGCACATCAGCGTCTGGACCGATTAAAGATCGGTGAGGACGGCTACTTTCCAGAGCAGGTGCTCTACAACGATTTGCAACAGGACCGCGCAACGCGAACCAGGTATGCGCGTTATCTCTCGCAGTTGCAGGAGCCATCCCTTCTGAAACAATCACAGAATCCCGCAACAACCTATCGATTTCTGTGGGTTCGTAGCTTTCGTTCGACAATAGTTGTGCGGCTATGGACGGATGGTGAGAGAAAAATGCTCACGGTAAAAGAATTAACCAAACAGACACCTGACCGCCCTTCAGAACTCTCCCTCAATCAGACTCGGGTGCTGAGTAATGATGAATGGGTCAACTTCACTAACCTTTCTAGTCAAACGTGTCTCTGGAACCTTCCAAACACCTCGGGTGCTCCGGTAGCGATGGACGGTGAATGGTGGGTACTCGAAGAGATGTCCGATAATAACTATCAGGTTACTACTCGCCAAACTCCAGATGACGCTTACCGGGAAGTGTGTCTTTATATGCTTAGATTATCGGGGATTTCTTTTGAGTTAGTTGAATGAATCCGGATTAGAGCTTGAGGTAGTTTGAACTTTTCCTATAATCTGTGCGGCTACAAATGAAGCGCTGCCCCAATTGTGACCGCACTTACACCGATCCCTCCCTGAATTATTGTTTGGAGGATGGCACTCCGCTGGTGCCCGATGCGCCTGCTTATGATCCGAATGCGACCATCAGGTATCCGTCAGCAAGAGACACAACCGAACCGCCGCCGACTGAGATCTATCGTCCGGAACCTGCGGTAACCCCTCCTGCTCCCAGACGAACGACGCCAGTTCCGACGCCACGACCGCCGGCTCCAGTTCCGCCGCCACAGTGGACGCCCGGACCAACGGCTCCTCCACCGCCGCCAAAGAAATCAAATGCCATCTGGTGGATACTCGGTGGACTGATCGCACTGATCGTTGTCGGCGCGGGTCTCGTGGTGCTGGTCATCGCGCTGGCCAGTATGTCAACCAACACGAACAATTCGAATGCGAACGTTCGTAACGACAACCGCAACGCTAACGTCACGACAAACGCAAA
>LLBZ010020249.1_pt4 | contig 12098 bp, 12 predicted proteins | sample 1489421 | NCBI WGS metagenome assembly LLBZ01 (sample SAMN04092657, study PRJNA295927) | soil metagenome | biome: Soil prokaryotic community; feature: Bulk soil; isolation source: soil from tomato rhizosphere | host: tomato cultivar Moneymaker | place: South Korea | collected 2011-11-01 | reverse complement strand
ATATCTTGTAGAAATCGCTACTATTAACAGTATTATGCATCTCTTGATTATCGGAAAAGGACAATAAAAATTAGCTCAGATGTTGTCTACATTCACTTAGAGTTCCGAGATAACTTTTCTTAAATTAATTTGAAAATGTAACTTGTAATATTTTATGGATGTAATGAATATAGTAACAATCTCAATAGACAAGGCAAATGTAATCAGAATCATGTCACTGATTCAATGGTTTGCAATTTTTCGTATTCTGATTTCTCAGGAAAATTTTTAGCACCATATCGCCAAAAAAGTAAGCGAAAAAAAGAATTTTATCCCAGTTAGTCTTGCTTTAATATAGGAAGGTATGCTGATTACTAATTTTTTTTTATTTAAATTTCTGTTTATTTTTTGTTCATTGACTTTGGTTATTTTTCTTGGTTCAAGTAATTTTCAACACGTTTTTTCTTCTACAGATGAATCATCCAGTGGTCAGTTGTCTTCACCATTATCTTCATCATTGGCATCATCGGATCAACCAAGTTCTAGTACGGTAATTACATCAAATGATAGTTTAAACAATAATGCCGCAGGGTTAGAAACCTTTGAGACAGGAATGGAAGCCGAAAATAAAAACAATTGGATTTTTGTCAATCACGATATATTGGGGACCCGTAATAGCAATCAGACTGAAATAGGAAAATCGAATATCGACAACTTGGAGGTTAAATGGCGGTTAAATAATACATTTGAAATTCAAGAGCCTCCAATAATCGTTGGAAACACCGGCTATTTTCAAGATTACATTGGTAATATTATTTCCTTTGATACCACAAATGGAGATATCAATTGGAAGTTAGAAACAGGAGGAGGCCCAACGATGGGATTGTATTATTCTAATGGTGCTATTTATGCAACGGTAGGAACAGAAGCAAAAATTATCTCTATCGACGCTGAAAATGGAGAAATCATCTGGGAATCACCTGCGTTAGGCGATACAAGCCTGGGATATGCTATTAATTCCCCTCCACTTTTATGGAAAGACTATGTCCTTGCAGGTTCAGGAGGTAGTGGATTACCACCTGGTGAAGGGTATGTTAAAGGTAACATTACCGCTCTGAACAAGACAACCGGGTATATAATTTGGAATATAGACACTACAGCCGGCGAGTGGGTAGATGATGAAAAAAATCCACCCAATGGAGGAGCCACGGCCTGGTCAGGGGGTTCAATTGATCCTGATACTGGTATCGCATATATTCCCTTAGGAAGTGCCTCTCCTAATTTTAACGCATCTACAAGACTGACTCCAAATCTATATTCAAACCACATGGTAGCCGTAGATATTCCTTCCGGCAACATCATCTGGGCGACTCCGTTTATCGCTCATGGCACAGTGCTGGATATAGATGTACCCGATAGTCACGATTGGGATGCATCTTGGGGAAGCAGTGTCAGTAATGTGAGATTCGACAATGGAACAGTAAAAAAAGTAGTAATAGGACATGACAAAGCAGGTAATCTTATTGCCATGGACGCTATTTCAGGAAAAGAAATTTGGTGGACTACTCTAGGCAAGCAAATAGGGACAGAAAAGTTACCTTCTCCCGAAGGAACAGGTATGACTTGGTCGCATGGTGTATATAATTTTCACGCAGTCGATAACGATACTCTCTACATAACATCAACCAATAGAGGGTTGAACTTTTTTACTGACGGAATAAGTGGACATAAGGAAGCCCCAGATGAATCGATTGAACAAGGTTTGGTGAACGGAACTATTTATGCTATCGAGCTAAAGAACGGAAATGTAAAATGGAAGATTGATACAGAATATCCCCCCCGGGTTTCGCCCATGATCTCAAACGAAATACTTTACACGGGTTACATAGAATTTGGGAATAATGAAAGAAATGGTATAGTTTTGGCTTTGGATAAAGATACTGGGGAAAAGCTTTGGGAATACAATGTCGATGCATCGATTTCTCCTGTAGGTCCTTCTATAGGAAATGAGATGCTATTCATACCAACGGAGAAAGTGAATGTAGATGGCGACAATAATGATGATGAAGATGAAGAAGAAGAAATCGGCGGCTCCATAGTAGCGTTTGGACTAAAGTGATAGAGACTTTGCATGTTCCTTTTCTTCAGCGGAGCAATGCAAACAACACAAAAGAATCGTGTTTGACTTGTTGTTCTTGTACTTTATCGTGCAAGTTTTGCATTGTTCAGAAGCGCAATAGTCACATATTCTAACTTCGTTCTCACATATTAGATTAGAGCAAATTCTGCAATCGCTATAGTGTTTGTTGCAGATAGTATTGTTACAGTAAAAGCATCTTTTGATTTCGTTTCCCCTAGTAATATCAATATTTTTCTCGCAAACTATACATATTTTCTTAGCAGAAGGCAAATTAACCTACCCTCCCATTGACGAACAATTTCTCCAACAATACATGATATTAGAGCGTATTGCAAATAAAAATCATTGACAAAGCTTGCATTCCAACATTCATGTGTATTTGAGTCAAAGCAGCGTCCCCTCTCTTTTTTTGACATACCCACGTAATCGACCACATTATTAAAGTAATTTGTTGTTATAAATACAGCCAAATTCCAAAAAGAATAGTCGGGTTATCTTGCGACAGCTAAATTCTAATTTAAACGAGTATACCAAAAATCGGCTCAAATATTTGTGAAACTAACAATACCATCTAAATTGAATATACTGATCGATATACTGTGGGTCTTTTTCCAATGAAAATTTATCTATCGACCCTTTAACTATTCAAGTAGATATTAAGCATTATCATCGATGACCACTGATCCGACAAATTTAAAAAATTGAGAGGCAGGAGATCCGAATTAGCATCTTACATATTTATATAGCTTTAATTTTCTATTATAAAATACTAGTGTGCTATTATCTAGTAAAACATTTTAGAATAAGACCTTATGCTAAATGTACAAAAGCGTCTTAAGAATTATAAATAAATCAAAAAAGCAAAGTAACTTTGATTATGAACAATATTATTATTCTTAGTCTAATTACTATGATTACATTGTTTCTTGTTATGAATACTAATTATATATTTGCAGATAAAATTGATTCTTCAGAGTTGTTTGACGAGTCGGGTAGTACAGGTCTTGAGAGTCAGGCAAACGAAGCAAAGGACATTAATCAAGATAATTATCAGAATAATCACTGCAAAGATAGTGCAAAATGCGAAAATCAATCTTTCGAACAGCTCAACAATCAAAACAATCATTGCAAAGATAGTGCGAATTGTGTAAATGAATCCGTATCAAATATTTTTGTCTGCGAGGAGAGATCATTATGTTTGATTCAATATGAAGGTCCATTTGAGCTCCTAAATCCCTATTAAATTCTACTTCTACCAATTTTAGCTCAGCTGGGTTATTTGGTTTGAGGTGTATTATCCAACTGATTAAAATAATCAACTCTTCGCGATAGTCAGAAACTATAATAGTATTATGCTCGACAAACCACCAAAGCATTCTGCCAAAAATACTTGAAATCGTCAGTGATTGTAATGTTGAATTCTTATTCTACAAAGGTTTAAAAAATTCAAAAATATCTGTATTATCATGAAGGTGCAACAATTAATTTGCGACAAATGTAAAGTCGTATTATTAGAAAAGGATTCTAAACATCTAGACAATGAAAGGTTTCCTATAACTGACGAGGAAGCCAAAATTATAGATAAAGAACACAGAGGTCATGAATGCCATATTGAACTGGTAGAAAAATTTTGATTCCGACAGGGTTGTTGCAAACAAAGAACTTTAATAATAACTACCAGAAAAAAATATTTGGCAATGAAGAAAATTTTTTATGAAATTGATGATTAAAAAATGTTATCCCTCGGAGCCATCTTTCCTGTATATCTTTTACGTAAATTTTGTTTTTGATGTCGGTTGCTGTTTTTAGTCTTTTTTTACTTTTAATTTTTTTTAAGAGTTGAAGAATTCGTACTTGTGTTCCTGGCTACAAAAGTATTCTATTTTTTTCACCCCTAAATTGGCATCTCCGTCTATATGAGCCCACGCTTGGTTTTCATGCAACTTTGTACCACAAAAAATACACACAACCGTCTCAGTTTCTAAATTTTCATCTTCCTTACTTTCGGCCAACGTTCGTACCAGATTGCTGTATTCTGTTATATAATTTACATTGGCGAAAGGATTTATGTGAGACAATCAAATAAAAAGATCATTGTCGTTCTTTGGAAATGCAGCCGGCAACAATAGTAAAAAACGAGACAAATACAAGGAATTAACGCTAGCCATAAAGCAAATTGTTCTGGAAAGAGCAAAATACAGATGTCAGAATTGCTCAAAAAAATTATCAGGTACCAATTCACCTAATTTTATTCATCTTGGATCAAAAAAAGATAATAGACCTGAAAGTTTGAGAGTAGTGTGTCCGCAATGCTTTGAGGAAAACGCTCCAAGTGAAAAGGGCCCAATGTTTTCTTCTCTCAAAAAGATTTTTTCCAAGTCCTAAAACTTGGAAAATACCAAAATTTTTTAGTTTTTCACAAGTTAGTTGCTCAGGATAAATATAATAGATATTATCATCCTAGCTTAAAGTTTGCCTTCATGAATGGATGTAAAGTACAAAAGTACTCGTACTCTGATTCGGATAGAGTTGAAGTATCAAGTACATATTTTTCGTTCGTCATTATTAAAGATGAATCAAAAGACTTACCATCATCTGCAAAACTAGTAACCGTATGTGGAACATTATCTAAATTCGTCCATTCTATTGCTTCACCTTTCTTTGCTTCTATAATCGCCGGCTCATAACTTGGATTACCTTGGCCAGATGCTCCTGCAGGTATTGTAGCCGGAACTATAGTGGTATTAACTACTTTAGGAATGGTAGCTTCTTCGGTAGAAGTTGCGTTATTCTCACCGTCGGTACTTGCAGTAGCTGTGTCACCCATCCAAATTGTAGAAATCAAAATTCCCGAACCTACGACCATGACAATCACACAGGCCGCGGATATTTTCATAAAATGTGCCATTTTTTTATATGAAGCAATTATTATGATAATCGAAGGAATGCTAATTGTAAGAACAATAGCCATATACTGAAAAATGGATGGGACCTTTGTGCTTACTTGTACGGCGCCGATAATTCCAGCACTGATAAACAAAATGAGGATAATTCCTGCAGCAGTCTTTGCCTTTTTTGAAGTAGGAAATCCATCCTTAAATAACCCTGCAGTTAAAAAGATCAAACCAAAAAACATACATAAAATTGATACAGCATGCATACCATCCATAAAGGTCTTTGCAATTCCAGATAAAGCAACAGTCACACCAACTGCTCCAACAGTTGTTAATCCAGCTCCAGGCATAAGCAAGTCCCAGTCTGTCATGAATATGTTAAGGGTGGTAATGGCATAATTAATACTTTCTTTATTTCAGGTCGTCAATAATTTATTAAATATTAAAGCCAGATTGAAAATATGGACAATCGATCAATGATTGTTAATCAAACGCACCTGTCATTTCTAGATCAATTGGTTAAAGATAGCCGTCCTTTTGAATCCTGTGCTATCCTGTTAGGAAAATGCGACAAGGGCCAATATTTTGTTCAAGAAATAATACCAACTCAAAATGAAGAATCTTCTGAGATACGGTTTACAATAGATGATAATAGGCTTTTTGAAATATACAAATTGGCCGATGATAAAAATATGTCAGTCATTGGAATATTTCATTCACACCCATCCTTGCCGTTTCCTTCGGAAACAGATAAAGTCTATATGAAGATAAACCCTGTTCCTTGGATCATAAAATCAACTACGACAAATGAAATGCGATGTTTTATTTCTGAGGACCAAAAAAATGGTAACGAATACAACATGATTAGTGAGATCGAAATTAAAGTCAGGGACTGATACGAGTCGTATCCCTTGGATACAGAACAGTTTCTCTTATGTTATTTACACCCGCTAACACCATGAGTAATCTATCCAAACCAAGGCCACAACCTGAATGAGGTGGCATCCCCCATTCAAAAACCCTTAAATGATCTTTAAAACTCTGGTGCGAAAGACCCTGCACCTCTAACCGCTTTTTGAGTTTCGACACGTCATGTTGTCTAGTACCCCCTGAAACTAACTCCAAATAACCAAACTGTAGATCAAAGGATTTGGAGATTTTCGGATCATCTTCCTTCTCATGGATGTAAAATGGCTTTAAATCCAGTGGCCAATCAAGTATAAAAAAGAATTTGTCGAACCTTTCACCAAGTCTTTTTAGCGAAGCATCTGAAAGATCTTCACCAAATTCGACTTTCTCACCCAGTTTTTTTAGCTCAGTTATACAATCTTCATATCTAATTCTAGGAAACGGTTTATTGATTAACTCCTCAAATGTTTTTTGCTCAAGTAAGGGATTTTCTATTTCCACTCGCCCCGAATCTTTAGTAAAGTTAAGGATTCTTTTGATCAGATCTTCTACCAGATCCATCACAGCTGTATAATCAAGATAAGCAGCCTCCATATCCACACTTTGAAATTCGTTTAGATGTCTTAAGGTGTGGGAATTTTCAGCTCGAAAATACGGAGCAATCTCAAATACTCGGTCTAAAGAGAGTACCAATTGCTCTTTATATAACTGGGGACTTTGTGCAAGATATCCTTTCCTCTTAAAATAATCAAATGAAAAGAGATTAGAGCCTCCCTCGCTTGCGCTTCCAATAATTTTTGGTGTATTTACTTCAATAAAATTTTGTTCTGAGAAAAAATCCCGAATTACGCGAAGTATTCCAGAACGAAGCACAAAAATGTTTAGCACCTTGGGGTTCCGAAGGTCAAGGGCCCTGCTATCAAGCCGAGTGTCAAGATTTGATTCAACTCTACCTGTAGGATCAATAGGCAAGCTCAGTGATGCCTCTGAAAGCACAATTATTTCGCTTACACTCAACTCGATTGGAAAATTTTTTGACTTTGTATCTTGAACTATTCCAATAATTAAAACATTACTCTGTCTAGGAATATTGCGCGCCTTTTGCAAATGTTCTCCTTTCAATACGGTTTGAACCAATCCGGATACATCCCTTAACATTATGAATCCAAGTTTTCCTATGTCCCTAAAATCTTCAATCCATCCTGCCACAATAACCTCAAAACCAATATTCTCCTTTGTAATCTGTGACGCATAGTGTGTTCGTGAAAAATTATTCATCCTGTTGTGGGTCGTAGAAGTCATAACAAAAGAAAAGAATCAACAACCTTTTAATTAAATTACCTATAGACGAAAAAAACTCTAACCATCGGATTCAATTATAAGGTCAATTTTTCTAACGGCCATTGATATTTTTTTTATGGTTTCAAGTTTGTTTTTATCAATTTTAGCAAACGCCGATTTTTCAATAACGATTCTGGTTAGCTTACTATCATCTGGTAACCAAACGAAATTTACACTTTCCAGATGTATTGGATGAAACAAGTTCTCTAAAAATCTACGATCGTTTGAATCGGATTCAATTATCCATACAGACTTGCCAAATGCATTGTTAATTATTTTAGAGAGATTGTCATTTGAGCGAATTAATCTGACATCAGAGTTCTTTAAGAGCAATACCTGTTCTTTTTCAATCTCTATGGCAGAAACAAGCGTCATTTTGTTTATTAATGGATCTTTTTGAGCCAGTTTAGAAAGAATAATCGAACTATCTACATCAGCTTGTGTTATTTCACCTGATTCAAGCTTATTTTCACATAAATTGCACAAAATACCTGTTTTAGCATCAAAAGTACAAATAGGAGTCTTAAGTACCACCTTAAATTTTAAAAATAAATGCACTTAAATATCTTTGATTTTGCGACATTCAGATTTAATTACCCCATAAAAAAATAAATTAACAGTTAAACCAAATTGTGTAAAAAATTTTTATACCCTGTTTTCATTTGCATTTTGGTAAGAAATTCAAGTTATTTGGCAACTTTTTGTTGGTGGTAGTTGTCAGGTATGGTTCATTAGTTATTGGATCTCGCAGTACAAAAACCCTTAACCTTATTCCCATCACAATGGTATAGTAAGCATTTTCTCGTTTCAAGATTTTTTCAGAGATTGTTTTAACATCAAATATTTCTCCATCTATCCCAACTTTCTCAATAATTCCTTGGGCATTTTTCTTTACACATGAAATAATGTATTCTGATGTCATTGCCTTCCTTCAATATATATTAAGAATATGGTCCAAATTAAAACCTTAAATAATGAAACTTATATGCAACTATCTGATTGTTTTTGTTACCATTATTATCCAGTTCTCAGTAGCCGAAACAAAATTATCATCTGAGAAAGTATATGCTATAGATATAGTATGCTACTGCGACTACTAATATGGGTTAAAACGTAATTTAAGATGAGAAAAAAATTTAAAGAAAATAATGATCAGGTTAGTGAGACGTCATCTGATAAAGTGATAATTAGAGATTTATCTATTTCTTACAAGACCAGATCTAGAACTGTTGTCGCAGTTGATCAAATGTCTTTTATAATTAACGATGCTGAAGGTATCGGTATTATAGGGGAATCTGGATCTGGAAAGAGCACAGTTGGATATGGAATCATGCGATCGCTTCCAGAAAACGGCTTGGTTGAATCGGGAACTGTTTTGTATGAAAGCACCGATCTTTTGAAAATTCCAAAGAAAGAATTTGATTTCAAGTATCGATGGAAAAAAATATCAATGGTCTTTCAAGGTTCGATGAACAGCCTGGACCCTGTCTTTACAATTAAAAATCAGATGAGAGAAATTTTGGCCACCCATCGAAGGGATCTGTCCAGAGATAAGCATAACCAGATTATCAAAAATGCATTACAAGATGTAGGGCTGGACCCTAGTTATGTATTAAACAAGTATCCCCATGAACTAAGCGGTGGAATGAAGCAAAGAATAGGCATAGCCAATGCGCTACTAGCGGACCCTACGATCCTAATCGCAGATGAACCAACAACTGCATTGGATGTGGTGACACAAGCACAAATTTTGCAGTTACTAAAAAAATTAAAGAGAGAAAACAAGATGAAAATCATAATAATTACCCATGACATGTCTTTGATACCAAATTTGGTCGATAAGTTGATTATTATGTATGCGGGTCAGGCAGTTGAAATATCTGATGTCGCCTCCGTTTTTAAAAAGCCATTACACCCCTACACTCAGGCTTTAATTCAGTCAATCCCCAAGATTAATTCTACGGAGAAAAACATACGGTTCATTAAGGGGAATCCTCCAGATTTGGCAAATGTAGATAGAGGCTGCAGATTTAGATATAGATGTCCAAAGGCTTTTGACAAGTGCGATCTTGATCCTCCAGACTTTTACGTCGAAGAAAACATGGTGAAGTGTTGGTTGTATGAATAACCAAATTATATGTTAAACTCCTCTATGTGAGAAGAGCAATCTTGGTTATATTTGATATTAAGTTTATATCTTAAATTAGAGAAGTATACTTGTTTATGCAAGCTCTTCTCGATGTCTATAAGATTAGACAAGACTTTCCCATATTAAATAGAAAGTTAAATGATGGAAAGAGGCTGGTGTATTTAGATAATGCAGCTACCACTCAAAAACCCAAAGAAGTTATCGACTCTATTAGTAGATACTATTCAGAATATAATTCGAATATTCACCGAGCAGTGTACCAAATCGCAGAAGAAGCAACACAAGAATATGAAAATACCAGAGAAAAAATCCGAAAATTCATCAATGCAAGATACCCAGAAGAAATAATTTTTACAAGAAATACTACTGAATCCATAAACTTGGTCGCTTATACGTGGGGAAATTCAAACATCAAGAAGGGCAACAAAGTAATCCTTACAGAGTATGAGCACCATAGCAATATCGTACCCTGGCAAACTCTGTGTCATAACAAAGGTGCAAAAGTCAAATATCTAGAAGTTGATGATGATGGATACATCAGTCTAGAAGATTTGGAGGTATTGATTTCACAAAAGGGTGGAGGGAAAACCAAAATGATCGCCCTAAGTGAAATGTCTAATGTTTTGGGCACAATTTTTCCTGCAAGAGAAATTATAAAATTGGCACATGAGAAAGAGATCCCAGTCCTTTTGGACGGAGCCCAGTCTGTTCCACATATGAAAACAGATGTTCAACAAACTGACTGCGACTTTCTTGCTTTCTCAGCCCATAAGATGCTTGGTCCCACAGGTGTAGGAGTTCTTTACGTCAAAAAGGAAATTTTGGAGGATATGAAGCCATTTATTTTAGGCGGCGATATGATAAAGGAGGTTCACAAGGAAAATACCATTTTTAACGATTTGCCCTATAGATTCGAAGGCGGGACACCAAATATAGCTGATGTCATCGGGTTTAGCGCTGCTATAGATTATCTCAATAGAATAGGAATGGAAAATGTGCGCGAACATGAGCACAAAATGACGACTTATTTGCTGGACAAGATTCAGAATATCAAATCCACTACAATTTACGGTCCCAAAAATGCCAAAGATAGAGGAGGACTGGTCTCATTTAATATGGAAGGAATACACCCTCACGATTGCGCTACAATACTAAATGATTATGGAGTCGCTATCAGGTCTGGCCATCACTGTGCTCAAGTTCTAATGGAAAAATTAGACATTGTTGCCTCTTCTAGGGCTAGCATCTATATTTATAACACAAATGAGGAAATTGATATATTGATAGAGGCTTTAAATCATGCTAGGAGGATATTTAACATATGAGCGAAGATATTTATCGAGAAATGATTCTCGACCACTATAGAAACCCAAGGAACAAGGGTAAAATTGAAGAGCCCGATATCAGGATTAATGATAGTAATCCACTGTGTGGAGATGAAATTTCTATTGACCTGAAAGTTGAAGATGAAATTATTAAAGATATTAAATTCGATGGAAGGGGATGTGCCATCAGCCAAGCTAGTGCTTCGATGTTGACAGAAATGGTTTCAAACAAACCACTAACGACAATCAAAGAAATCACAAAAGATGACATATTAGAGAATATTGGCCTGACGAATTTGGGTCCAGCGAGAATAAAATGTGCTTTGTTGTCGTTAAAGGTATTGAAATTAGGAATGGTAAAGTATTACGTAGACAAGGACCCATCTTCAGCTGACGAGATGAAAGATCAATCAAAGGTCTTTTGATTCATTTTTTTCCTTAATGAATATTAAATTACAAATTATTTGTGGTAAACGATCATAACAACTACCTAGATTCTTCTCATGAATACACAAATCTACAAAGACACGGCCAACCCATTTTGGAATGCGAAGATATCACTTGTTTTTTTTCTGATTATTTCATTTGTTATAGTTAGTACAATAGCGTTATCGGGAATAACCAATAATTTAGATAATTCTATTACAGCGTACTTCGATACTATACAAAATGAAACACTAGACTTAATTTTAATCATCATTACAACAACTTCTGATACTATCAACCTAATCATAGCAGGATTTGTTCTGACGATTATTAAGCGAACAAGACGGTTTGGAATGATACTATTAATTTCTCTTGTTGCAATAACAATTCTGGTAACTTACATCAAACCACTATTTGGTGTCGAACATCCGCAGGAGACTTTTGTACCGTTAGTCTCTTTGCCTGAAAAATTTACCCTCGAGCGAGATAGCTTTATGCCGCTGGCCCAAGGTTATTCGTATCCGTCCAATCACATTGCATCGGCTGCAGCATTTGGGTTCATAATAGGAGGTCTTTCTTATCGATATTCATACAAATTCGGCCTTGCCTTCATGATTTCATTTCCGGTTCTAATAGGCTTTACAAAATTGTATTTGTTTCAACATAATTTGATGGATTTGATTGGCGGATACCTATTTGGACTAATAGTTGCTGTATTGATTGTAAAGGGACTAAAGGCTAATACCCAGACCCTGAAAAATTCTGCAGAGAGTCAGGACGCAAATGTGACAAAAGAAGAAGAGGAAGAAGTAGGACAAGATGAGGAAGAGTACGTGAAGGAAGTAAAGGAGGAGGAAGAACAAGTAGGACAAGATACGAAAGTTATCCGGGGACTAAACGAAGGGCAACAAGACAGGAAACTGGTAGAAGGAGAG
>LLBZ010005347.1_pt3 | contig 12102 bp, 9 predicted proteins | sample 1489421 | NCBI WGS metagenome assembly LLBZ01 (sample SAMN04092657, study PRJNA295927) | soil metagenome | biome: Soil prokaryotic community; feature: Bulk soil; isolation source: soil from tomato rhizosphere | host: tomato cultivar Moneymaker | place: South Korea | collected 2011-11-01 | reverse complement strand
AGGTTCTGGATAGGGTTTATAACTATCTAGAAGAAAACAGTGCTAGTAAAATTATCAATGCTACGACTAAAAATGGAATTACAGATTATAAAAAAAAGGATGTAGATATTACTTTTGAGCCTGGAGCTTTTAGGCTTACAAGTTATGAATGGGGGGTAACCTATGCGGGAATGTTATTAGCATCTAAAGCTACTGGTGAAGCATATTATGCAGATTATTCAAACAAGCGAATAAAATTAATAACAGATATAGCCGAAAATTATCCAGCAAAAAATATTAAAGATCCAGATATGCTTAAAACACTGCATCCAGAAGCATTGGATTTTGCTGGTGCACTTTGCGCAGCATTTATAAAAGCTAAACAAGATGGTTTAAATGCAAATGTAGATCCGTTAGTCAATAATTATATTGACTTTATTAGCAATAAACAATTCAGATTAAAAGATGGTACTTTAGCTAGAAACAGACCACAAGACAATACTTTATGGCTTGATGATATGTTTATGAGTGTGCCTGCACTTGCCCAAATGGGTAAATATACAGGAGATGTGACATATTTTGATGATGCTGTAAAACAAGTAGATCAGTTTTCAAAAAGAATGTTTAACCATGAAAAAGGGATCTATATGCATGGTTGGGTTCAATCCATGGAAGTTCATCCTCAATTTCACTGGGCGCGTGCAAATGGATGGGCAGTTATGGCAATGGTAGAACTATTGGAAGTATTACCAAAAGACCATCAAGGCTATTCAGAAGTTTTGTCTCAATTACAGGCTCACATAGCAGGTTTAGTTAAATACCAAGACGGAACAGGGTTTTGGCATCAACTTTTAGATAGAAATGATACCTATCTTGAAACTTCAGCAACAGCGATATATACTTACTCCATTGCGAGAGCTATTAATAGGGGGTATATTGATAAAATGGCATACGCTCCTGGGGTATTACTTGGGTGGAACGCTGTGGCATCAAAGGTAAATGATAAAGGACAAGTTGAAGGAACTTGTGTGGGGACAGGTATGGCATTTGATCCGGCTTTTTATTATTACAGACCTATTAATGTTTTCGCAGCTCATGGTTATGGACCTGTTCTACTAGCTGGAGCAGAAGTTATTTTGTTATTAAAAGGTAATGAGTTTGAAATGAATGACAGTTCATTACAACTAAAAGTAAAAAAGTAATCCAATATTAGTTTTATGATGAAGTACAAACGGTTTCTGATTATATTTTTGCCAATGCTTTGTTTTTGTAATTTGTTTTCCTGCAAAGAGCTTCCAAAAGGAATAACAAAACAAAAACCGCTAAACATTTTAGTAATAATAGCCGACGATGCCGGTTGGAACGATGTGGGTTATAATGGTTCTGAAATCAATACCCCTACTATTGATTGGCTAGCAAATAATGGTGTACAACTTAATAGGTTTTATGCAAACCCAACCTGTTCGCCTTCGCGCGTCTCCCTATTAACGGGCATGCCGGCAAGCAGAATAGGTATTGTGGCGCCCATTAGTGATAAAAGCAATAAAACCTTGCCTGATTCTACAGTCACACTTCCACAAGCATTAAAAAAGCACAATTATCAAAATGCGTTATTCGGAAAATGGCATTTAGGGCTCAATATTTCTAACGGACCAAACGCATTTGGTTTCGATTATTCGTATGGATTTCTTCATGGGCAAATAGACCAATACACACACAGATATAAAAATGGTGATGCCAGTTGGTATAGAAACGATACCATGATCGAAGAAGAAGGGCATACCACAGATTTGGTAACTAATGAAGCTATTACTTGGTTAACAAAAAAGCGGGATACTACTAAAAACTTCTATATTCAATTAGCATATAGCGCACCGCACTTTCCTTTACAAGAAGAAGATAAGTGGAAAGCCCCTTATCTAAATTCCATAACAGATAGTTCGAGGAGAGATTATGCAGCAGCTATGTCACACATGGACCATAGTATTGGTTTGGTTTTAGAAACCTTAAAGCAGCAAAATTTAGAAGACAACACTTTAGTTATATTTATAAGTGATAATGGCGCTATGGAAAATTGGTATCCCTTGAATCAATATGATGGTAAATTTGAGCCAAACCCAGTATTGGGCAGTAATTTCCCGTTACGCGATTGGAAAACCTCAAACTACGAAGGTGCTATTCGAGTGCCGGCCATTATGTATTGGAAAAACCATTTAGAACCACAAACCAATGCCAACTTTATGTCTATTAGCGATGTTATGCCTACCATACTTTCGTTAATTGGTCAAAATATTCCGAAGGGTGTAGAAGGTGTTAATGTGTGGCCATCCATTCAAGATTCAGAAACAAAAACAACACACGATATTTATGTACGCGGTCATATTCAAGAAAGTTTAATACATAAACCTTGGAAAATTATAAGATCTCGAAATAAAGATGATTCACCTGCGTCATATGAACTGTTCAATATAGAAATTGATCCCGAAGAAAAAGATAATATCATTAGTAAAGATATTGCCGTTACTTCAAAAATGAAGTTATTATTAGATAAACAATTTGCGAAAGATGATAAAACGGTGAATAAGGCATTAGAATAATACTAATACCATTTCAAAATTTAAATGGTGTAAACACAACGCTAAATATTAATTGGAACCGCCACGAACTTAACATTTTACAAAATCCCGGTACAGGGATAGATGATGCCGTTATAGGAGAGCATCCCGACGTTGTTGTTAATGGAGATAAAGCCTATGTTTTTTACTTTACCCACCAAGAAAGATTACCGGAAAACAAAGGAAAAGAACTTACCAAACACGACGAAGTTCTATTCAAGTAGCCGAATTGGAATACGTAAATGGTGAAATTTTTGTAATAGAAATAATCCTGTATATATTAACCTCAAACGAACAGAATAATGAGTAATACAAAAAGAAACGCTTTTAAAATGAAACTAAAACCAGGTTTTGAAGCTGAATATAAAAAGCGTCATGATGACATTTGGCCCGAATTATCGGAACTACTTTCAGAAACTGGTATTCAGGACTATAGTATTTTTTTAGATGAAGAAACCTTAACACTTTTTGCGGTTCAAAAAATAAGTAAAGATTTTGATGAAGCCTACTTGCCCAACCATCCTATAGTAAAAAAGTGGTGGGCATATATGGCAGATATTATGGATACTAACCCAGACAATTCACCAGTTTCCAAACCATTAAAAGAGGTTTTTCATTTAGATTGATTTTTGTTCTTTGTAAGAAATACCATTTAATGATTTATTATTGTTCAATATAAATATAGCCTCTTAAACCTATTTCCTTTGCTTTTTTAAGAGTTTCAGCAATAGTTAAAGCTGTAAAAGTGGCACCTTCTAAATTAGTATGTGTATGGTCTTGAGGAAAGAATGCTTTTACTTTTTCTTTTCCTAAAGCTTCATATCTTTTGGCAACAAGATCGCTTACGTCTATAAAAAATGCGTCTTCGGCAATGGCAACCTCCTTTGCCCATTTTACATAGGTTTCAGTTCTTCGCTCAACTTTGTCATTCGGCCATTCATTGCGAGGTGTTAAACTTAAAATAATTGGAATAGCACCTTTTTCTCTTGTTTCTTGAATCATTTTTTTTAGGTACCAACCATAAGTATGCACGGTTTCAGTAATACTACTATCTCTAACAATAGTTTGTGTTTCGTCACCAATGCCTTTTAAAGAACCACGGTATTTGGCTTTGTCAATATTTCCTGCGTCGTTATGTCCAAACTGAATGAATACAAAATCACCTGATTGAAATTCTTTTTTAGCAGCCTCCCATAATCCTTCAAAATTAAAGGTCCTAGTGCTTCGACCCCCTCTTGCTTTATTAATAACATTTACTTGAGTAGTGTCGCAAAATTGAGGAAAAGGCACGCCCCAACCGATGGTGTTTGGATTGTCGCTACTTGCCATGGTAGAATCGCCTATTAAAAAAATATTTTTCTTTCTGGGAAGTTCTGTTTGCGGATTTGAAGCTATATGATTTTTGAGCGAATTAGTTGTTTCCTTTAGTTCATCAATAATAATGGAGGCCGCCATAAGTGCGCCTCTTGCTGATGTATGTGTGTGGTCGCGTTTGTAAAAATAGGTTCCTGTAACTTTTTCTTCTCCAAACTTTTCTAATTTGGAAGCCATCTTATCATTTAGATCAATAAAAGTAACGTTGTTTCTTTCAGCTATTTGTTTTGCCCATAATCCATAGGAGGTGTTGTTTCTTGATACCTTGCCTTCTTTCCAATCGTTTCTAGGTATTGGTGACATTATTATAGGAATGGCACCTTTTGATTTTGCGTCTTTTACAATTTTTTCAAGATACCAACCATAGCTGTACACTATTTCATGCTTTTTGGTAATCATATTATCAATTTCTTCGGTTTCATCGCCGATACCTTTGATGGTCCCTCTGGCTCTAAGGGTATCGTTTATTGGACCATTATCGTTATGTCCGAATTGAATTAAAACATAATCGCCTGCTTTTAGTTTGTTGTTTACGGCGTCCCACAAGCCTAGGTTTTGATAGGTTCTGCTACTGGTGCCACCTAAGGCATGATTTTTAACGGATACTTTTGTTGAATCTAAAAACTGACCAATAAAATCGCCCCAACCCCAAAGCCCACCAGAACCATCACCACGTCCGTTTTTCACGGTTGAATCGCCCACGGTGTACACTGTTGGTTTGGTGTTTTGTGCTGTGATGCAACTTGTAAATAAAAAGGTTGAACATAAAAAGGTTAAAAGCTGTAATGTTTTCATTTGTATAAATTGTAATTATTTTTAAAAGGTCAGATGGAAACCAAAGGCTCACGAATTCCATCTTCCAATATTTATGTTATGAGTAATCCCCTTGTTTATCATCGGTTGGTATGTTAAATGTGGTTTATTGGGATTTTATAATAAAATTTAATTAATTGTCTCTAAAGTCAAACCATAATGTCATTGGGATACCATCATCGCCACTTTTAATTCGAATATTGGTAGGTTGGCTCTCTGGTCCTTGATGTTCTAAAGGTTTAAAAGATCGCATGGCCGGTATTTCATACATGAATGATATGTTGCCTTCTGGAAATTCGGGTTGTGGATGCGAGCCAGGGAAGCCGTTTTTAGGCAAATCTGGCGTAAATAATCTTAAAAACAATTTATCATTTTCACTAAAAAATTTAATATTGCCTTGTTCTGTTTTAAGATTGGCGCCTATCAAATTGGCATGATAGCCTTTAAACTCAGGATACACTAAATTTTCAAAACTTTCTCCTGTTATCGTATTGTTATAGTCTTTCTCCCAAAGACCGAAGGTGGTGCCTTTTATTCTGTTTTTCCAAACATGGTAAGGGCCATTTCCAAACCATTTCATGCTTTTTACGCCTACTTCTGGATAATCAAACGTGATACCAAGTTTACTGATTTTATCTTCAAAAGCAGCCCCATCAAAGCCATCGTTTCTGCCAGCATCTTTTAATATAATCATTTCCATTTTTAGTCTTCCATCGTTAAATAAGGTCCATTTTATAGAATGAATACCACCAAAATAGTTAAAGAAGCATACGGCACCGTCTTTGGTTTGTTCTATGGAAACGTTTTCTACTTTAGCTTTCATACCAATAGGTTTCGGACCATTGACAAAAGGCACATTCCCTTGATTGTTTTCAATACTTATAATTTCGCCAGTTTTAGCGTTTAAATTGACACGTAGTTTTTCGCTAGATAAAAGAATAGTGTCTTCTGATTTAGTAGCAGTGGCGGTTTTTACTGAAGCTTCTTTGGCCATTAACTTGTTGGCAAAATAGGGAGCGCGGTGAATTGGCCATGACCAAGTGTAGATTTCTCTACCATGTTTATCATGCGCAGTAATTTCTAAATAGTCACCATCAAAAAAGTTGCTGGGAACTTCAAAATGCATGTTTCTGGTTTCACCCGGTTCAACACTTTCAATATGAATGGTGTTTGAAGCAATAACTTCCGTTTCATCATTGGTGTAAAGCACGTTGCTAGCTGCTTTTAAAACACGGTATTCTAATTTACATTCGTTTAGATTGGTATAGATATATTCGTTTGTAATTAGGAAACTACCATCAAACTTTGATGTGATTAGTTTGGGTTCAAATTGAATGGGTGACCACACTTCTTTTACAGTATAGAAGCTACCTTCTTTTTCTCTGTGAGGACCTAAAACCCCATCGGCAGCAAGCGATCCTTTTGAGTCGTATTTTTGTTCGCCAGTCCAATCGGTTCGTAATACGGCTTCATCTAACATCGCCCATATAAAACCACCTGCAAAAAGCGGACTTTCTTTATAGCGTTTCCAAAAATCTTCTAAACCGGCGCCAATACCATTATCGTAAGTACCGTGCATAAATTCGGTTGGAAAGAATACGTTTTCACCATTATTAAAACGGTGCATACCTGTTAAATAGGTAGGGTAATGGTGGGTGTCCCAATCATTAAAATCAGCCCAAGGATGAATAACAATTCGTTTTTGTGGGTCGTATTCATGAAAAACGTGATCGATATCGTAATTCCAGCCACCTTCATTACCATGGTTCCAAATAATTACAGATGGGTGGTTTACATCACGCTGAACGGTTTCTTTAATTAATTTTGTACCTGTTTTGGTATCGTAGCCATTTTGCCAACCAGCCAATTCATTTAATACGAATAAGCCTAAGGAATCACAAACTTCTAAAAAATGGCTGTCAGCTGGGTAATGAAATCGAACGGCATTCATATTCATGTCCTTTAACAAATTAACATCTAAAATGCTAATTTGCTTATCAGTACTTCTACCAGATTCTGGCCAAATAGTATGGCGGTTGATGCCTTTCATGATAATTTTTTTACCATTTACATAAATGCCATCTTTCTTAAGAAACTCAAGTGTTCTAAAACCAATTTTTGTTTTATAGGTGTGAAGTATGTTGTTTTTGGTTTTTAAAGTTAAAGTTAGGGTATACAAATTTGGGGACTCAGGATCCCAAGTATTAACATCGTTCCATTTGGCATGTATGGTTTGGGAATTTTCCTTTTGATTTAAAGGAATGCTCATCGTAGGATATGTTTTGTTATCACCAACAGGTGTGATGCTAGCTTCGATACTGGCATTTTTAGGTAGGTTTACAAGGTTTAAATCGGCAGTAAGTGAACCGTCCATTTTTGCGTCAACAGCAACATGTTCTATGTACGATTTAGGCGAAACCTCTAACCAAACGGGACGGTAGATGCCTCCAAACAACCACCAATCGGTTTTTCGTTCAGCATTATTAACGGTATTGTTACTTGAATGTTTAGACACATGGACTTCTAATAGGTTTTCAGCACAGTAATTTACTAAGGAGGTGATATCAAACTTAAATTCATAAAATCCACCTTGATGCGTTTCGCCCGCCGATTTACCGTTTATTTTCACATCGGTATCCGTCATAGCGCCACCAAAAACAATGGTGATATTTTTTCCTTTATAACTTGCAGGAATATTGAATTTGTGTTTGTAAAATCCTTCTTCTTTACTGGGTTCTTTTTCATTTAACTCTTTATACCATCTGCCATAGGTATAAGTTCCAAAACCCTGTAGCTCCCAGTTTGATGGGACATTTATGGTACTCCAAACCTTGCTGTTATTGCCATCGGTACACATAAAATCCCATTTTACGGGGTTTTTGAAATCTTTACCCGATAAGTATATTTTTTGAGTTTCTTGTGCAGAAATATTCAAAGAAATAAGAAAAGCAAAAAATGCAATAAGCTTATTGATGTATGTTATTTTGTGTATCATAATTTTTTAGTTTCCGTCTGGTTTTATGTTTTCGAATCGTGTGCTCATTGGTAAAGTCCAATCGCTAAAATTGTCGGGTTTTTTAGGATTGTAGTTTGGTAAATCTGGTTTTATATATTTAGCAATATCTAACTTTAAATCTTTAATGCTTTGTACAATACATTTAGCAATTTCATTTGCTCCAAAACTATTAAAGTGTGTGTTGTCTTCTAGTTTTTCTGTTTGCCTCGGAAATGTGTTGGCGGGATATTGTACAAAAGCTTTTCTAGAGGGTTCATCGCCCCAACTTTCATACATATCTGTTGTCATTTTAGTAACATCTATTAAAGGTACTTGCAAATCTATTGCCACTTTTCGCATAGCATCTGGAAAATCGCCATGAGTTGGTTTTAAAGAGCCGTCATCATTAAAAGCTCTGCGTTGTGTTGGTGTAACTAATATAGGGATGCCGCCTTTTTCTCTAAACTTGGAAATGAATTCTTTTAAAGAGTTTTTATATAAGCCCCAAGCACCATTGCCTTCGCCTTTTATTTTTTCATCGTTATGTCCAAATTCTATAAAAACATAATCGTTTGGCTTCATAAGTGTTAATATTTTGTCCAAGCGTTTTGCACCTTTAAACGAACTTAGTGTAGCGCCCGATTCAGCATAATTGGCTATGACAACTTCATTTGAAAAATAATTGGTGATAAATTGCCCCCAAGATGCCCATGGTTCTAAATCTTGGTCGGTTACAGTAGAATCACCAGCTAAAAACAGGGTTTTTACATTGGTGGCTAGCGATATGTTTATGCTCTGAACGACCGCAGTTCCTGAGAACTCTAAGGTTAGTTTGTCATCCCAATTTAATTGATTTTTATCTCGGTCTTTAACTTTAATGTATTCTGTATCATTAATTTTTGGAGACCTAACATTTACTGTAAACGCATGCTGCTCAGTATGGTTCTTATCTAAAGTTATTTCTTTTAGCATTAATCTTCTAGATTCTGCTTTTACAGTGGTTTTTGAACACTTTTTACCTCCTAAAACCACATCTATTTTGTAATTGCCTTCGGGAAGTTTTACCGAGAAGTATATGCTTTTTTTACTGGTAATGAAGTTTTTTTTGAATTTTATGTTTTTGGCAGATTGAAAATCGAAACCGTAACCCAACGTGCTATCATACACGAGTGGTTTAGTTATGGAAATGGCATTATTTTCGTTTGATTTCGTACCAAAATCAAAACGTTTGTTTAGCTTGTTTTGTGCAGTTGCATTAAAAAAGATACTGTATAAAAGCAGAAAAAAATAAGGTTTTAGGTGTTTCATTCATTAAATTTTTCACTAAAGTATCTTCAAAAAAAAAAAGATCCATCCTGTACTATGATGTACCATGATAAATCTTTGAAAAGTCAAAAAGAGTTCTTGATAAAAAAGTGTGCTTAAAAGTTAAACAGAGTTGCGTTTTATATATTCAAAAACATTTTTAACTTTTTCCCTTTTATTATTTAAAACCAAATAGGCAGCAGTTTCTCCCATCGCTTTAAAATGGGTACTTACTACGTTTATACCTAAAAGGTCTTTTAAAGGTGTGTCATTATAAGAGATAATGCCTATGTCTTTTCCTAGTTTTAGGTTTTTGGCACGTACCTGCCTTACTAAATTAACCAAATCGTTTTCTTCTATAATGATATAGGTATCCTTGCTATCTAAATCCATATCATCATAAATTTCATTTAAAATTTCAAAATCGAAGTTATATTTTGAACAAAATTTTCTAAAGCCATGAACAATTCTAAGTGGGTAAGGATAAACGGATTTTAGGGGGTAAACCAAAACTAATTTGTCATATTTTTTAAGCTTCTTTAAGCCTTTTTTTAGAGCATCGTAAATATCTTCTTGAAAATCTTGATATACCGCACCATAATTTCCCTTAATTTCTAGGTTGTTATTATCTATAATGATTAATTTGTCTTTCGGGACTTTTTCAATCATATCTTTTGCCATATTGGTGATGCTTATATGATTTAAATCGTCTGTTTTAAAATGAGGCATAATCACGTAATAATCAAAAGCTCCAAGACTTTTTTCTAAAGTTCTGGCAAAAAGGGATTCTTCACAGTGATACACAGATAGGGTTACATGACCATTTATACCTATACTGTTAACAAACGAATTATAAATCATCATTTTATAAGAACTTAGCTTGTTAATCATGAAGAAGATTTGAATTTTGGATATCAAATCGGTTTTAGCAGTGTAATACCCTTTTCCTTTAACGGAAATAATGACTTTTTGCTCTTTAAGTTGTTTGTATGCTTTTTCAACGGTATCTCTAGAAAGGTAGCAAGATTCGCTTAACTCATTTATAGAAGGTATTTTTTCTCCAATTTTCAACTTTCCCTTTGAAATATCGTTAATTATTGAATCTACAATTTGCTTGTATTTTGGAACACGAGAAGATTCATTAATTTTTATATCTATTAATTGGGACATAAACCGAGACCGTTTTGTTGATTGTGTATTTAAAAAGTGAACTTAGCAAAATTAACATAAAATTGTTACCATAAACAGTATTCCAATCAATATTTTTAGATGGTTGCTAAGTTCTTATTGTGAAATCTCATGTATGTACAGGATACGTTCTCTTTTTCATTATCATAAATTTACCTTTCATTATTATAAATTTATATATGAAACACCCATGGGAATTGCATTCACACACGAGGATGATTGTTAAGGGTGTTGCATCTGACAATTAAAAACCAATAAAAATAAACAGATGAAAAGAGTCGAATGGTTTTCTGTTCTAATAATTATTTTTTCAATGCTGTCGTGCAAACAATATGTGACGCCCGATGAAAAAAAAGCGGTATTAAATAATTCATTTAAGCCAGATTGGGTAGATAAAGTAGGAGCAAACACATTTAGTATTAGCAATAAAACTTATTTCGTAAACGATTTTGGCGCCATTAACGATGGTAAAACATTAAATACGGAGGCCATTCAAAAAACCATTGATGCCTGTGCAAAAAATGGTGGAGGTACAGTGACGTTTAATCCAGGAGAATATCTAACGGGTTCTGTTTTTATAAAAGAAGGGATTAAGTTTTTAGTGCCAAAAGATGTAAAAATTAAGGGGAGTGAAAGCATTAAAGACTATAAAGAAATCGATACCCGTGTAGCAGGTATTGAAATGGTATGGCCTGCAGCTTTAATAAATATTATTGACCAAAAGAATGTGATTATTGAAGGTGAAGGTATTATTGATGGGCAAGGTAAGGTGTTTTGGGATTATTATTGGGATTTAAGAAGAAACGATTACGAACCCAGAGGATTACGTTGGATAGTAGATTATGACGCCAAACGCCCACGAACTATTTTGGTTTCCAATTCAAAGAATGTTTTTGTTAAAGATTTAAATGTGCAACGTGCTGGTTTCTGGACGGTTCAAGTACTGTATTCAGAATATATTACAGTTGATGGTTTAAAGATCAAGAATAATATTGGCGGCCACGGACCAAGTACCGATGGTATAGATATCGATTCATCTAAATGGATATTGGTGCAAAATTGTGATATAGATTGTAACGACGATAATTTTTGCTTGAAAGCAGGCAGGGATTGGGACGGGCAACGGGTTAACAAACCAACCGAGTATGTGGTGATAAAAGACTGTATAGCAAGACAAGGTGCAGGGTTGTTTACTTTGGGAAGCGAAACATCGGGAAGTATTCGTCATGTTTACGTTTCCAACATTCAAGGTTTAGGTACTAAAAACGGATTGAATATTAAATCGGCAACCAATAGAGGAGGTACGGTTGAAGATATTTATATGGAAAACATCACCATGGAAAAGGTGGGTACTTTTATGCAAGTAGGGATGAACTGGAACCCTAATTACAGTTACTCAAAATTGCCTGACGGATTTAATAAAGATTCCATTCCAGAACATTGGAAAAAAATGCTTCAAAAGGTGGAACCGGAATCAAAAGGAATTCCAACATTTAGAAATATCAGCCTCAACAATATTCATATAAAAGGTGCCAAAACTGCTATCAATGTTAACGGAATAGCACGTTCCATAATTAGCAATATTACGTTAAATAATGTGTATATTGAAGCAGAAAAAGCAGGACAAATAAGTTATAGTGCCCATTGGAAACTTAATAATGTAAAAATATCTGCAAAAGATGGTTCTAAAGTATCTTTAGAAAACACAACTGAAATTGATTTTCCAGAATCAATATATCAATCAGAATAATAATTAGGTTAACATATTAAAGTAAAAGTGATGAACCATCCATGCTAAAGACAGCTTTAACACAAAGAAACATGATTATGGAT
>LLBZ010016098.1_pt6 | contig 12121 bp, 12 predicted proteins | sample 1489421 | NCBI WGS metagenome assembly LLBZ01 (sample SAMN04092657, study PRJNA295927) | soil metagenome | biome: Soil prokaryotic community; feature: Bulk soil; isolation source: soil from tomato rhizosphere | host: tomato cultivar Moneymaker | place: South Korea | collected 2011-11-01 | reverse complement strand
CCGAGCCGATCAAAATACTGGCGACCCAAATCTGTGAGCACCACGCGCTGGCCCTCCGTCCGGTCCGCGCGCCACTCAAAGCGGGCCTTCTCAAAATATTGCACGATCAGATTTTCGTGGAATTCGAAGGGGGAGATGGGGTTGCCAAATTGTGTCATGCCGCCATGAGCATTGAAAAAATCAAGAAAAGCCAGACATACGGAAAAGCCAGTGGGAAAGAGCTCGCATCCCGAAATATTCTCCAGTCTCAACTGCTCCGCTCTCTGGTAGAGAGCCTGTCCTATCGGCGTGAGCTGCACACGCTGCTGTTCGGGCAGATCTCGGCGTAATTCGAAGCGGGCAAGCTGAAAATACTGGACAGTCTTTCCGTCTTTCGACGTGATTTGCTCTGTGATTGGGTAGCCAAGGACCAGGTCTGGGTCAGGCACACTTCTGTAATAGCGCAAGAAATCCCCTCGCACATAATGGCCGGTCTCTGGAAAAAATTGTACAGTGGTGGACTGTGCGCTGGCCGATCGCGGTTCTGTGTACAGCATTGCCAGAAAAAGAAAAAGTGCTGCGAGCTGCCGGATCGCTTTCATGAGAATCATTATATACAGAGCACGGTGCACTGCACCTTTCAATTTGGATAAGCGCTTTAAGAGGTCTCCGCGGCATGGAGGAGCGCGTAGATGATGCGTTCAGCAGCATGACCATCGCCGTATGGATTGGCTGCCTTTGCCATCTTAGCATGCGCGAGCGGGTCATTTAACAGGTGTTTTGCCTCTTGGATAATACGTTCGGTCTCTGTGCCTACGAGCTTCAGAGTCCCGGCTTCGATTCCTTCCGGGCGTTCGGTGGTCTCGCGTAATACCAGAACGGGAATTCCTAAGGAGGGAGCTTCTTCCTGTAACCCGCCGGAATCGCTGATCAGTAGCTTGGCATGTTTCATCAGGTGCACCATGGGCCGATAATCCAAGGGAGGCAATAAAGTAATGTGTGCTGTACCCTTTAAGATCCGGTTGACCGGCTCCTGGACGTTGGGATTCAGATGTACTGGAAAAACAATTTCCACAGCTTGATGTAATGCAAGCTCCTTTATGGCATGGCAAATATTTTCGAAGGGTCTTCCAAAGTTCTCGCGGCGGTGGGCGGTCACCAGAATCAAGCTTCTAGCCCTCGGCTCCTTCATTCCCAATCTCTCGAGGAGAGCCGTGATCTCCGAGGGCTCTTCCTGTTTTAGGACAAAGTGCAATGCATCGATGACAGGATTGCCTGTGACCAGGATATTTGTTTCATCAACGCCCTCGCGTAACAGGTTTCCCTTTGACCATTCGGTGGGGGCGAAATGCAGATCGGCAATCACCGTGGCAATACGGCGATTGAGTTCCTCGGGGAATGGGTGCCATTTGTTGTGTGTCCTTAGGCCTGCCTCCACATGCCCCACTTTGATGCGACGATAATAAGCAAGCAAGGAGGTCGTGACCACGGTCGCGGTATCGCCGACCACGAGCACCCAGTCCGGTTGAAAACTTGTCAGCACCGGGTCAAGATGTGTAAAGATGGACGCGCTGATCTCGGCCAGCGATTGGTTATCGCGCATGAGGTCGAGGTCGTAGTCCGGCTTGATCTGGAAGAGCTCCAGAACCTGATCGAGCATCTGCCGGTGTTGCGCGGTGACGCAGACACGCGATTCCACCTCAGGTGTCTGCTTCAACGCACGCACGATCGGTGCGATTTTGATCGCTTCGGGACGCGTCCCAAAAACCGAGAGTATCTTGATGGTCATGAAGAAAAGGGCTGCGATGGACCATGAGGGACACCCAACCGGAATACGCGAAAGCCGGCATTTTCCCATTGGGTGGGATCCCAGCCATTCACACAATCTACTACGACGCGTGCCCTCGATTGCGACCTGATTTTGGCCGGATCCAGGCTCATGAATTCGCTATGTTTCACAAGCAGCAGGAGCGCGTCGGCATCCTGGATCGCGGCCTCCCGGCTGGCCGCCATATCGAGTCCGGGCAGGTTTGCATCGGGCTTGAAAGGTTCCCAGGCTTTGACGTTTGCGCCCTCGTCCTGGAGTAAATGAACGATCTCTACGGCGGGGCTTTCACGCAGGTCATCTACATCTGGCTTGTAGGCCAGGCCAAATGCCGCGATCTTTTTATCTTTCAGTGACCCCAGTGCCTGTCTTACCTTTTCAAGGACGAAATGCGGCTGGCCGTCATTCACGCGCCGCGCATGGTAGATCAATGGCGTTAATTCCGGAGCTGTTTCCACGAAGAACCAGGGGTCCACACTGATGCAATGGCCACCCACGCCGGGGCCGGGCTGGAGAATGTTGATGCGTGGATGGCGGTTGGCCAGGCGGATCGCTTCCCACACATCCACGCCGAATTTTTCGGCCAGGCGCGCGAACTCATTCGCAATGGCGATATTCACATCGCGGGTGGTATTTTCCATCAGCTTGACCATCTCGGCCGTAGTCGCATCCGTCGCTATGATCTCGCCCTTGACGAAGGTGGCATACAGAGCACATCCCATTTCGGCGGATGCAGGTGTAATTCCACCAACCACGCGCGCATTCTCGATCAGCTCGCGCAGAATTTGTCCGGGTAATACTCGCTCGGGCGAATAGCACAGGTGAAAATCGGCGCCGGCTTTCAGTCCTGATCTTTCCAGGATTGGTTGAACCAGATCGGTTGTTGTGCGCGGAGGAGATGTCGATTCGAGGATCACAAGGTTGCCTTTACGTAAGTACGGCACAATAGCTTCGGTCGCGGCGGTGACGGCACGCATGTCCGCGAGTCTGTATCGGCGGCCATCGTACTCGCCATGTCGATCCGCATAAAATGGCGTGGGAACTGCGATCAAGAACGCGTCGGCTTCTTCCGGCTGGAACGAGACGGTCAAATTGCCGGAAGCCAGCGCCGATTCGACAACGGCTCTCAGTCCCGGCTCATGAATATGAATATCCCCATTCCGTAGTACTTCGATCACATGTGGATTGATGTCCACACCGACGACTTTCAGCCCATGCGTGGCCAACGTGGAGGCGGTGGGAAGTCCGATATATCCCAGCCCTAGAACGCAGATTTTTTGAAAGTTCACAGATGCTCCTTGTCGCGCTTATTATAAAGCCTGCCTGTCAGATCACTTTCACAACTTTGATGGGATGAACTTCGTAAATAGGAGTGGAACGAAACAAGTTGTCTTGTTGTATAATGAATTGGAGAAGTCATGGAGTTCCTACTTAACCCCAACATCGCCTATCTCTTTTTGCTCGGGGGAGTCCTGCTGGCAATGCTGTCACTTGCCAGCCCGGGGACCGGATTATTTGAGATTGGAGCATTTTTTTGCCTTGTGCTGGCGGGATATGCAATTTACAACCTCTCGTTCAACTGGTGGGCCCTGCTGTTATTAGGATTGAGTATTATTCCTTTTGTGTATGCAATCCAGAAGCCCAAACGCGAACCTTTCCTGGCGCTATCGATCCTGTTATTGGTGATTGGCTCGATTTTTATATTCCCGCGCACAGAAAATCAGGCGTTCGTAAATCCCGTGGTCGCGGTCATCGCATCGGCGCTGGTGGCAGGCTTTTTGTGGATCGCGGTCCGGAAGGCTTTGGAAGCGTCTAGCGCCCGGCCGACTCATGATCTATCGGGGCTGATCGGTCAGGTTGGAGAAGCGCGTACGCGAATCAACGATGAAGGCAGTGTATTTGTAGCGGGCGAGCTGTGGTCGGCTCGCAGTGAGGAGCCTATCCCGGCCGGTAGTTCCATTCGTGTCCTCCGGCGCGAAGGCTTTATTTTGGTCGTCGAGAAAAATAGCTGATATCACTTCATAGAAAAGGAGATTGCTATGGACGGTCTTTTCGGTGGCGGTATTGCATGTGTCATTGGCGTAATTGCGATTCTGGCCTTTATTTTTCTGGCGAATGCCATCCGCATCGTTCCAGAATACCAGCGGCTGGTGGTATTTCGATTAGGACGTAGCATAGGTCCGCGTGGTCCGGGCATCGTGCTGCTATTTCCGGTTGTTGATCGCGCTGTAAAGGTGGATCTGCGCGAGCAGGTACGAGAAGTGCCTCATCAAACGTCGATCACGAAAGATAACGCGCCGATCTCGATTGACTTCCTCTGGTATTACAAGGTGGTTGATCCGGCGGAATCCGTCTTGCAGGTCGGTAACTTCGAGTCGGCCGCAGCTGGTATTGCGGCGACGACATTGCGGGCCGTCATCGGTGGTATCCCGTTGGACGATGTGCTTTCCGAGCGTGAGCATATCAACAACATGCTCCGCACCCGTCTGGACGAGGTGACCGAGCGTTGGGGTGTTAAGGTGACGAACGTGGAAATTCGCGAGATCATCCCGCCGCGCGAAGTGCAGGATGCGATGAACCGCCAGATGTCCGCCGAACGTATCCGCCGTGCGGTGGTGACCGAGTCCACCGGTACGCGCGAAGCCGCTATCAATGTGGCCGAGGGTGAAAAGCAATCGGCCATCCTGAAGGCGGAAGGCCAGAAGCAGGCAGCCATCTTACAGGCAGAAGGTGAACGACAATCTCAGCTCTTGAAAGCCGAAGGTTTTGCCCAGGCGCTGGAGGCGATCTTCAATGCTGCCAGGACCGTCGATCAAAAAACCATGACTCTGCAATACTTCGAAACGCTCAAGACCATTGGCTCGAGTCCTTCCACGAAGTACATCTTCCCTATGGAATTTACGAGTATGCTGGGCAGCTTCTTAGGTGGGGATGGCAAGAAATAGGCGAGGAAAACAATAACCCGTAAAAGTAGAAAGTGGTAGCTCCACTTTCTACTTTTTTGTTGATACAATTTCTGCGATGGAAATTCAACCTGCCGGCATCCGTGATCTGGGAGCGCTGCGCCGACTTGAGCAAACCTGCTTCGAGAAGGATGCCTGGCCCCTGCTCGACCTCATCGCCGTGCTGACATGGCCGGACGTAATCCGGTTGAAAGCCGTAGAAAACGGCGAATTGATCGGATTTGTCGCAGGGGACCCGCGCAACTCCGAAGGTGTGAACTGGGTAGCCACAATTGGCGTGGATCCTCGCTACCAGCGACGCGGCGTCGGGCGTGCCCTCCTGCGTGCCTGTGAGCAGAGAACGAGATTGCCGCGTATGAAGCTCACCGTTCGAATGTCAAACGAGCCAGCCATCTCTCTGTATGAAAAGGAGGGGTATCGCTCTGTCGATATCTGGAAGCGCTACTATAATGACGGCGAGGATGGTCTGGTCATGGAAAAAAAACTTGCCGGCAAATAATGAAAGCCATCTTTACAAAGTATTGCGGCATGGTGTGTCCGCAACGTTCATCCAGGCGACTCGTCCAATGGAACAAAGCTCATGTATTTCTAAGCCAGGCGACACGTGCGATATAATGACGGCCAATGACAAATCAAATCCTTCCTCCACCGGTCTGGGTGGATCAACCTGCATCATTCACTCAAATGCTGGGGGACCTCACGGCGCAGCCTCGGCTTGCGGTGGATACAGAGTCGAATAGTTTACATGCCTATCGTGAGCAGGTCTGCCTGGTGCAATTTACCACGCCGACCAGGGATTACGTCGTGGATCCACTTGCCCTTCAGGACCTGAGCGCTCTCGGCCCTATCTTCAGCAATCCAGACATCGAAAAGATTTTTCACGCAGCAGAATATGACCTGATTTGTTTGCGGCGCGATTTTGACTTTCAATTCTCGAATCTGTTCGACACGATGCACGCCGCGCGCGTCTTAGGCTATCCGTTTGTAGGCTTGGATAACCTGCTGGCAGAGAAGTTCCAGTTCGAGATAGATAAACGCCATCAAAAAGCGGATTGGGCCGTTCGGCCGCTGACACCGGCCCAGCTGGATTATGCCCGGCTGGATACACATTTCCTGTTCGACCTGCGCGCTGCACTGGAGAGGGAGCTGAGAGAGAAGGATCGTTTGGCGATGGCGCTCGAAGATTTCGCCCGGGCTTGCAAAGTGGATATCCCCAGGGAAAAGTTGAACGGAACATCGTGGCGGCGCTTTAGTACACGTAAGGATATCTCACCGCGTGAGTTAACGATTCTAAGTGAGCTGTGTATTTCCCGTGACCGGATCGCAGAGCGCATGAACCGACCCGTCTTCAAGGTGGTCTCCGATACTCTGCTTATAGATATTGCCCGTAATCTGCCGGAAAAAGATGTTGATCTTGCTGCGCTGGGGCTCAGCTCCAAGCAGATCCGTTTATGGGGGAGTGAGATCCTGGAGGCAGTCAAGCGTGGGACGGTGGCCCCGGTCGTCGAACGGGAACAGGCCAAACGCCCGAACGACCGGACCCTCAAGCGACTCGAACGCCTCAAAAACTGGCGCAAGAAAGTAGCCCAGGAGATGGGTGTAGAGTCAGATATCGTCCTGCCGAAAGTCTATCTCAATACTCTGGCAGAAAATCCACCCGGGAGTTTGCAGGAACTGGAGTCCATGATGCAAGACTCGCCAACGCGTTTTAAGAGATATGGGGAACAGATCTATCGTCTGGTGGGAGCGTAGCCGTGCGCATCCATTTTCACGGCGCGGCGCAAACAGTGACAGGAAGCCAGCATCTACTGGAGGTCAACGGCCACCGTCTCCTGCTGGATTGCGGACTGTATCAGGGCCGGCGGGCAGACACGTATGAGCGCAACCTGAACTTTGCCTATGACCCGCGGAGTGTCGATGCGGTGATCTTATCGCACGCGCACATCGATCATTGCGGCAATTTGCCCAACCTCGTCAGGCGTGGATATGAGGGGCCGATTTACGCGGTCCCGGCGACAGTGGATTTGGCGAAGATCATGATGGCGGATTCGGGCCACATCCAGGAATCAGATGCCGAGTTCGTGAACAAAAAACGTCTTCGGCGCGGCGAAGCGCCCATCCAGCCGCTTTATACGGAAGCCGATGCGAAGAATGCCGGTGAGCTGTTCGGCGGCGCGGGCTACAACGAAGCATTTGAGCCGGTGCCCGGGGTGACCGCCCGATTCGTCGAAGCCGGCCATATTCTAGGCTCTGCGGCGATCTCGCTGGAAGTTGAAGAGAAAGGTCGCAAGATCCGGTTTTGGTTTTCAGGAGACATCGGCCGTTATAAGCTGCCCCTGCTGCGCGATCCGATCTTGCCGGAGGCTGTCGATTTTTTATTAATGGAATGTACGTACGGCGATAAACCTCACGATGACCCTTCAGCAGCCTTTGAGGAATTTCGCGAGGTGGTCTTGCGTACGATTAAGCGTGGCGGCAGGGTGATCATTCCTGCCTTCGCGGTAGGGCGCACCCAGGAGCTGGTCTATCACCTCAACATCATGATGTTCGCCAAGGATGTCCCTCCAGTTCCGGTGTTTGTCGATAGTCCGTTGGCTGTCAATGCCTCGAATGTGTTTACGAAGCACCCCGAGGTCTTTGATGCCGAGACGCGCTGGTTCGTTCAACAGGCGCGTCACCCCGCTCTCGATTTCAAAATGCTGACCTATGTGCAGTCTGTAGAGGAATCGAAAGCATTGAATTTGCGCAAAGACCCAATGATCATCATCTCGGCTTCGGGCATGGCGGAGACCGGCCGGATTTTGCATCATCTGAAAAACAACATAGAAAATCCATTGAATACAGTCTGCATCGTTTCCTGGCAGGCGCCGCACACCCTGGGCCGCCGCCTGGCAGATCGCGAGAAACAGGTCAAGATCTTTGGTGAGCCCTATACGGTCAATGCGGAGATCGCCACCATCGGCGGCTTATCTGGTCACGCCGGGCAAGACCTGCTCACCAAATATGCCCTGCACGTAAAAGACACCGTTAAAAAAGTTTTTCTGGTTCATGGGGAAGAGATGCCTGCCAGGGCACTGACCCAAAAATTATTCGATCGAAACATGCGGGAAGTGCATTACCCCGACCTGCATTCGACGACAGAACTATAGTCAGACCGAATTTAAGTTATAATCTCGCCGCCATCTAGATCACGTGACACTCATAAACCTGGCACGTGATACCTCCCGGGGAGGTGCCAGAGTGGTTGAATGGGACGGTCTCGAAAACCGTTGTGGGCTCCGGTCCACCGAGGGTTCGAATCCCTCCCTCCCCGCTGTCGAATACGCGTCGTTCCAGGCGCGTATTTGCTTTTCAGACAAAGCAGCAATGTAACAGGGGTTAGGGGCCTTCGTTAAGGCAAATGGATAAGCACGTCCAGGAACACGACTGAGATTTCCACAAATAATCCGCATTCATATACCTGCCTCCCCGGGATGGAGAGCAGCGATGGGCAAGCAACAAAAGGTACTCGGAGAGCACAAGAAATGACCGAATCGGATCGACCTACATGCGGCAAAGGCTTGGCTGAAAATTCGATTCTTCCCGCGAGGCTTGGCAATCTTCTCGCCGCCATGGCGGAGAATCTCGAAGTACATAGGAAGGCACTGGATCTGAGAGACCAAAACTCGCAGGCGGAATATGAGGCTTACACAGAGTTGGTCCAGCAACTTAGGGAAGCTGCGGGCCAATTAGAATCCACTGCTAATCAAATGGCTGGATACCGGGATTTACCTATGGGCAAACATGATGCACAGGCTATGACTCATCCCAGGGTTCGCGAGACGTTCGAGAACTTTGTACAACAGAAGCAGGAGCTTTTATCGCTGTTGGAGCAAACCGCCGAGCGCGATCGCCAGTTATTGGAAGTGATGCACAGTCATAGGGCCTGAATCATAAGAAGATTAATTCAGGATGTGTTTTGATAGTCGCAACCCGAAATAGGAAAAATAGCTAATGGACAAGAAATTTACAGCCCAGGCAAAAACGACCATTCATGCTCCTGCTTCGAAAGTCTGGCAGGCGCTGATCAATCCGGAGATTATCAAACAATATCTGTTTAACACCGAGGTGATCAGCGATTGGAAGGTGGGCAGCCCAATCATTTACAGAGGTGAATGGGAAGGCAAGCCTTTCGAAGACAAAGGCAAAATTCTTGCCATAGAGCCTGAAAGAGTGTTGAAGAGTACGCACTGGTCTCCGCTTTCTGGTGTGCCGGACACGCCAGAAAATTACCATACCGTGACATACACCCTCACCGAGAAGGGTGATAGCACAGAGGTCACCATTACCCAGGATAACAACGCCTCGGAAGAGGAAAATGCGCATTCGGAGAAAAACTGGCAGACCGTGCTCCAGGGGATGAAAGATTTGCTGGAGGGTTGAGTTCTCAAAGGGGACAAGTATTGCATTTCACGCTTTTTAGACCATTAGCGCGAATTGTTTAGTGGTAAGATTCGATAGATGAAACTCAACCTTGCCCTTGCACAGATTGCCACGAAGCTTGGGGATGTCGAATCCAATCTCGAAAAACATCTCAACTACATAAAAGAGGCCCGGCAGGAAAAAGCAGACCTTGTTATCTTCCCCGAGCTTTCCCTGACCGGCTACGTGGTACAGGATCTGGTCGCTACGGTCGCCCATAGACATACCGAGGACGATCCCATCTTTAAGCATTTACTCGAGGCAAGTCGGGATATAGACCTGGTGATTGGCTTCGTCGACGAGGATGATCGACATCGCTTCTACATTGCCTCCGCCTACCTCTCCGGTGGACGGGTGCTGCATGTGCATCATAAGGTCTATTTGCCGACGTACGGCTTGTTTGATGAAGGGCGCTTCTTTGCCTGGGGAGATCGTGTGCGGTCCTTTGACACGCGCTTCGGACGGGCAGGCCTGCTGATCTGTGAGGACTTCTGGCATGCCTCGCCTCCGTATCTGCTCTGGCTCGACGGCGCGGATATCATGCTGTTTTCCTCTGCCTCGCCGGGGCGCGGGCTGACCGACCGCGAAAAACTGGAATCGGCGACCTGGGTCGAACGGGTCAACCAGGCCTATGCCAGCATGTTCACATCCTTCGTGATTCATTGCAACCGCGTCGGCTATGAGGATGGACTGCACTTCTGGGGCGGGGCAACAGTCAATGACCCCAATGGGGAGTTAGTGGCACGCGGTCCCTATTTTGAAGAAGCGCTGACACTGGTCGAATTGGATTTGAATCAGCTGCGTCGAACCCGCGCCAGACTTCCTTTGCTGCGCGATGAGCGTACGAACCTGACGATGTCTGAACTACAGAGAATATTACAGAAATAAGATGATCGACCTGACCATTAACACCGATGTTGCTCGTCGAATCTTGACCGGTTTCATTAAGAGTGAAGTAAACCGCGTGGGGTTTACGCGTGCAGTGATCAACCTGTCCGGTGGTCTGGATTCGGCACTCTCCTGTGCCCTTACGGCGGAAGCCCTGGGTCCCGAGAATGTACTGGCATTGCGTCTTCCTTATCGAACGTCGTCGCCGGATTCACTGGAGCATGCGCAATTGATGATCGACAAATTCAAGGTGCGGAGCGAAACCATCGACATCACAAAAATGGTGGATCCACTTATCGAAAATGATTCGGACATGTCAAAGACACGTAAAGGTAACATTATGGCGCGAACTCGAATGATCGTTCTTTACGATCAATCGGAGGCTTTCAAAGGACTGCCGATCGGCACCAGTAATAAGACAGAAATTCTGTTGGGCTACTCCACCATGTGGGGGGATATGGCCTCTGCTATTAATCCAATTGGTGATCTCTACAAAACCCAGGTCCGGCAGCTTTCGCGTGCACTGGGGATTCCCGATGAGATTATCGATAAGCCTCCCTCCGCGGATTTGTGGACAGGGCAGACCGATGAAGGCGAACTGGGCTTCACGTATGAACAAGTTGATCAATTGTTGTTTTTGATCGTGGACCAACGTTACAGCGCGCAGGAATGTGTGGAAGAGGGGTTTGATGAAAAGTTCGTCCATTCGGTCATCGAGCGAGTTAGACGAAGCCAATTCAAACGCATGATGCCGCCCATCGGGAAGGTCAGTAACCGCACCATTGGATATGACTTCCTTTATCTGAGAGACTGGGGAACCTAGTTAAAACCTATAAGAGATCAAAAGCAGAAGGCATGCCTTCTGCTTTATGTTGTAAGGACTATACATGCTTCATATTCCGCCTTCTCTAAAGCATCGTCGCTTTTTCTATTTATGGGCCGGGCAGCTGCTGTCCATCGCGGGGACGCAAATGCAGATTTGGGCACTGTTCTGGCACATCCGTATCCTAACCGAGCAGCCCATTGCCCTCGGCGGCGTCGGGCTGGCACGCATTTTGCCCATTATCATATTTTCACTGGTCGGCGGCGTGATCGCCGATTCGTTCGACCGTAGAAGAGTTCTGTTCGTAACACAGTCTATGGCTGCACTCCTGGCAGTGGCCCTGGGCCTGCTCACCCAATCCGGACAGATCAATATCTGGCTGATCTATGCCATAACGGCGCTCCAGGCCATCGCCATTGCCTTCGACAACCCGTCACGCCAGGCACTGGTCCCTAACCTGGTTCCGGCAAAAGACTTGCCGAACGCCTTCAGCATGACATCCATCGCCTGGCAAACCGGTGCGATCATCGGTCCGGCGCTCTCCGGTTTTGTCATTGCCTACGGAGGGCAGGAAGCCGTGTATTACTTCAATGCCCTGTCCTATTTGGCGGTGATCGTTGCCCTCTTCCTCATCGGGCCGGTTGCGCAGACAAAGACCAATCGCATCGCGGGTGTGACCTGGAGCTCGATCAAAGAAGGCATCAACTTTATTGTCAGCAAACCCATCATTATTTCCACGATGCTGCTGGATTTCGTGGCGACGTTCTTTGCTTCTGCAAATACGCTGATGCCCATCATTGCCCGTGACGTTTTGCATGTGGGGGTCGTAGAATATGGATGGCTGTCCGCGGCGCAGTCGGCGGGCGCTGTCATTGCGGCGCTCGTGGTCTCGCAGTTGCCCGAGATTCGAAGGCAGGGACAGATTTTTCTCGGTTCGGTGGTGGTTTTTGGTGCCGCGACGATCGTGTTTGGCGCGACTACGTCCCTGGTCCTGGCATGGTTCGCCCTGGCTGTGACGGGAGCCGCGGATTCCGTTAGCACCATTATCCGCAATACGATCCGTCAGCTTCAAACGCCGGATCATATCCGTGGGCGGATGACCAGCGTCAACCAGATCTTCTTCCAGGGCGGCCCGCAGCTGGGAGAAGTGGAGGCGGGTGTAGTGGCGCAATTATTCGGCGC
>LLBZ010036677.1_pt1 | contig 12138 bp, 10 predicted proteins | sample 1489421 | NCBI WGS metagenome assembly LLBZ01 (sample SAMN04092657, study PRJNA295927) | soil metagenome | biome: Soil prokaryotic community; feature: Bulk soil; isolation source: soil from tomato rhizosphere | host: tomato cultivar Moneymaker | place: South Korea | collected 2011-11-01 | reverse complement strand
GCGAGGAACGAAGCAATCTCATTATCTATCAAATTACAGAATGAGATTCCTCCTTCGTCGGAATGACATATTAAGCTTGTTTTGTAGTCTTTAGAGTTTTTTATACTTTTGCAAAAAATTTTTCTAAACTTAAACTGTTTATAGCATGCAACTGTACAACACCTTAAGCGCAGAAGAAAGAGCCGAATTGATTGATCAGGCTGGTCAACAACGTTTGACGTTGTCTTTCTATGCGTATGCCAAAATTGAAGATCCCAAAAAATTTCGTGATGATTTATTCGTAGCCTGGAATGCCTTAGATGCACTGGGTCGAATTTATGTTGCTCAGGAAGGAATTAATGCTCAAATGAGTGTTCCTGCCGAAAATTTTGAAGCTTTCAGAGAAACTTTGGAAGTGTACGACTTCATGAAAGGCATTCGTTTGAATGTGGCCGTGGAGCAGGACGATCATTCGTTTTTAAAATTGACTATCAAAGTGCGTCACAAAATTGTAGCTGACGGATTGAACGACGATACTTTTGATGTAACCAACAAAGGGGTGCATTTAAGAGCAAAAGAATTCAACGAAATTCTGGAAGACCCAAATACGATTGTAGTAGATTTCAGAAATCACTACGAGAGCGAAGTAGGGCATTTTAAAGGAGCGATTACTCCTGACGTAGAAACTTTTAGAGAAAGTTTGCCTATTATCAACGAGCAACTTCAGGATTTTAAAGAAGATAAAAATCTGGTAATGTATTGTACCGGAGGAATTCGTTGCGAAAAAGCCAGTGCGTATTTCAAGCATCAGGGATTCAAAAATGTTTTTCAGTTAGAAGGCGGAATTATTAACTATGCCAAACAAATTGAAGAAGAAGGTTTGGAAAGCAAATTCATCGGGAAAAACTTCGTTTTTGATAATCGTTTAGGCGAAAGAATTACCGATGATATTATTTCGCAATGTCATCAATGTGGAAAACCTTGTGACAATCATACCAATTGTGCTAATGACGGCTGTCATTTATTGTTTATCCAATGCAACGATTGTAAGGCTGCCATGGAAAATTGTTGTTCTACAGCATGTCAGGAAATCACACATTTACCGTATGAAGAGCAGGTGAAATTAAGAAGCGGGAAACAAGTAGGAAACAAAGTATTCCGAAAAGGAAAATCAGAAAGTTTAAAATTCAAACATTCCGGAGATTTACCAAATGCTGCTTTGGGAACTGCTTCAAAAACGAATGATATTCGTCAAAAAATTAAGGTAAAAAAGACCTTAGTAGGTAAAGCCGAGCATTATTATGTGAAAGCGGGAATTGGTCTTTTTACAATGGAAAACCAAGAATTGAATTTGGGAGATAAAATCCTTATTTCGGGTCCAACAACCGGAAATCAGGAATTGGTTTTAGAAAAAATGTTTGTTAACGGATACGAAGGAACTCAGGCGGTAACAGGTGATAAATTGACTTTTGCCGTGCCTTTCCGAATTCGTTTATCGGATAAATTATATAAGATTTTAGACTAAAATAGCAGTCATAAATTATTTTAAAGCCTGTTTCTGTTTTTCGGAAACAGGCTTTTGTGCATTTCAGAGTAGCGAAAAATTAATCCTTAATTAATTTGAATTTCACCGGTTGAAAAAATAGTTGCGAGTCTTTCTCAAAATAAATTCCGTTCTCTTTTTCTTCTAATTTTACTTGGTAGTTATGAATTAAAGTAGTTTGAGCAATCACATTTACCTGGTAATTATTACCCATTTTGTTTTCAATTGAGATATTTTGAACGATACCATTAATCACAATCGATTTTGGGATTATGGAGGTGTTATTCAGTTCAAAACTAACGATATATCCTTTTTCACTGTTCCTGTTATAGCTTTTATAAGTTTGGTTTTTAATGTCTAAAAGCTGCTTGGAACAAGATAAGAGAAAGAAACATCCGAATGAAAGTAAAATATAGATGGCTTTTGATGTAATATTTTTCATAATTTTAGAGTTTTTTAATAGCTACAAATCTAATTTAAACAATTGAATTATAATGAAATTAAAATATGTCCTTTTAACATTGCTTGTGGGATTGGTTTTTACTTCTTGCAGTAAGGATTCTGATTCGGATGCAACCAAAAATGCTGAACCCGACGAAATTAATGACTTTGTTTGGAAAGCAATGAATTCCTGGTATTATTGGCAACCCAAAGTTGCTAATTTATCCGATAGCAAAATAGCTTCTACCAATAACTATGCTAATTTTATTAACGGTAAGACTCCCGATGTGTTGTTTTATTCGCTCCTTTATCAAAGAGGAACTGTGGATAGATTTTCCTGGATAGAAAACAGTAATGAAGTGGTGTATGCCTCAAAAATAGCAGAAGTTAAAAAAAATGGCGGTTTTAATTATGGTCTTTACCCTAAAGATTTGAATAATGTAAATTTTGTGGCCCTGATAAATTATGTTGTACCAGATTCACCTGCGGCCTTAGCAGGATTGAAAAGAGGTGACGTTATTACAAAAATAAATGGTAAACAACTTACGGCAAGCAATTATGATCAGTTAGAGGATACACAAGTGACCCTTACTTTGGCTGCAAGTGTTGGGTTTGTAAGTACAGGTTTGGTAACTACTGACAAAGCAGGAACTGTAAATGTAACCCAAGCCGATATTGATGAAAACCCGGTTGCTTATTACGAAAAGAAAGTATATGGCAGTAAAAACATAGGTTATTTGGTGTATAATAGTTTCAAATCAGATTATAATGATGAATTGAATGCAGCTTTCGCTAAAATGCAATCGGATGGAATTAATGAATTGGTTTTAGATTTAAGGTATAACGGTGGCGGATCATTAGAAACGGCTATTGCTTTGGCACAAATGATTAACGGAAGTAATACCAGTAAACCTTATATTTATTTAGATTTCAATGATAAACACAATAGCGAAGATGGTTTTGAATACCTTACAGATAAAGTTAATGTTTACAACTTAGTTGATAACGAACCCACTTTTGAGAGAGAAGAAAGTATAAATAGCCTTTCTTTGCCCAAAATATATGTCTTAGTTAGTTTTGAAACGGCTTCTGCCAGCGAACTCACTATTCAATGTTTAAAAAAATACATTGACGTGGTTACGATAGGCGATGAAACAGTAGGTAAATTTGTAGGATCTATCACTCTATACGATAGTCCTGAATATGATTATGCCTCATACGCTAACAGAAGTACCAAACACCAATGGCAACTACAACCCATTACTTTTGCCTATTACAACAAAGACAAAGACGTAAATCCAACTAAAATTACACCGAATCATGATATTAATCCATATTTAGTTTTTAATAATCTGGTTGAATTTGGAAACGTAAAAGACCCTTGTTTAAAAAAGGCTCTTGAACTGATTACCGGGCAAACTTTGTCCTCTAAAACTCAAAGCGCTGAAAGAATATCTTTTAGAAATAATAATCTTGCTTCGTTCAACTCTACAAATGCTGCCAAAGGATTGTATATTGAAGATTTTAAAAATTTAAAAAAATAAGAATTAGTATAACTAAGACTGAAGTTTAGAATTGGCTGCTAAAGCCTGTCCAGTAAAAATAATCTCGGTCAAAGAAATCTAAAATATTGGTTTATAAAACTTTAAAAGCCTGTTTCAAAATATTTGAAACAGGCTTTTTTTATAAAAAAATTAAGCTTTTGCAAAACGCTTAATTTTGCAACTTACGATTAAAAAATACTATCTTTACCGATTAAACGTTTTAAGAACTTAAGTTGTGCTGGTCACAACACTACATATAAAATTATGGCATGTGCAAGTTGTTCAACCGCTGATGGTAGCGCACCTAAGGGTTGTAAAAATAACGGGACTTGCGGCACCGATAGCTGCAACAAATTAACGGTTTTCGACTGGCTTTCTAATATGAGTCTGCCTAATGGCGAAGCGCCATTTAACTGTGTTGAAGTCCGTTTTAAAAATGGAAGAAAAGAGTTTTACCGCAATACCGAAAAACTAACTTTAAGTATCGGAGATATTGTGGCTACGGTAGCTTCACCGGGTCATGACATCGGAATTGTTACGCTTACCGGTGAACTGGTTCGTATCCAAATGAAGAAAAAAGGTATCAATCCGGATGCTACGGATATTCCAAAAATTTACCGAAAAGCTTCTCAAAAAGACATCGATATCTGGACGGCTTCCCGAAATAAGGAAGAACCAATGAAAGTGCGTGCGCGTGAATTGGCAATTATTCAAAAACTGGAAATGAAAATTTCTGATATTGAATTTCAGGGCGATGGATCGAAAGCAACGTTCTATTATACGGCTAATGATCGTGTGGATTTCCGTCAGTTAATCAAAGATTTTGCAAAAGAATTCAGCACCCGAATCGAGATGAAACAGGTAGGTTTTCGTCAGGAAGCGGCCCGTTTGGGAGGAATTGGTTCCTGCGGAAGAGAGTTGTGTTGTTCAACCTGGTTAACCGATTTTAGAAGTGTGAATACTTCAGCGGCGCGTTACCAACAATTGTCGTTGAATCCGCAGAAATTAGCGGGACAATGCGGAAAATTGAAATGCTGTCTGAATTATGAATTAGACACTTACATGGACGCTTTGAAAGGTTTTCCGGAGTTTGAAACCAAATTAATCACCGAAAAAGGGGATGCGGTTTGTCAAAAACAAGATATTTTTAAAGGCTTAATGTGGTTTGCTTATACCAATAATTTTGCTAACTGGCACGTTCTAAAAGTAGATAAGGTTAAAGAAATCATTGCCGAAAACAAGTTAAAAAAGAAAGTAGCTTCTTTAGAGGATTTTGCTATGGAAGTGACTCAGGAAGTTGAAAAAGACTTTAATAATACAGTAGGTCAGGAAAGTTTAACCCGTTTTGACCAACCTAAAAGGAACAAAAGAAACCATAAAAAGGCTAAAAAACCTGCGGAAAACGCCGCTGCTGCTGCTCCAAATGCCAATACTAAAAAAGGAGCGAATAACAAATCCGGAAACAAAGGAAATCAGGCACCTCAGGCTACAGCCGGACAACCAAAACCAGCCGGAGAAAAAAAGTTTAAAGGACCTAGAAAACCGTCAACGAATAAAAAAAATGAGGCTAAAAAATAGCATTTTAATACTTTTAGTAAGTGTGCTCTTTTTTTCTTGTGATAAAAAAAGGGTTTTTGATGAATATAAATCGGTGGGCAGTGCCTGGCACAAAGACAGCGTGGTTTCTTTCAATTTACCTGAATTGGATTCGACCAAAAAATACGATCTTTTTATAAACATCAGGGACAATAACAATTATCCGTTTAACAATCTTTTCTTGATTGTAACGTTAGAAAAACCTAATGGTTACACTAAAGTAGATACTTTAGAATACCAAATGGCAGCTCCCGACGGAACTTTGTTGGGGAATGGATTTACCGATATCAAAGAGAGTAAATTGTATTTCAAAGAGAATGTAAAGTTTAGAGGAAAATACAAACTCAATATCAAACAGGCTGTCAGAGAAAGCGGAAAAGTTCCCGGTGTAACAGCCCTTGAAGGCATTACAGAAGTAGGTTTAAGAATTGAAAAAAAAGAATAAATAGTTTATGGCAACTAACAAAAAGACAAATAATACCGATCACGATTTTAAGTATTATAATAAGAAATTTTGGAAGCTTTTCTTTTATGGAATGGGAGCAATTATGTTGTTTTTTCTCTTTGCTTCCTGGGGACTTTTTGGTTCCATGCCTTCATTTGAAGATTTAGAAAATCCGGATTCTAACTTAGCTACCGAAATTATCTCTTCTGACGGAGTAGTTATTGGAAAATATTTTCAGGTAAACCGTTCACAATTAAAGTATTCCGACTTGCCAAAAAATTTAGTGGATGCTTTGGTAGCAACCGAAGATGAGCGTTTTTACGAGCATTCAGGAATTGACGGTCGCGGAACTTTAAGAGCTGTTTTGAGTTTAGGAACTAACGGAGGAGCGAGTACGTTGACCCAACAATTGGCGAAACAATTGTTTCATGGTGAAGGTTCTAAATTTTTGCCCTTTCGTATCGTTCAAAAAGTGAAAGAATGGATTATCGCTATCCGATTAGAAAGACAATACACTAAAAATGAGATTCTTGCGATGTATTGCAATGTTTACGATTTTGGAAATTATGCTGTAGGTGTTAGCTCTGCTGCACATACTTATTTTTCTAAATCTCCAAAAGAATTAACGGTGGATGAATCGGCAATTTTAGTGGGAATGTTTAAAAATTCCGGATTGTATAACCCGGTTAGAAATCCTGTGGGAGTAAAAAATCGCAGAAATGTAGTGCTTGCGCAAATGGAAAAAGCGCACATGATTACCAAGGCTGAAAAAGAAAAATTACAGGCTTTGCCTATTACGCTGCACTTTAAATTAGAAAGTCACCGCGAAGGAATGGCTACTTATTTCAGAGAATATTTGAGAGAATACATGAAAAAATGGGCCGAAACCAATAAAAAACCGGATGGTTCAGATTACGATATTTACAAAGACGGTTTAAAAATTTATACTACAATCGATTCCAGAATGCAGGCGCATGCCGAAGAAGCTGTTTCGGCACACATGGCTAATTTGCAGGAAGAATTTTTTATTCAGCAAAAGACCAATAAAAATGCTCCATTTGTTAATATTACTGAGAAAGAGACCAACCGAATTTTGAAATTAGCAATGAAAAATTCAAACCGTTGGTATGTGATGAAATCCATGGATAAATCCGAAGACGAGATTATTGAATCTTTCAATAAGAAAACAAAGATGACTGTGTTTACCTGGAAAGGAGAACGCGATACTATCATGACACCTTTGGATTCTATTCGTTATTACAAACACTTTTTACAGGCAGGTTTAATGGCAATGGATCCTCAAACCGGAAATATCAAAGCCTGGGTGGGAGGAATCAACTATAAATATTTTCAATACGATCACGTAGCTCAGGGAGCCAGACAGGTAGGTTCTACTTTTAAACCTTTTGTGTATGCCACGGCTATTGAGCAATTAAATATGTCGCCTTGTGATTCAATTATCGATGCGCCATTTACTATTCCGGTAGGACGTCATCACGTTACGGAAACCTGGACACCACGAAATTCTAATAATCGATACATGGGAATGGTTACTTTGAAAAAAGCTTTGGCTAATTCGATAAATACCGTTTCGGCTAAATTAATTGACAAAGTAGGTCCTGAAGCAGTTATTAAATTAACACACAAATTAGGGGTAAAAACTCAAATTCCGGCACAACCGTCTATTGCTCTTGGAGCCGTTGATATTACGGTGGAAGAAATGGTAGCGGCTTACAGTACTTTTGCTAATCAGGGAGTTTATAATAAACCGCAATTTTTATCCCGAATTGAAGATAAAAGCGGAGTAGTGATTTACGAACCAATTCCGGAATCACATGATGTTTTGAATAAAGATATTGCCTTTGCAGTAGTTAAATTACTGGAAGGTGTTGTTGAAGGAGGTTCTGGTAATAGATTAAGATCTACCTACGGAGGAAACGGAGATAACCGCTGGACAGGTTATCCATATGCTTTTACCAATCCAATTGCAGGTAAAACCGGAACAACACAAAATCAATCTGACGGATGGTTTATGGGAATGGTTCCTAACTTAGTTACCGGAGTTTGGGTAGGTTGCGAAGACCGTTCGGCACGTTTTAAAAGTTTAACTTACGGACAGGGAGCTACGTCAGCCTTACCGGTTTGGGGTTATTTTATGAAATTGTGTTATAATGATCCAAACCTAAAAGTTTCCAAAGAACCATTTGAGCGTCCGGCTAATCTTTCTATCAGAGTAGATTGTTACCAACCTAGAAAAGTTAATGATTCTATCGCTAAAGATTCTATTCAGTCTACGGATGAATTTGAATTTTAAAAATGATATTGATAAAGCCTCCTGATTTTGGAGGCTTTGTTGTTTTTAAACGAATTGAAATATTGTTTTTTCTTTTAGAAATAAAGCCTTATTTTTAATATCAAAAGAAATCAATTCGATATGATTAATAAAACAGTAAAATCCGTTCAGGAAGCGCTTCAGGGAATTGAAGACGGTATGACTTTGATTCTGGGAGGTTTTGGTTTGTGTGGCATTCCGGAGAATTCTATTGCCGAATTGGTTCGAAAAGGAACAAAACAACTCACTTGTATTTCGAATAATGCCGGAGTGGACGATTTTGGTTTAGGTTTGCTTTTGCAAAAGAAACAAATTAAAAAAATGATTTCTTCCTATGTGGGCGAAAACGCCGAGTTTGAACGCCAAATGCTTTCCGGCGAGCTCGAAGTAGAATTAATTCCTCAGGGAACTTTGGCCGAACGTTGTCGTGCGGCTCAGGCAGGAATTCCCGCTTTTTATACTCCGGCGGGTTATGGAACTGAAGTTGCCATTGGCAAAGAAACCCGCGAATTCAACGGGAAAATGTATGTGATGGAAGAGGCTTTCAAAGCCGATTTTTCGATTGTAAAAGCCTGGAAAGGCGATACTGCCGGAAACCTGATTTTTAAAGGAACCGCCCGAAATTTTAATCCGGCTATGGCAGGTGCGGCAAAAATTACCATTGCCGAAGTGGAGGAATTGGTAGAAGCCGGAACTTTAGATCCAAACCAAATTCATATTCCCGGAATTTTTGTGCAACGTATTTTTCAGGGTGAGGAATACGAGAAACGTATTGAGAAAGTAACGGTCCGTGAAAGAAATTAATCAATTTTTTAATTTAAAAATGTAGCAATTGTATGGAAAGAGAAAATATTATAGTTTCTAAAACCATAGATTTTGCATTAGATGTTATTGCATTTTGTGAAATTTTAGAGCAAAACAGAAAATTTGTAATTGCGAATCAATTATTAAAATCTGGAACTAGTATAGGTGCAAATGTTCATGAAGCTCAAAATGCTGAAAGCAGGGCTGATTTTATTCATAAAATGAAAATTGCTGCTAAAGAAATTGAAGAAACAAAATATTGGCTCATATTGTGTGAAAAAGCTCCTTCTTATCCTTTTGAACCTCAATTGAAATCCAAAATTGATGAAATTGGACTTATTATTTATAAAATTATTAGTTCCAGTAAGTCCTCATGTTGAATTGGTAAATGGATACATTAATAAATTAGTATATTGTCATGTTAACAAAAGAAGATATTGCTAAACGAATTGCTCAGGAGCTTCAGGATGGCTTTTACGTGAATCTGGGGATAGGAATTCCAACCTTGGTAGCGAATTATATACCGGAAGGAATAAACGTCGAAATACAAAGCGAAAATGGCGTTCTCGGCATGGGACCCTTTCCTTTTGAGGGCGAAGAAGACGCTGATTTGATAAACGCGGGTAAACAAACCATTACCACGCTTCCCGGAGCGGTGTTTTTTGACTCCGCCATGAGTTTTGGGATGATTCGCGGCAAACATGTTGATTTAACTGTTTTAGGTGCTATGGAAGTTGCTGAGAACGGGGATATTGCCAATTGGAAAATTCCCGGAAAAATGGTCAAAGGTATGGGAGGCGCGATGGATTTGGTGGCTTCTGCCGAAAATATTATCGTAGCGATGATGCATGTTAACAAAGCCGGAGAGTCAAAAATTCTCAAAAAATGTACATTGCCGTTAACGGGCGTTGGCTGCGTTAAAAAAATCGTAACCGAATTAGCCGTAATGGAAATTACTCCAAAAGGAATTAAATTGCTCGAAAGAGCGCCGGGTGTTTCCGTAGATTATATCGTTTCGGCCACCGAAGCCAATTTGATTATCGAAGGCGAGATTCCGGAGATGCAAATAAATTAAAAAAGAAACCGCAAATTCACAGATTTAATTTGCGAATTTGCGGTTAGAAATATTTAAAAACTTTGGTTATAAATTCTCAAAGAAATCATTTCCTTTATCATCTGTAATGATGAAAGCAGGGAAATCTTTGATGGTGATTTTTCTAACGGCTTCCATTCCTAATTCCTCAAAGTCAACCACTTCAACCGAAAGGATATTTTCTTTAGCCAAAATAGCTGCCGGTCCTCCGATAGAACCCAAATAGAATCCGCCGTAAGTTTTACAGGCATTCATCACATCTTTGGTACGATTTCCTTTAGCAAGCATCACCATACTTCCACCATTTTTCTGGAATTCTTCTACATACACGTCCATACGTCCTGCGGTTGTTGGGCCAAAACTTCCCGACGGCATGCCGTCCGGAGTTTTAGCAGGTCCAGCGTAATATACCGGGTGGTTTTTAAAGTAGTCCGGCATTGGTTTTCCGGCATCCAGTAATTCTTTAATTTTTGCGTGCGCAATATCACGGGCTACAATCAAAGTTCCGTTTAGTTTCAAACGCGTTTTGATAGGATATTTAGTCAATTCAGCCAAAATAGATTCCATTGGCTGATTCAAATCAATTTCTACGGCTTCTTCCAAGTGTGGAGGAGTAGCAGGCAAGAAACGTTGTGGATTCGCTTCTAATTGCTCTACAAAAATTCCGTCTTTGGTAATCTTTCCTTTAATATTTCTGTCGGCAGAACAGGAAACTCCCAATCCAACCGGGCAAGAAGCAGCGTGACGCGGCAAACGAATCACACGGACATCATGCGTAAAATATTTTCCTCCAAATTGTGCTCCAATGGCACTTTCCTGGCAAATTTGCTGTACTCTTTTTTCCCATTCTAAATCGCGGAAAGCCTGACCTGCCATGTTTCCGCTGGTTGGTAAATTATCATAATATCCGGCGGAAGCTTTTTTAACGGCGGCTAAATTCGCTTCAGCAGAAGTTCCTCCAATCACTAAAGCCAGGTGATAGGGTGGACAGGCAGAAGTTCCTAAATCCATAATTTTAGCACGAATGAAAGCATCCATTGATTTTTCATTCAGCAAAGATTTGGTTTGTTGGTACAAATAAGTTTTGTTGGCTGAACCACCACCTTTGGCCAAAAACAAAAATTCATAAGAATCTCCTTTTTTTGCATAAATATCAATCTGAGCCGGTAAATTAGAACCGGAGTTCTTTTCTTCAAACATGCTGATAGGCACAATTTGAGAATAACGAAGGTTTCTTTCCTGATAGGTGTTAAAAATCCCTTTAGAAAGCCATTCGGCATCATCAACACCTGTATATACATTTTCTCCTTTTTTAGCCATTACAATCGCTGTACCGGTGTCTTGACAGGAAGGTAATTGTCCGTCGATGGCAACTGAAGCGTTTTGTAACAAATTATAAGCTACAAATCGGTCGTTGTCGGTAGCTTCCGGATCGTCAAGAATAGCTCTTAATTTCTCTAAATGCGAAGTTCGCAACATAAAAGAAACGTCTTTCATGGCTTCCTGCGAAAGTAATTCCAAAGCTTTTGGTTCAACGGTTAGAATTTCGCGGTCTCCTAGTTTTTCTACTTTTACGTAGTCAGAAGTTATTTTACGGTATTGGGTATCGTCTTTTAAAATTGGATAAGGATCCTGATAAATAAAGTCCATTGGTATTTTATTTTTTTTGACAAATATAAAAATTATTTAGCGTAGCCACAGTCTTTTAACAGCTGTGATTCTTTCGTAAAATCAAACTTTTTGTTATAAAATCAAACAAAAAGAGACGATATTTATGCAATACCATCTCTTTATTTTTCCGATTAATGTTTTAAAAACTAGCTTATTAAGCTGGTAACTAAAAATAGAATCATTAACCCTATCGCGATGTACTTAGTGTATTTTGACATTTTTTTATTGGTTTAAGTTATTAGAATTATTTATTATGGCCTGGTGCATAGTATTTGGCACTTTTACTTCCTGTCATTTTTTTAGCCTGTCCCGGAGGTATTTTTCCGGAAGGTGTTGTGGTTACCGGATGAATTCGGCAACTCATTAAACTACTAAGTAAAAATAGCAAAGCTATGTGTTTCGAATATTTTTTCATTTTATACGATTTGGGGAAAATATAAAATTTATTGTTTTATCGATTCAAAAGAATGAAAAATAGATTAGAAATCCTAGAATTATTGTTATAGTAATGATTAAAATTTTCCAATATGTTTCGTTCCTACGGAATTCCATTTATTTTTATTTCATATTTACCAACGGATTAAAATCCGTTGCTACATAATGTTTCGAGCTGATGGCTCTATGAAATGTTTTAAATGTGGAAGTGAAAGTTCCGTAGGAACGACAAATATTGTAGCAACGGATTTTAAT
>LLBZ010000409.1_pt2 | contig 12139 bp, 15 predicted proteins | sample 1489421 | NCBI WGS metagenome assembly LLBZ01 (sample SAMN04092657, study PRJNA295927) | soil metagenome | biome: Soil prokaryotic community; feature: Bulk soil; isolation source: soil from tomato rhizosphere | host: tomato cultivar Moneymaker | place: South Korea | collected 2011-11-01 | reverse complement strand
GACACAAATAAATCGATAAATGGATAATGATGATATGTAAGTCTAGAAATTCATGGATACAATAGCATTAAGCCATAGCATGTCGTATTTCTTGTGTTGACTAAACCAAATATCCAATCATAAAACCCCGTGATTTAATATTTGGTTCTCAATATTACTTGTAATACATAAGGAACGCAGAAATAACAAGTCCCACAAGGGTTTGATTCTATGAAGAATAAAATCATATCAGCATATTGCAATGGAATCGAATAATTAATAGCATATTTCAAATTTCTTTGATGTAAAATTTATCTAGTCATTCTGATAGGGAGAAAGTACTAAAAAATCTTTGAGACAATATAAAAATAGGTTCAACGGAATATATACATTACTTTATCGTTCCCATTTTGTGGCACCAAAACAACAAGATGGATTTCCATTGGCTTCATAACCAGTTTCATTGATTTTCTGTAAGAGGGTATCGGATTCGATAGATAAAGTCAGGGTCCCATGATATTTGTTCGATCCTTTAGGTATATCAGCATATTCAGCTATTATCGTCCCATTATTTTTGTGAAAGTATCCTTTTAATACGTTGGAAAAAGTCTTTCCATCATCCGAGCCACTAATACCGAGCCACCATACATCATTGCCTATGTTTCTTATATAATAGATCCCGCCATCATCAGCTTTCCAAGTACCTGTTAAATTAATATTGAACGGGGGTTGAGCTGAAGCAGATTCAAGTGACATTTTAGGCAGATCCATAACTAATATAGTCATTCCAACAGCTAACAAGATCAAAATCGAGATTAGGCTACTTTGAGAACAATTTTTGTTTAAATGATTCATTATCTACAGCATTTTAGTTTCATATTTAAAATTTTAGAAACAAAGGGTAGAATCGAGCATTTCATCAGTTGGTTAGAACGAAATTAAGTATAATATGATTTTGGGTCTGATGGGATTAAGTTCTGTACGGTATAAGGGTTCGGTTCATTTGACTGGTATTGTATTAATTATTTAGATGTGATTGGAGGTGCAAGTCCGGAGGGATGTAATTCAAGAATGAATGAAATCTTTCAAATTTTATTATGATTTTTTGCAAATTTATTATTCTATCAATCCCCAGAGGTTGGGAAGTCTCAACTTTTGTCTAATACAAGGTTAGGTAAAAATCATATTATTTACAGGGGCTAAATCTATTCTCGACATATATATCGAATCTCTTCACGTTCAATGAATGACAGATAATAGTGTCTCTTTAGATTTAAAATATTCATCATAATCTAAAAAATCTGAATTCGTTGGATTACATGACATGATTGATGAACTTCCTTAAGGTTTTGGAATTTATTTAATTAGAAATTCTATACAACATAGAATCTATACACATAATACCAAAATTTTCAGTTTACCGATACCTTCTATTCAGTGTTTAGATTATCTATATAAGAAAGATCGGCGGTACAATTTTTGTTTGAATGTTAAAGGAAACATATGAAATTTTCAAGTAAAGTTTGTAAGTTGTAAGAATATTCTATTCTATATCTATTTATTGAATGCTCTTTTTTTAATAGCTAAATGTTAACTGAAGCATTGACCATTGCTTTTATAATAGGAACCTGTGGATTAATAGCATGGTTTGCCAAGAATAAATTTCAACCCGAAATTGAAGAAGATATAAAAAAGAGAGAACAAAAAGTTAATCAACAATTCCCTAAAGTAAAAAGGCTATAGTATTTTATATTATTCTGTTTTTATCAGATTGATTCGTTCGATATACTCGCTATGTCAGACATCTGAAAATGAGATCGGTCAGTAAGTGTTTTTACTATAATTTGATATAAACCATTCATTATTGGATTAATAATACCCCAAGAGAGGAGGGATCCCAAATATTAGTTACAGAATGATTAATTAAATATCCTCGTAAAAACTAACTCGATAAAAGATTTTTAATCCATTGTTAAAACTTTTTTGGCCATGTTTAATTTCTCAAATATCTCCTTGATGAAAATGTCTGCGAATTTATCAAACTCCGTGATCCCAAATCTCATTTTATAATCCTCTTTTCGCTTTTTAAATTCCTCTTCTAGCCATAAAAAGTCCGATTCTTTAAGTTTAATGATATATCGGCTAGTCCTAGATTTGGATTCAAACATATTCATCATAAATATGCCTGCAAACTGTGTAAAGTTTCTTGACCTGTATTTTTTCATATACTCTTCTTTGTAAATCTCATAGTTTTCTCTTAACCATGTTCTTACATCAAGCCTAATAGTTAATGAAACATAGCCTCCGGATAAGTCCAACTTCATGTTATGAGTTTCAACAGAATATTGCCCCCTTTTTATCTCGTTCATCATCATAATAAGGGCACTAGGAAGAAACATTCCGGGATAATGTTCATCAGTGCAATTTTGTAATTTAGTTAAAACTGATGGTTTTAGACCGATGGTTGCATATCCCTTCGTAGGCATCACCTTAGTATTTTCGCTTATACTTATTAATTTATTTGAAAACATTTGAAAGAAATGAGTAACGGGAGATTAGGTTTTAGGAGGAATGTAACCTTTCAAGTCCTCTCCGTTAACAACGTCCTCTTCTGGCGGCACATACTCAATTACTCCATGGCGTTTGGATCCGGGATATTTCTTTTGGGTAAGCAGTGCAACAGCTATGAACACTCCAAATGAAGCAATCGGCGGTATAAGTGTATCAAATCCCGCATACTGTACAGGGGTAATAAAGTACATCACTAATCTTAGAGCGGAGCCGAATATTAAAGAGGCCAATGCTGCAGGAAGATTAGATTTTTTCCAAAACAATCCCAATGTTAGAGGCGCCCAGGCTCCTGCAAAAACAATGTCAAATGCAAGTATTAGATAAACCCCAGGCCGAGGGATTGTTGACCCCAACATGAGCCCCGCCAACATAATCGGTATCGTGATACATCTAGTTGTAATAAGCAACTTCTTATCCTCTAGTCCGGTTTTTTTCAACCATGATCTTAAAATGTCTCTTTGTATCAGATTCCGCGCTATTACACTGGATATAGCTAACAATCCACCGTTAGATGTAGACATCGAAGCCCCCAGAACTCCCATCAATAGAGCAGCTCCTATAGGAAAAGGCAACAAATGTATTGCCATCAATGGATAAACGGTGTACGGATCCTCAACGTTGGGTAATAGATATAATGCAATTATTCCCATCATACCAACAGGTACTATAACAGAGATCGTTAAAGTGGCTCCCATAAGTGCACCCCTTCGTGCAGTCTTTCCATCCCTCGCCGAAAAGACTCTTTCCATAAAGTCTAAAGCCACCACATCACCCAATCCTAACGCTAGAATGCCTGCCCAGTTAACAATAGCACCCTTGTCCGGATCAGTTAGCCCACTTAAATCTAGGTAATCTGAAGGAGTCGATGCCAGGATAGTTCCGAAATCTACGCCGCCAAAACCTAATGCAAAGAACAAGAATGCCGCCCAAAAAGACCCAATTGTGAGATATACTTGAAAAATATCGGTATATGCTGAGGAGAATAGACCGCCTGCAAATGTATAAACTAAAACGGCAGAAGACACTATCAGCATTGCCCAAAAGAGTGGTATTTGCAAGACAGTCGATAATATAAAACCACCTGCTGCAAAGTTTCCTGCTACAAGAACGATAAAACTTAAGGATAGCAATATAGAGCTAATTCCTTCCGCTCCTACACCATATCTTCTATAGTAGAAATCAGGGAGAGTGAGCATCGACATCTTGTTCAGTTTTTTTCCGTAAACGGTACCTGTCAATATTAGGCACATTGCTAAGCCGATTGGTATTACCGCTCCAGCCCAAAAACCAAATTCATATACAAGCGCCACGTTACCAAGGGAGGAATTACCATCTATTGATTGGGCCGAAAGCATCGTTCCTACAAATAATAGTGGCAAGCTTTTCCCTGCGACCATATATCTTTTACTGCTTTTTTTGACCAATAAAGAAGTTAAAATACCAACAGTCAATACTAGGCCCATAAATGAAAGCACAGCTATTCCATAACCATCAATTACAACCATTTCCCATTTATATAATTAGTAAATATATAAATATTATTACAATTCATAGAACAGGTAAATCATAAGATACTGTAATTCAAAATCCTTACACTTCTATTATGAATTATCTAATTATTTAGATCTAATTTTGATAACTACTTTGGAATTTTCGCATCCTTTTATATCATACCGTCTAGACGTAATATACCTGAAAATGTTGATTCTGATAAAATTGTGTTCAAATAATTCGGTTGTCGAACTCTCTTCGAAACGTAGTTTACTTAACAATATTTAATTAGCTATTTGAATTAGTAAATATTGATATATTATGGGAATGGAATTTTATGGCGACTCATATAAGGGAAATGATGAACCTATTTTTGTTGGCATACCTACATTTCTTAAATTACCTTACATAAAAAAATATGAAGAATTAAAAAAGGTGAACCCAGATATTGCAATTGTAGGGGAGCCCTTTGATTTTGGGACCACAATTAGGCCTGGAACCCGTTATGGTCCCCGTGCTATAAGAGCTGCATCAACAGTTCCTTCTCCACCATATGAGCATTTTAATATCGAAACTGGTGTCGATCCATTCGGAATTTTTAAGGCTGTTGATTATGGTGATGTAAATATTTCACCTGGAGATGTTATCGAATCCCATAGAAGAATGACAAATAAAGTAAAAGAAATTCTTGATATTGATGCAATCCCTATCATACTGGGAGGAGACCATTCTGTTACTTTTGCAAATGTCCGTGCTCTATCAAAGAAGTATAAAAATATAGGAATGATACATATAGACTGTCATGCCGATTGCGCTCCACAGGGCTTGTGTGGATTCAAATACGATCATGGGGCCCATATAAGAAGAATTATGGAACTTGGGTGCCTTAAAGGAAAGAATTACACCTTGATTGGGCCACGGGGTTATTGGCCGGGTCCTGATCTTTACAAGTGGATGGCAGACCAGGACTTTCAATGGTTTACAATGCTGGATGTTGAAGAGCTTGGTATAGATCAAATCGCCAAAGAGGCTGCCGATAGGGCTAATGATAATGTGGATGCAGTCTATGTTAGTTGGGATATTGATACATTTGACCCCGCATATGCTCCTGGAACCGGTGAACCAGAGCCAAATGGATTGACCTCTAGAGAGGGAATGAGATTAATGAGATTGCTGTCTACATCCTTCGATCCTGATAGATTTGCTTTTGATTTGGTTGAAGTTTCTCCTACATATGATGTAAGCGATGTTAATTCATACAATGGAGGTATAACCTCGGGACTAGCAAATAGATTAATAGTCGAATTAATGGCAGGTTTATCATTAACTAAAAGAGGGGAAACCGAAGGAAGACCGGTACGACCTAAATTTTACAGAGGTAAGGGACATACATATGATTTTGGTAATGGTCCAAAAGCAAAGATACCAAAGAGGGACTAATGATCAGAATAAAAGTAAGTTGTATTGGAATAATGCCACCAACTCAAAAATATTTTTTTTTAGCTGATAACATAGATGAAATTATTTTTTATAATACCTATGAAAAGATCAGAACAAAGGTTAACCATGGATTAAGAGTTAACCTCGATGAATCGATCTGGCTGTACTGTGGATATATTATAAAAGAAATAAGACTCGGGAAGAATTTAAGTCAAATAAAGGAAAAGATATCAAAACTATTGTCTCATGATGGAGTGATGATTGGTGTTCCTGAAATTATGAAAAAAAACAACTTTGAAATTACAATAGGAAAAAAACAGTTTCACTTTGATATAGAAAATCTGATTTACTACTGCAGTGACTCAACAACGACTTCATGTAATTTAATTTAGACCGATAAGGCATTCAAAACGAAGATAAAATATCGCGGCAATAGGGGGGGACTATCATCTTTCGTCTTCCTAGTTAAAAATTTTTGTAGAAAATCTGCTCTTTCTCTATCTAGTGGGATATAAACAATTAGCTAGTTGAATTTTAAAAATAGTTAATAATAGTGATGATTTGGTCGCTGTTGTTTTCCCAGTTTATCAAAATAATGATCATGTTTCTCATTTCCGCCTTCATGGGAATGTACTGTTCCATCTTCGTGAGTATGTGTATTCATCAAAGGTTTTTTTATGATGATGTCGTCTATGTTTACTAGCAATCTACTTACTTCTGTGGCAGTAATCAATATCTGTTCTTTAACAACGGTGGGCTCTATTAATTCCCAATCCAGTTCGCAAATATTTCTTTTGTTGGTATCTATTCCAAACCACTTTATTTTCTCATCAACAATCTCTTTAGATAAGTTATGTCTTAATTTTATGAGGGAATCAATCACATTCATGCCTGAATTTCTAGCTAATGTCAATGGGATTTCTTCAATGGCATCGGCAAATTTTGTTAACGCTATTTGCTCTCCGCCGGAAATACTGTGAGCCTTTTTCCTTATGTAATGGGCTAAAATCGCCTCGCATGATCCACCTCCTATTACAATTGACGGATTTTGAATGAATCTTTTAGCCATTGTAATACCCCTAACAATCGCTCTATGGTATTCATCCAAAATCATTTTTGAATTTGCTCGTATCAATATTGTGACTGCCTTTGGAGAATTACATTTTTCAACAAATACCATCTTGTCGTCATTAACCTTCTTTTCGTACACCTTTCCTGAAAATCCAAGATTCCCTTTGATGTCTTTTACATTTAGTTCTTTTATTATCTTGCCTCCAGTGGCTTTCTCTAACCAATGCAAATCATTTTCCTTTACTCTCCTAACGGAGATTATCCCTGCTTTCGACAAAAGATCCTGGGCAAATAGTCCTATTCCCTTCCTACTAAATACTACATCGACACCACAATCGACTATATTTTGTAGTTTCTCTTTAATTATGTTATTTTCCTCTACGTAAAAAAGACCCATATTTTTCGGATTCTTGATAGACAATATGGCATCTGTCCTTGTTCTCTTGGGTTCTAAATCATCATCTAACAAAAGTATAGCTGCATTCTCCTTAACTCTTGGCATGTTACCATTATCTATTGTTTTATCAATCAGAATTCCATCAATTAGTCGACTCTCATCAACATTGCCTAATTTTTCTTCAATCTTTATACTATCAATGTCCAATGTATTGCCGTTGTTCATATACACCGTATTGATTGCATCAAAAACTAGATCGGCGATGCTCCTTTCTTTGGATTGATCTGACGGAAAAGACAGAATTTTTGTTCCAAACGCATTGGTTAGTACTTTTTGAACAAAACTCATATCAAATTTTCTTATATTCTTTGAAATTTTATTTAATGCCTCTAAGGAGTACTGTAATCCTAATGAATATCCATTGGATATTGTTGCAGGATACAAATTTGAAGATAGCATTTCTTCAGCTTTTTCCAATAAGACTGCAGAAATTATTGCCACCGATAAAGTTCCGTCACCAACCTCATTATCCACGGTATTGGCCGCATCTATCAGCACTTTGGCTGCAGGATGCTGAACATCAATTTTTCGTAAAAAAGCCGCACCATCCTTAGTAAAAGTTGCTTCGCCGATAATATCTATGTAAATCTTTTCATTCCCTTGAGGACCAAAGGATCTCTCAATTATACCTTTGATCAGCCTCGCTGCATGAATATTGAACTTTCTTACGTCCTTTCCATTTGTCCTGCGGTCATCATTGCTTAGTAACTCAAGATTTGACACGATTCTGGTATTATTTTGGTAGTTTATATATGGTAATGTGAAAGAAGTATTTTACACAAAATTAGAATTTGTTCTTAAATAATTAATGTAATCTACGTATCATATTCCATGTTCAGATATGTAAATTCCATTTATTTACAATACTTTTTTATAGTTATTATTTAATAATTCCATAATGGCAGTTGTGTCAACTGAAAAAGAAATTGAGGACGCTTCAAAAAAAGCATTAAACGCACTTTTCGGTTCTTCGGTCCAGAGTATCAAGATACGTGAAGTTTTTCCATATTCTGCGGATCAGATAATTACTCACAGCGATGATATGGATACTGAATCCCAGTCAAGAGATGGATGGGATGTCCAGGTGACCTTTATGCTAGACAATCTACAATACACTGTTGATCTGATAATACAGGAAAAAGACGGCCAAGTAATCTATTCTAGGCTTATAGACAAAATGGCCCCATTGTAAATAGTTATGCTCTTTAAAAACATTTTAATGCCGTTTGACGGTTCTGAAGCCTCTGCTAAGGCAACCGAATATGCTATTTATATAAGTGGACTCGAAAATTCATCCATTACTTTCATCCATATTTTGGATAATATTAAGCAAGGAGGGGCAATTGGATTACGTGCACGATATGGTGATACCAAACTGATCAACGGATTTGAGAATGCAAGAAGAAAAAATGCTTTAAAATGGATAGAACCTATTCAAGAAAGGGCTACTGCAAAGGGAATTAAAAATAACGTAGAAATTTTGGAGGATAAAAAAAATTCCAAGATTGAAACTATAGTCGATTTCATTGAGAATAATGAAGTTGATTTGGTTGTCATTGGATCACGGGGTTTATCTCGTTTTAAACAGATGCTCGTTGGAAGTATTGCTTCAGGAATAATCAGCCATTCAAAATGTCCTGTTTTGGTAATAAGATGAACCTACCTGCTTTTCTTTAGATATTCTGAAAGTATTTTCTTTACAAAGTCGTTTATATCATAGCCATTTTCTTTGGCCTTTTCTTCAAGATCTTTCCACATTCTCTTATCGATGTCCTTTGAGGGATTAAACACTAGTCGGACGGTTAAGAGCCCTTTGGGTGCTCCTCTCTTGATTCCAAACTTTACCATTTCCTCAGATAAAGAGTTGGGTTCTGTCATGGCTAACTTGTTTTGTATTTCTACAGGTTGTCTTGCAATTTTGATTCCCTCGTGCAAAGTTATTTCACCGTTCTCAATTTTTCGTTGCAATTCCTTCGGAAGTGTAAGGATGCTTAGCCACTCGCTAACAGTACTTTTTGGCAGGCCGTATTTTTTTGACACCCCGGTGATCCCTGATTTTGTTGATTTCACTAACTTATTGACCATCTGAGCTTTTTCCAGTGGAGACAGATCTCTTCTAATCAAATTCTCAAATAATGAAGCCGCTTCTGCCTCAGCTCCACGTAGGTTTGATATAACCGCGGGAATTTCCTTTTCCCCCTTCTGATGCAAGGCATGAAACCTTCTCCTACCGATCAATAGTTTATAACGTTTTGTAAGATTATCAAATCTCACCACCACAGGCTGGAGTAATTCAAACTTTGATAAGTGATCATTCATTAAATCATCACTGGGATTATTCCCAAAAGAAAAATCCTTTCTAACGTTTTCATTAGCAATATCTATCAGATCAAGAGGAATATTTTTAATCTTCAAACACCATAATATATCTGATACATATATATTAAATATTTATTCGATAATACATATACAATTAATTCATTTGGTATAATACGTATAAAATGCCGCTCTTTATTCGTAATCTACTCTTATTTAATCAATGTTTATATCACCTAATCAGAAGAATACTTGATGCAAAGTCAGGTCAAGGCCAATCCAGATCTTGAATATAGCGAGATCAGCAAGGCAACTTTTGTTTCATATATCGTATCACTCTATGTTAGCAGTATTCAAAAAAAGAATTCAAGTGATAGTGTATCTGTAGAGGAAATCTATGAATTCATAGAGGATCTAAAAGAATTGGATCCGAGATTTAAATCACTACCAATTAAGAAAAGGGATATTAGCCTATGTTTCTATATTTTAGATAGATTGGGTGTGTGTAGTTGTTTAAAGTAATTTTGAGTTATTTAAAACCCAAAACAGCAAAATCTGGTTTGAATAATACGGACCATAATAAGGAATCAAACCTGAGACAGTTGGTGATAGAAAGTGAAAAGGAAGTCAGCAAAAATAATTTTACTAACGCATTATCCATTTTGGAGAAAGTTATAGAGATTGATCCACAATGTGATTATGCTTATGGTGACAAGGCGCTGATTTTGGACCATATGGGTAAGCTAAACGAATCAATCAATATGTACGCAAAGGCCTTAGAACTTAACCCCAAAAACGCCATAACATGGCATAATAAAGCCTTAACTCTGATCAAGCAGCGAAAAATTGACGAAGCGATATCTTGTTTTGATGAAGCTATTGCAATCAACCAAGAGTATTCAAAAGCGTGGTACAACAAAGGTAGATGTCTCGAAATGCAGGGAAAAACAGCAAGTGCACAGTCATGTCTTACTATGGCCAAAAAGTTAGACCCATTCCTATTTTCAAAGATCAAATTAAGATCTTAAGGTTAATCAAAAGTTAATTTTAATAGATATCGTTTCTTAATTATTTATTTTCATATGTATTCTGCAATTTGAAAGATTATTTATTTATTAATTAATTATGACATAATTAGTAAAGTTTAATATGATCTCCTCTCAAGTATAGAGATGAAAGAAATTGATATCTTTATAGATTCAAAGGATCTTTCAAAGGTAACAGACATCCTTCAAAAACATAAAGCTGGTGTAACCTTTTTTGATGTTCAAGGAACAGGCAGAACTCCAAAAGAAACTCCAGAAAATATTCAATCTTATCAAACTGGAAGAACTACCTTGGCCCGATTTATAGGCAAAACACATGTGATTTCTATAGTTTCGGATAACAAAGTTGATATGATAGTCAATGAGATAACAAATAGTTTTGAAAGTAAAGAAGGACCTTTTGGAGTTCTTTTTGTAAAAGATGTTTTGAATGCATATGAACTGGGAACAACTCTACGAGATGACGCCTTGTTAATTACTCAGTAATCTAGAATCATTGTCTAATGAAAATCCCACAATTATTTTACCTTATATTTACGAAAAATTAAGAAAAAGTTAAAAATTTTTAAATGATTTTGATAATTGATTTATTGTGATACAAAAATCATATTTCTATTTGCAGGTATCTTTAAGATCGTTACCGTTACCAAACTATTGTATAGGGTCATTATAGTTATCACCATTGTGTTGACTATAGGCCAAGTATCAAATTATTATTCATCAGAGTGATGAAGCCGGCTAGTGGAAAGTTAACCTCGGAACATAGAGTCCTACATTGATTTCTTTATTGAAGAATTGTGTAACTTGATATAACCAAAACAGAAATCAATATTTCCAGGAATAGATTGTCGATCTAGTAGGCATATGGCAGAGATTCAAATTAATTCTCAAATTGCCGTATCCTGAGGGATGTAATTCAAGAATGAATGAAATCCTTCGATTTGATATTATTTCCGAAATTTATTATCGTATCCACTTTCTTGAAAGATGCTGTTGGATGATTCCGTATGGTATAAGGGTTCGGTTGAGATTTAAAATTAAAATCTTTCTCCAATATTATTCAAACCAATAATGATTTAGATAAATCCAAAATCTCTTAGTATAAGTTCAAGTCGAATAAGAATTTATTATAACATCAGGTAGGGTAGGATTTAGGTTTTATTACGGAATGAATACATAACAAAAGTATTATTTGTTGATAAATACACTTTTTTAGGTTAGAAATTGATTTACGCAGATTCTTTTTCCTTAGAAAAGATAAAAGACAGAGATGGTGAGTCTATAATATAATGAGGTATTAAAAGATGGGGCGCTTGTATGTTAAGGCTCATAATGTTGGGGGGGGTTTTTATAGGTGGGCTTTTCGTATATCCAAAAGTGTAAACCATTGTTAGGATGATATGATTCTAATGGGTTAGGTTTTGAATTCTCTACCAGTATGTAGAATCTATTTCTATCAAACAATTTTTTGATTTGTTTCTTTTGAACCTTTGATATACTACCAGTGTAAAACTCTAACCCGTCGCCCTTATTCCAGTAAAAGTGTAAATTGTATACGTTCTTTTCACCCCCAAGTATTTTAAAAATTTTTCTGGTCAGCTCTATTTGTTGGGTTTTGGTTATGGTCATTTGTCTAGTATCACGGCAATTTGTCTAGATTGTAATTCAAGTTTCTCAGGTTGTTTGTTGGGGTCACGGTCGCTCATGATGATGTATACTAATATAATGAACGGGGTGGAATAAAAAGACCAATATTGTTGCGGGTTCG
>LLBZ010026703.1_pt5 | contig 12235 bp, 19 predicted proteins | sample 1489421 | NCBI WGS metagenome assembly LLBZ01 (sample SAMN04092657, study PRJNA295927) | soil metagenome | biome: Soil prokaryotic community; feature: Bulk soil; isolation source: soil from tomato rhizosphere | host: tomato cultivar Moneymaker | place: South Korea | collected 2011-11-01 | reverse complement strand
ACGCCCCCGGATTGACGCGGAAGAGTTTTTCTACGGGCCGAAGGTTGGACGACTTGTTTAGTGACCCGTACGCCTGCCGTTCCCACACCTGCTCCGCCCAGTCCGGCGCGTTGTACTCGGACACGAGAACCGTTGCGCCAGCGTTCGCCCATTCGCGCATGGTGGCCCAAAACTCGGCACTATCGAAACGCGCTCCGTAACCCGTAGTCCCCGCGTATGGCGGGTCGCAGTACACCAGCCATCCTTTGTGTGGGTAAAGGTCTCGGTAATCCTCATGGATTATCCGGGCGTGTGCCATACCGGCAGCTTTCTTGATGACTCCCCGGTGAGACAGACCGCAATAGTCAGGCCCGTTACGCGTTTCCGCGTACCCACCGAACCACTTACCACCGAACGACACACCAAAACCGGCGAACGCGCGCAGCGCTGAAGACTCAGCGTGTCGCAGCTCCGCGTACTCCTCGCGGGCTAGCTCCGTAGGCGGCACCCAACCATCACGCGCCGCCTGCCACATGAGCACTAGGTCAGGGTGGGTATCCGAACCCCAGGCCTTACCCGGGAAGTGCGGAGCGACGCGCGAGAATATCGACGCGCCACCGATAAACGGTTCTAGGTAGTGTGCGCAGTCGGTAGCGTGTTCCAGAATGATTGGCACGATGTGCGCCGCTTGCCGTGCCTTACCGCCCATGTATTGCATTTCTCTCCCCATGCAAAGGGGCCACATACCAAAACTGGTAGGTGACCCCTAGCTGTATGTGCGCTTGCGCGCTTGTGTCAGTCCTGGGCGAAGATGCCCGGACCCGATGCGGCGGCGGCCTTACCGGCCACCTTGACGCCGACGAGACCTACGCCCCGTTCGGTCTTCTTGCGCGTGATCCCGCGCTCTTCCATAGCGTCGTAGAACGCCCTACGCGTCCAACGTTCCTTACTGGGCAGGTTCTCAGCCTCAGTCCAGTCAAGGTACGCATTGAAGGCATCAGCGCCTGTCATGGTGGCGTTGTCGTCACGCTCAAGAACACCCGGGAAGAAACCGGCAAGCGCGTCACTGGTCTCTCGATACTCGCGCGAAGCGCTTGTGATGACGGGCGGGTCCTGAAGCCCGTTGGCGTACCACTCGACAGCCCCACGGACGCACCAGGCGGCAATGCCTTCGACTTCGCTGAGCAACTTCGCGTCAAGGTCATGGTCCCGCTCATGCGGAGCGAACCAGCGCTTGAACGGAATCATCTTGACGCGTCGCCAGAGACCTTCGTCTTGCCCCCGGAACTTCGGTTTGTGGTTCGTCGCCAGCATGAGCAAGAACGACGGTTTGAACTCGAAGAACTCTTGCCGGAGGAATCGAGCGGCAATCATGTCCTTTCCAGTCACGCGCTTCAGGACAGCTTCGCTCATGGGCTTTCCGGATTCACCCTCAGACGCCATTACCAAGCGGCTACCGCGTAGCGCTGCAATGTCGTTGGGGATTCCCCCGCTGTTGCCCTTGTCTTCAAACGTGGCGAACGGCGTTGTCTTGCTGATCGTGCGGAAGACTGCCGTCAGCGTGTCGGTAAGCACCGACTTGCCGTTAGCGCCCTTGCCCCACAGCACAGCGAAGCACTGTTCATCAACCTGCCCCGTGACCCCGTACCCGCAAAGCCGTTGCATGTACGCGGGCATCTCCGGCATTCCCGGGAAGATTTCGCGCATGAACAGTTCCCAGCGGTCACACGGTGCCGAAGGCTCGTAATCGAGGGCAAGGCAGTAGGTCAACATGTCTGCTTGCGCATGCGGACGAAGCTGCCCGGATCGTAGATCAACGGTGCCGTTACGGAACGACAACAGCTCAGGGCGATTGTCGAACTCAGACGCCTTGACGTAGACCGTAGGGACGCTGCGCAGTTCCGTCATTAGGTCGTTGATGCGGGTAGTCATGGCGAAGCCCCGCGCTTCCTTGACCTTGCCCGCCAGCATGAGGGCAGCCCCCATGCGGTGAATCTCCTGACGAACCTTGACTTCGCTGGTCTCCCAGGTACGGCCATTCCAGACGTAGAAGCCCAGACCAGGCGCGTACTTGATACGCCCGTCAGTCCACGCAACAAGCGCATGAGCGTTCATCGCGTCTGTGTCCCCGTACCGGTCCATGAGCCCCGCCAGGATGCGGGCAGCTTCGTGCCCCTGGTCAGCGCTCACGATGTCTGCGCCGGTAGCTTCGCTCAGCTCAGCGCTAACGCTCGCTGCCTCAGCCTCAACGCTGGCCTTAACGGGCTTAGCCGCCTTGACCGCACGGTGAAGCTGAATCGGGAACGCCAGCGGGTCAGCCGTGCGCCAGTCACTAAGGTCCGTCTTCGGTCCGTGATCCGGAATCCGAAGCTGATAGACCTTGATCCCGTACGGCTTGAGCCCTTCGGCAAGCGCCTGGTTGAACCGCAATCCGGCTTCGTCGTTGTCGCCACAGGCAATGACCTGAGTGCCCTTTAGACCTTCGGCCAACTCCGCCACAAGCTCAGAACTACCGGCCAGCGCTGCCCCACGTACCGCTACAGCGTCATAGCCGACGGCAACGGCTGTAAGCGCGTCTCCGGGCCCTTCGGTAACCAGGGTGGCCCCGTAGCCGCCCTGCCCGCGAAAGACGCCGTAGGCACTCCAGCGGTGCCCCTTGGGGTTCATCAGGCTCAGCCAGCGACCGGGGCACTTCCCGGACAGATCACGCCCCTGCAACCCGCGCGGATGCCCCGCAAAGTCGTTCAGGGGGACCGTCAACCGGGGGTAGCTCGTGAATGCACGCGACCGGTACGCGAACACGCTGTTGGAGTCACAGAAGTCAAGGCCAAGCATCAATTCATCGGCCGTGTCAGCATCGATGCCGAACCTGCCGAATGCATAGGCGCGCGCATCCTGGGCTTCGTCGGATTGCTCCCCTAGTCGCTCCGCCGTAGCGTCAATGTACTGCGCCAACGAAGCAATGTGCCCAGGCGCCACCATGGCGGGCTTTTCCTTCGGCACGGTCGCACCCTCCCCCGTCGCGTCGAACAGCGCAGACCAGGGCAGATCTACGGCCTTGATCACGTCGCGCGTAGCGCATCCCGCCCGACAAGTCAGCCGAACCTTGTTGTTTTCGCCGCGCCAGATGCGGAGCGACGGACGAGAGTCATCGTGCGCCGGACACAGCGCCAGATATCCCCCGTCCGCCTCTTCGCTTACGTCTGCGAAGCGATCGAGTATGTCTGTGAACCTCATAGGGCCACCTCTCTCCGCTGACGCTAGAGCGCAAGGACTTCCTAAAAGGGCGGGGGCATAGGCCCGAAGGTCTCAGCCCACTCCGCAAGCGTCTTGGCACCCTTGGATAGATTGCAGGGCGCGCACGCCGGTACGATGTTGTGGCCCACGTCTGCTCCGCCCTTGCTCAGCGGGTGGACGTGGTCCAGATGTGTGGCGTGATCCCCGCAGTAGCAACAGGCGTAGCCCCAGCGGGCGAGGATGTCTGTCCGGCTGTATGGCACATGGGCCACGCCGTAGGCCTCTGCACGGCGCTTGTGGGTTAGCTCATGGCGCTTGTCCGGAGGCATCGAGGCATAGTAGCTGCGCCTATGGCGTGCCGCAGCCTTTCGGCGACATGTCGCGCATGCGCTGGACTGCTTCTTGGCTTTGCCTGCGAGGAACTGTTCAGCGGGCTTTCCCCGCCCGCATAGTCGACACACCTTCATTGCTGCGCAACCTCCGTAACCAGCACTTCGACCCGGAACCGACTCTTATCTACGGGGTAAGTATCCATGGCCTCAGCGCTGATGGTGACCGATTCGTCGTCGTACCCAACCACCCTGATTCTCAGCTGACGACCCTCCTCCGGGAACGTGTAGCCAACCAGCCAATCGGCGAGTGTGCCCAGGACATAATCTGTGATTTCTTCGCGCGAAGCGCTCATCAGCGCACCCACCTAATGTCAGCACCACGGGAAATAGCCTGTGCCATTGCCTCTTGGTAACGGCCCCAATCCTTGCGCTCTCGCGCGTCAGCGCCCAACCAGATAACGTCACCCTCCCCCATGCTTCGCACGTCGCCTATCGCTGGTGCGGCAAGCTTTCCAATGCGCTTTTCCATCCCGGCACCTGCTAACAGTCGTAGGTGGGGCGAAGGCCGGACAGGCGCACCCATCCGGCCCCACGCCCTACTCGCCTCGAAGCACCAGGCGGACGTGATCCGCCTCAATCCACTCGGCTCGCATGCTCCGACGCTTCACAAAGCCGGACTCATCGCCCGTTGGCATGACCAGCAACATGGGGCGGAGCCTGCCGCCTACCATCTCAGCGGTAACCTGCTTGACAACTGCGTCAGTCATCCGGACCCGGTTACCCTGCCGCGCGGCATACGCCACCAGGTCACCTGCGTACAGTTCGTCGCCCGCGTAGTCGCAGACTGTTCCACGCTTAGCCATGGGCTACGCCTCACCATCGACTCGGATTACGCCCGACATAGAGTTGGCAATGCTGCGTCCAAACCACCTGACGCCTGACCTCTCAAGCGCGTTTCGTACGGATTCCACGTACTTGCGCGCTGAATGCTCTGAGTCCCCTGCTACGCGCCCGAGGATAGCGGCGACTGTCTCTGCCTCTTCCGCTGAAAGCGTCAGCGTGTGTGTGACTGTCTCCGTGTAGACCTTCTCGACATGCTTCCTGGAGTCTGCCATGGGGCGCCCCTCTCTCTCTTACTGCCTCAAGCCCCGGGCTTACGCCGAAGCGCAGGCACGGGGCAAAGGGTCAGTCGGACTGCGGAGAAACCTCTCGCTCATCCCAATAGACGGACAGCAGGCGAATCCCGCTCGTGAGGTCCACGCGTCGTGCGCGAAGGTTCTTCGGGGTCACACCTTCAAAGTGCTCAACGGCTGCGCGCGCCTGTGCAGTTCCTCCGGCGACTACGAATGCGGAAACAAATGCTCCGGGCTCGATGCTGTCGACATCGGTGCGGGAAACATCGTACAGTGCCATGGGCGGATTCCTTTCGCGCGTCAGCGCTAGTGGTACTCGGGGTCGAAATCATCGTCGGTCGGAACGCCAAAGCGAACACGCCGTTCGTGCTGCACCAGCGGAACGAGGATGGGCGGCCAATTCCAAAGCGGTTGACGAATTGCTTCGTCCTCGGCACTTCGCAAGATGACCACCCACCCTTCCCGCTGAGTCTCGCTCAGTGCCATAGCTCAGCCTCAGTCGCGATCTTCGGCAATAGCCGCGTCGTAGCTACCGAGCACCTCGATGACAGGCTTCTTGTAGCGGATGGTTTCGCCATCAATCTCGAATTCCACCGGCTCGATGACCAGACGGCACAGCGCGGGCTCACCAACAGCGGCAAGGTCGTTCTTCACTTCGTGGATGACCTGCGCCAGGCTCCAAGCCGTGGCGATCAGCTTGCCCCGCCCCAGGTCATAATCGTGGGCGAGACGAAAGGTCACGTTGATGGCCGGAGACGGGCCCCGACCCTTGCGCGCCGCGTCCTTTCGCTGCTTGAGCGTTCGCGGGCATCCGCAGGGGTTCCCCTTGTCCTCAGCGGGGCTCAGGAAGAACTCACCATCGCACTCGTGAATGGGCTGACCCTGCGCTGACCACTGGATGAGCTTGTCCTCAATGGCGTCAGGTCCATCGATGACGATTTCCACGCTGGGAGAGTCCGTCAGAACCTGGAGGTTCATTTCCTTCGTTGGGTCCCACTCGTCAGGGAAACCACCCATGAGCTGTGCGATAGCGGTGGCTACAGCCGGGTCACCAGTCAGCACGCGCCAGTTGGCCAGAGAAACCGGCTTGCGGTTGCGCTGCATGCCGCTTCGGAACTGGAAGGCGTAGTCGTTGTCGTAGGACGTCGTCCGGGGCTTAGGCCTGGCCTCAGGGTCCGTGTCGAAAATGCGAAGTGCCATGCTGGTCCTCTCCTCTGTGAGTTTGAGGAGCGACGAACGGGAAGGGTGCTGCGCGGTGCGCTTCCGGCTTCCCGTCCGTCCCTCTACAAGGCCTAGAGCGCAAGGACTTCCCGCGCATCAGCGCGCATGCGAAAGCCCCCCGCTCCGGTGCCGAAGGCAGGAACGAGGGGCCAGGCGCTAGCCCTTACCGGCGCAGACGGGACACAGTCCGCTTCGCTGTGGGTCACACAGGCAATTGGGCAACGGCTATATCACCTCCTTCCATTCGCCCAGCGGGGCTGACTCGACCCATCCGTTAACGAACTGCGTGGACCAGATAGGGCGGTAGGTCCCTATAGCGACCCGGCCCGTGGCATCCTGCTTACGCCAGTAGGGGCCCATGTACTCCGTGTGCTCCGTGCCGTCCTGGAACCTGGTCACGACAACAGCGCGCCATGCGTGTGTCGGAGCCTTGCTCATCTTCCGCGCCATGGGCTACGCCTCTTTTTTCTGGGGCAGGCATCGGCGTATGCCCCGTAATGTAGAACTGTCCGCTTCGGCGTATATGCAGGTACCCGCCCCCGTCCGGCCAGTGATGCCAGCGGAGGATGCGTTGACACAGACTGCATACCTTGTCGTCTGTCGGCCGTGTCATCGCGCCCGCCGTTCGGTGCCGGTCACCATGCGCTTCGTGCCTATGGCAGCGATAGCGTCCCCGAGCACGGTTTTGGACGTAGTCCGGTCCCAATCGAACGTGTGCCGAAGGCTCAGGAAGTGCTCGAAGACGTCAGCGCGGTCGATGCGGACGGGAAGGAACTCCCACTCATCAGGCGTGATGTGCAGGACGCAGGCGCCATCGAAATCTGGCATAGGCGCTGCGTTGCCAGCAGGGTCAATGACAAAGTCAGCATGCGCGTACGCGCTCATTTGCAGGGCAACGTCCGGGTAGGTGGACTTCCCAGTCTTCCAGTCGGCAATGACCAGCGCGCTTTCGCCCTGGGGGTCGGGCTTGCCATTCTCGCCGAGATGCAGCCTCAGCATGGCGTCAAAGCTACCTGCGTAAGCGTGTGTGTCTGACCAGGCCACATCCTCAGCGCGCACTAGCTCAGGCTGGACTGTGTCCAAGAACTCAGCGAAGTGGCGGTGATACGGGATCATGTCCGGGTGGAGCCTGACATGAGGCATGTCGTCACCGCGAATCATGCGCTCAAACATGTCGTGGGCATCGCTGCCAACACGGGCGCGCTCCCTGGTGTACCGGTAGGCTGCCCCGGCAATGTAGCGCTTCGCGCCTTCCCTGTCTCGCTCCGCCATGCTGCTCAGGTAGTCGATGGAGTCGACAGCGAGATCCGCAGCCATGTTGGCGTTCCAGCGCTGAAGAAACGGCTTGGGCAGCATGCCCACGATGCTGGTAACGCCCGGGTACTTGATCTCAGGCTTCGCTTCGTCGAAGTAGAAGCGCGGGCCCCTGCCTTCGGTTGTCTTGATGGCCATGTGTGCCCCTCTCTTGGGTCTACAAGAGATAGAGCACAACGACTTCCAGGGCCGGTGACGAAATGACGTTTTGGTAGTCGACTCCGGTATCCCTTAAGAACTCTATAGAGATATGAGAAGTAGGTATCATTTCATCATTCCGTCATTCTTGCTGGTCAGAGGGGGTGTGCTGCGGCATCTGCGCTGATCGGTCCGTCACAAGCGGCCCGGAGCCCTATGTGGCCGTCTGCGGACACGCGAAAGCCCCGCCGGACCACTGGGGCCAGACGGGGCTAGTAGGCGCTTAGACGGGCGCTCAGGGCGCCTTACAGGGCCACTGCCGCGTACATTGCCTTGACTGCCTTAGCAACCTCATCAAGCTTGTCCTTGGCTGCCTTCTTGGCCTCTTCGCTGGCTTCCTCAAAGTCCTGGGGCTTTGCCTTCTTGACGTCCGCCAGCAGCTTGGCCACGGTGGCAGTCACGCGCTCATCTGGCGTAGCTTCTGCCCCACCACTCTTGGGCTCGATGTCGGATACCGCCGCTGCAATCGCCTCTGGCGACTTCCCCTCATCTTTGAGGCGCTTCTCAAGCTGGTACTTTTCGCGCTTCAGCTCTCGAACGCCTTTCAGCGGCAGGTCGTAGTGCTTGGCCACCAGCTCAGAGACCTTCGCACCCTCCGGCGCCCCCTTTGTGAGCTTTGTGAACCGCGCGGCCTCTTCAGCGTCAGTGTCGAGACTCCGCAGGTACGCGGGAAGAACTTCTCGCATCTGGTTCTGTGTCGCCCGGATTAGCTTCTCGATGGCTTCTTTGGCCTCGAACTCGTCGACGGAGCCGCTGGCCATGTACAGCTTGCCCGCTGCCGCGTACATGTCGCTTGCAGACTTCTTGGCCTGGTCGCTGTCCGACTTCAGGTCGGGGACGTCGTCCTTGTTGGGAAGCCGGAGCCTCATGTCAAGGACGACCTTTGCGATGTCCTCGGCCAAGTGGCTTGTCTTGATGTGTGCGCCGACACCTTCAGCAAATTTTTCAGCGCCCAGCGTGACCAGCTCGCTGACGCCTTCGTACGCTGTGTATTCCTTACCGACCACCTGAGCGGCCACAACCCTCTCTACGTCCTTACCCTTAACGGTGGCGGCGGCGCTCAGGGCATCACGCTTTTCCTTCTTGACCTTGATGGAGCCCGTGCCGCTGAGCGAACTGATCAGAGCCTCAGTCTCAGCGTTCAGTTCGTCCATGCCTTCGGCGTTCTCTGCCTCAGCAAGCGACTTAATGCGCTCGATGTTGGCGTCGACCTGTTCTACGATCGCTACGCCCTGTTCGGTCGAGACGTCCTGCTTTTCCATGTCACTCTCTCCCTGAGTCTTGTTCAGCACCACGACAGCGCGACGGCATGCCGCGCAGCTTACGTAGGGGCTGTGGGCAAGCGTTATGGCTTTGATTGGCTTTTTACACAGTGTAAGCGTGTCGCTGTCCTGTGCACCGTGAGCGACCTTTCCACGGCCCATGTAGAAAGTGAAATAACCCTTGGGCGCAGTAATGGCGCTCACGTCGTCGCCCCCTTCGTTTATGGTGCTGCTAGTCGAGACTCTATCGGTTCAGCGCACCGCGCGCAAGTACATACGACTGATCGTAGGTGCCAACGAAAAAACCCCCGGCAAGCCGTCAGGCTCACCAGGGGCGTTTTCTAGCGCGTAACGATCAGACTGTCCGCGTACGTGTGAAGGTTATCGATGCTGCCGTCGTTGATCAGGTCCACGTCTGCCGGGTAGTCGCGCCACAGCTGCTCGCTGTCATGCGTGTCGATCTGCGGGCGCCGCTCTGGGCGCAGTACCCGCACCATCTTGAATCCACGGGCGCGGAGCGCGTCTGCCTCATTCTGGTACCGGACGTCGGTCACCACCACGGGCATGTCGTAGTGCGCGGCCAGGTCAAGCTTGCCCAGTGCGATGCGCACCCAGAAATTGTGGTCGTGCTTGCGAGCGGACTGACCCATGAGCTGAAGCAGTCGTCGAACCTCGGGGTACTCGTCCTTGGCTCGCTCCCAGCCAACGGCGTTCACGACTTCGGACAGCCGCGCGAACTGGAATCGGTAACCTGCGTTGCCGTCGTCAACGATCGGGTCAGTCTTCAGCGCCATGTCCTTCAATGGGTCTGCGAAGGCCACACGTGCGTAATCGTGCCGCTGGACGAGTCGGCTTGCCACTGTGTCTTTTCCGGCGCGCGCTCGGCCTAGCAGGGCAATGTTCGGGTATGCCATGGTGACTTCCTCTCCGCTGGTCTTCACAGGAGAGAGAGCGCAAAGACTTCCCGGGCTACGCCGACAGCAAAAAGCCCCTGGCGCGCTCCGCTCAGGGAGGCTAACCAGGGGCATTCGATGCGCGAGATCATCCCTCGATGGCAGAGCCGGGCATGTAACCTATCTGGTCATACAGCCCGTAGGGGGAAACCGTACTGGGCTCCTCCGGTTCAAGATGCTCCGCCCTGTCATGTGCGTCCAGTGCTGCGTTGGTTATGAACGGCTTCCCGCAGAAATGGCACCGGTTCTCACGCTGCGTCATGACTCTCTTCTCTCTGTTGAGTTGTTCTTGCGAGACAGAGTTAAGCACAGGGGCCACGCCGCGCGCAAGGGGCTACGCACCCAAGATGCCACGCAGCACGCTGAGCACGTCATCCGCAGGGAACCCGGGCACGTAGCGCGAGATCAGCGGAACGGCAACGATGGCGGCGGCCAGAACCTTGCGGCGATGCGTCACAAGCCAAGTCAGCGCGGTGCGCCACATGGGGACTCTGTCATCTTCCATGACTTCCTTCCCGAGCACCTACGACTAGTCGCAGGTGCCTCAGATCAGACCAGTAGCTTTCGCCACGGCCACAGCGGCTCCGCCTAGACCGGCGATAGCCCCGATAGGGACGCTGTACTTCCACCGCTCGACGGCACGCAGGCGCTCCTCGTGGTCATCAAGCGTCTCATTAACGCTTTCGTTCGACTGCAACAGGGAGCGAACGTCGTCCCTTAAGCCCACGATTTGGTCGTAGATATCCCTGCCGGAAATGGTTACCCCCCACGGGTCGCGACGTTCCTCGCTCACCCCTTGACCCTCCATCCGTGCCGTGCGCCAAGCTTCTTAAGCGAAGCTGAGCCCGGGATGCCGTCAGCGGCAGACCCGTAGTACCCGCACCGCTTCTGCCACCGGGCGTACGCCTTGCGTGTCATGGTGCCGAAGGAACCGTCAACCCACGCGGCGTTTAGCAGGCCCTCGGCATGCAGGGCGCGTTCCACGCGAATGGCGTCAGCCTTGTGGGTGGTTCCTCCCTGACGTAGCCCGGGATCACGCTTGGCGGCAGCGATCACATTCGATAGGTCCACGTACGTCGCCGCAGGCTTCGGCTTAGCCGCGACAGAGACAGGCGTAGGCGCCGCAGGCTTGTCGCCGAGCGTTTCCCTGATGTCGTCGCGCACGGCGCCCATGTCCATCATCTTGCCGGGCGCGTAGCCGGGGTCCCACTTGCCGGGGCTTCCCCACTCGCCGTGTCCGATCACGCTGTGCTCATCCCAGTCATGGAAGTCGCAGACAGCGGCAGCGAGCTTGCGCAGAGTCGAGTACTGGGCTTCGCTCATCTTGTGCGACCCGCTGTACCAAATTTCCACGCCATAGAAACGGGCGTTCCCGTCCGTGTTTGACTCGTTGTCCTGCGGAACAGCCTTACCGGCAATAACAGCGTCCAGTACATCATCGTCGCCGAGACCAGCGTGATTAGCGCGCCCCCACCCAACTAGGTGCACCGTGCCGTCCTGCGCTAGACCAAAGTGGCACAGCGGGCCTGGAAGACCGGCCACACCACCGTAGAGTAGTTCTCGCTGATCCTTGCTGTCACTGCCAGTGTGGTGGACCATGAAGCCATTTACCGGCCCCCACGCACCCTTGTGGTTACGGTTGTGGGTCTCCCAATCCTTGTATTCCGCGTAACGGACTCCCCACTTCTTTAGCTGAGCCTTTATCTGAGCCGGGGTCATGGGCGTGGCCATGGAACCTCCTATTAGAGAGAGCAGATAACACCGTTAAGCGACACCCACGGTGGCAGATCTGCCCCGCCCGTGCCGACGATCTTTAGGTACCCGTCAGTCTGGATGTCCAGCTTGAGGCTGGCTATCGTGCTGCTAACCGCTGAGCACGCAACGGGGATCGTGCGAAGAGTAGAAGGTCTGGCTGACGAAGGCAGCGCAGTACTGTTGATGATCCCGCCGTTGGCGATGTTCCCGCTCGTGTAGGTGACGTTCAAACCACCACGGAGCATTATGGATGGCTCACCAAAGAGGTTAACAACCCGGTACTGCGCCGTTCCGTTGCTATTTCCGTTGTCGGTGAACCCCGATGCAAGACTTATGTTCGTCCAAATGGAAGTACCGGCAGCGACAGTAACCCACGCGCTCCCATCGAACACCTGTAGAAGGTTGACGTCTTGCAGCCATGTCATCATGCCCTCAACCGGCACTGTGATGGTGCCACCTCGGACACCGGCAGACGCGAAACGCATAACACTGCGAGGTGTCAGCCCGTCGACAATGCCCTGTCCTAGGGTTTGTGCATTGGGCTTGTCTGTCAGCGTGGGATAGGTGATGTTTTGGCCGTAACCGTCGGTTAGAGGCATGAAGACACCTTCTAGTCAATGCTGTAGCGGACGCCGTTAAGCGACAGCCACGGGGGGCGGATAATTGGGGTGGCGTACGCGTCCGTCGTACTGGTGGTCGTCCCGACGATTCCCGTAGTCCCGTCAGTCTTGAAGTCCACTTTGAGCGAGAGTGAACTACTAGATGACGCTGAACATGCCACGGTAGCCGTGCGGAGCGAGAGTGGGCGGGCAGAAGTAGGCAGCGCAGAGGCTAGGAAATTCCCGCCATTC
>LLBZ010016966.1_pt3 | contig 12252 bp, 13 predicted proteins | sample 1489421 | NCBI WGS metagenome assembly LLBZ01 (sample SAMN04092657, study PRJNA295927) | soil metagenome | biome: Soil prokaryotic community; feature: Bulk soil; isolation source: soil from tomato rhizosphere | host: tomato cultivar Moneymaker | place: South Korea | collected 2011-11-01 | reverse complement strand
TTGCGCGGCAATTCCGTGCGCGGCGCCGAAGCGCAGATCCTGGGCGTGATGCTCAGTGGCTTCCTGCTCCTTGGCACGGTGAGCATCGCAACGCGCGCCTTACGTTCCCGCGCGAATGGGGCGTCGTCGCTCTATCCTTTATTCATTCTGAACGTTTTTCAAATTGTCATCAGCCTATCCTCGATGCTGGTGATCGCCGTCTACCGCCAGGGAGCAAACCTGGAAGTGGAAATAAGATTGTTAGGGATGGCAGGGAGAGCCTCCGCGGTCAATTGGGTTGTCCTGCCGCTGGCCGTGCTGATCATTGCCGTGGTGCTGCTTTTCCGGCGGCAAGAGCTGTATCGCTGGCTGCCGCGGCGACAGGACCATGCTGTTTCGGCGCTGGAGAGCTGGTTGCTGTTGTATACGCCGTCACGCCGCGGAGTGCTGATTTTGCACATAATCTTTCACGGTTTATTCTTATTTCTCTATGTACTCCTGAACCTGTGGAGCATCTTTATCGGATGGTGGTTCGTACCGTATCTGGTGCTCTGTTGTCTTGTTGTAGTTGCACTCATGATTGGAATTCGATCTCTGGCACAACGGTTATTTTCTTACCAGAATAGTGCTGTATAAGCCGCTGATACTGATTAGACCCATATTAAGAAAATCTAACCGGAGTTTCAGGGAGCATTCGTTGTATATAATGAAACCACGAATGGAGCATGGTTTTCTAGCACGTATCGCATAAGCACGACTATGAAAACGAACAAATCTGTTTTCTCCCGCCCGAGAAAAATCCTGAGCTTCTTATGCATCGGAGGATTGTTACTGATTGGCTTCACAGAAGCGTTCGAGCAGTATTCGATTTCTCAGATTCAGAATGAGCCTGTAAATTTGCCGGTACCGGTTCTCAAGCAATCTCGCGGCACCTCCTGCGGCGAAGCTGTGATCACGATGGTATACAACTATGCTTATCCGGCTACACCTATCGCCGAGCAGGATGTGATCGAGTACGCCACTGCAAATGGCTATTTCACCGAGGGTGTTCCTCCTTTCACAAGCCCGGCTAACATGGTAAAACTCGCCGAATATTACGAGGAGGATGTTTCCACAGGAATGGTCTGGAACGCCGAACAGGGCTTATCGCTCCTCAGGCAAAGACTTCACGAGGGGGAGCCAGTCATTATCGACGTGCTCTCGAATTTCAGCGACTCGGAATCGGAGGCTCACTTCGTCGTCGTTACCGGCATCTCATACGAACCGGCCCGGAATGACGCGGTGATCATCCACTACAACGATCCACTCACTGGAACGGCAGAAACTGCGGATTGGGAGGGCCCGCACGGCGTTTGGAATGCCTGGCTCACGAACGGTGATCCGGGTGGGGCAGGCTGGTGGTTGGTCATCCCGCCTTTGTGAGCTACAGTCTCGCTCGAAGAATGCCAGTTTTCTACAGCATTGCAAATCCATTTCTCTTTCAAAAATGTAAGCATTCCCGGGAAAAACGGCTTGTATTAAATCTAAAAGTAGGTACAATAAAGCTGCTCCAGTTAGGGTGCCCCCCTCACCCTGGCTGGAGCACTTTTTTACCTTCCCTCCACCTGCTCGATCAAACCAGCTTTATCCCACCAGGTGCGATGCTCGATGATCCTATCTCCCTCGATGCGCGCCAGCGTCACGCCGGTATACTGAATGGATCGTCCAGAGGGCGCGAAGTGTAGCCACGGGCCCGAATGGGTACCCCGCGCGGTAAAACGCACTGCAACCTGGACTCCTTCCGCGATCATCTCTTCGACGGTGTGTTGCAGATCCGGGAAGGATATCAGGAACTCGCTGACAAATTTCTCTACGCCTTCCGGCTTCGCAAAAAGCTCCCTCGCAACGGAAGGGTCGGCGCCATTCCACATCTCCTCGTAGATGCGGCGCATCAGGGCTTTGTTCTTGCCTGTTACATCAGACATGTTTTACACTCCTTTGTGTGCAGGTAGATCAGAGCTCGAAAAACACGAGCAGGTCAACACATGTTGACTTAAACAAATCTTCCGACTGACGCTTGACAATCGCTGCCGGAATATAGATATTCAATGGAAGGGCGTGGGGATTAAAACGCAGCACGGGTCTGGGCTGCGTGGCGAGATAGTACACCCGCTGAAACAAACTTGTCAAGAGTTCCAAGAGGGCAAAACGCCTGAAACCTTACTTTCTATTCTCGTTTTTCATCATCTGTTGGATCAAACGCTCCATCCGGTCGTAATGTGAGCCTTTCCAGTAGATCTGTTGGCAATTTGGGCAGATCTGGAAATCGTCGAAGTACAGCTTCGTGAGCGGCTCGAGCCGGTCGAGCACAAGTTCCTTGGGGACGGTGTTTAGAAGGTGGTTACAGCGCAGGCAGCGGTGAAAAGGGGTCATCCGTTTGAGGAGATCGAAGCGCTCGATGACTTCGGTCAACTGCTCAATCGAGTCCAGAGAGCGCGGGCAATATCCAAACATGACGGCCTTTCGCATCAGCAGACGCCGGTCTCGAGTAAGTAAGATTCGCTCGTCCTTCCGGAGGATCTCGGCCAGTTCTTCGTCGCTATATTGATTGTGATAGAGGCTGTCGAATCCCAGCATGCGCAGATAGGCAGCCAGCCTTCCCAGGTGGTTATCGAGTAAAAAGCGCGGCTCGATGGCGCATCCGTTTAGAATAGGGTGCACTTCTACCTCGTCTTCATCCTGGGTGACTACGCTGAGCGGTCTCTCTTGACCCCTAACTTCTATCAATCCGATTTCAGGATGCGGGACGCCGAGCGACTCAACCAGGTGCTTGAGGGATTGTCTACCGCGAAATTCCACATGGATCCTTTGCCCTCTTTGCACGCGCGGCAGGAAGTCGTTTAATCTCCCATGAAACAGAAAATAAGCCATGCTCATAAGCGAATTATAGTGGACGACTTTACAGTGTTGTCTAGCCTAGCTTATTGGCATAACACCTGTGTTATAAATAATCCGGTTAATTGAAACGTGAAATAAATGATGTTTCAATTCTGAGTTGGCTTGTAAACTCTGCGAAGAAACGAAGAGAATCCATGTCTGCACCCGACATACTCATCGTGGAAGATCATCAATTGGTGGCTCAAGAACTGCGTGAGCGACTCGAAGAATTAGGCTACAAGGTTGCCGGCATTGCCTGTACGCGGGAAGAAGCGATCGAGAAGACCAAAGAGCTCCGCCCCAGTATTGTAATGATGAATATGCGGCTCGATGGGAACCTCGATGGAATCCAGATCGGAAGTCATATCCATGACCAATATGATACGCCGGTAATTTACATGACCGACTATAGCAGCCAGGCTACTATTCGGCGTGCAGGAGCCACAGGTCCCTTTGGGTATGTCTTCAAACCGCTGGAAGAAAAGCAGATCTTTGCCACGGTTGAAATCGCCATGATCCGGCATCAGTTGGAGAGCAAGCTTCGACAGAGCCGACAGTGGCTGAACACCACCCTGACAAGCATCGGCGATGGAGTCATTGCCACCGATGAACAGGGATCGGTGCGGTTCATCAACCCGATGGCGGCGCAGCACACCGGCTGGCATCACACCGACGCGATAGGAAAACCCCTTTCCGATGTCTTTTCGTTTGTCGATGAAAGTTCCCGTAACCCGATTGACATCCTGAGGAATCAAAACAAACGCTTTCAAGGGTCTTCAAAAAACGGATGCGAAGGGCTTCTGTTACCCAGGAATGGTGAGCCGATACCTGTGGAGGTCACATTGGCCTCCATCGAAGATGGAAAAGGCCAAGTCTATGGGATGGTCTTGATCTTTCGCGACGTGACCCAGCAGAGGCATGCAATTCGAGAAATCAAACGTCAGGCCGATCGGGCAGAGGCTTTATTGCAAGTCGCGTCCCAGTTGAATTCCCACCTTGAGCTTAAGACGGTCCTGAATACGATTTGTGAAATCACCAATCGCGCTCTCAAAGCAAACGGCACAACGGTGATTCTGCAAGTCATGCCGAAGGCTGTCTTTCGAGTGATGGCAGCGATCAGTGACGATCCGATATTGAAGGCATCACAGGAGCCACAATTCGAAGTTCCGAAGACGGTTTTCGAAGGCTTGCTCTCTCGTGAGAATCCGGTCGTTGTCATACCCGATGTGCAGGAATTGCCCAGCCAACCTCATTTTGAAGGTTTCAAGAAAGCCGGTGTCAGGACCGTCGCCATTGCCGCGCTGTTTCATGGGAACGATCTGATCGGTGCACTGATTTCCGCATTTACCAGGCAACCGAGGATTCTGCCCGAAGATGAGATTACCCTTCTAAAGGGGCTGGCAGATCAGGCCTCGAGCGCGATCGAAAACGCCGAATTGTTCGAGCAGGTGCGGGCCGGGCGTGAGCGCCAGCGTAAGCTCGCGAAAAACCTGGTGGACATCCAGGAAGCCGAGCGCCGTCACATCGCCAAGGAATTGCACGATCACCTCGGTCAACTTCTCACCGGGCTGCAATTTATGCTGGAAACGACGAAAACGCAGGCGAGCGGCAAACAGCGGGCTAGCCTCGAAGAGATCCAAAATTCGGTTACAGATATCATCGGGCAAGTCAGAGAGATGTCGCTCAACTTACGCCCGAGCATGCTGGATGACATGGGGCTCATCCATACGCTGCTGTGGCATATCGACCGTTATACCAAGCAAACCCGGATACGCGTTAACTTTCGCTATGACGAGATCCCGTCCCGCCTTCCCCTTGAAATTGAAACGGCTGCCTACCGGATCGTCCAGGAAGCTCTTACCAATGTGGCACGTCACGCCGGCGTGGACGAGGTGTTAGTAGGGCTGGTGCTACAAGATAAGACGCTCTGGGTGGAGGTTCTGGATGAGGGTAGAGGATTTGATACCTCCGGGGAGCTGGATCGAATCAGCTCTGGACTTGGAGGAATGCGCGAGAGAGCAAGCTTACTTGGAGGATACTTGCTCATAGAATCATTTCTGAATCAGGGAACGCAAATCGTGGCGGCGCTTCCAATCACGGGGCAGCCTCTCGAGAGGAGAAAATATGACCGTAACCGTTCTCCTGGCAGATGATCATCCCATTGTCCGTCACGGGTTGAGGCATCTCTTTGAAGATGCACCCGATATCAGTATTGTGGGGGAGGCCAGCGATGGGCTACAGGCGGTTAGGCTGACGGAAAAATTCAAGCCAAACGTGCTGATTCTAGATATTATGATGCCTGACCTAAATGGTCTGGAGGTTCTCAGACAGGTAAAGGAACGTTCTCCTTCCACATGCAGCATCGTGCTTTCCATGCAGAGCGCCGATATTTATGTCGTGGAGGCGCTCAAAGCGGGCGCTTTGGGATATGTATTGAAAGAAACCGGTCCGAGCGAACTGCTGCACGCCGTCCAACAGGTGGTTGGAGGGCAGCGTTACTTGAGCCCCCGGATCTCCGAACGGTTAATCGATGTGCTAATCCAGACCACGGAAAAGGCCCCGGCGGATCCTTACCAGACCCTTACGAATCGCGAGCGCGAGGTCCTGCAAATGGCAGCCGAGGGCTTGAGCAGTGCTGAAATTGCAAAACGACTCTCCATCAGCCCGCGAACAGCCGAACTTCACCGGGGAAGGATGATGAACAAACTTGGGCTTCACAACCAAACGGAATTGATCCGCTACGCGTTTAAACGCGGGATTCTCCCTATGGATGATTAAAGAGCCTAGCCTCTGCTTTGCCGGGCTTTCGGAACACTATTTCCGAAAGCCCTTTTTCGTTTCTACGCCAAAAAAGAAGTACGTAGGAATGTCTCTGAAAATACGTACAGATACGTATTCTAGTTTGCCAAAAAGTGAAGAAAATAATATTGGAGTATTTATTTAGAAGGAGATGATGATGATCAGGTCAAATTTGTCCAAATTATTTATTTTCTGCCTGGGATTTTTCGTGGTGGCAACGTTGCTTGGACCGGCAGCGCCCATCCCTACAACTGCGAAAGCTCAGCCAATCCTCGCTCAACTCGCGGCCAGTGATTCCCATCAGCTTGTAAATGTCATTGTCCAAAAAGTGACGGGAGCCAAAAATGTAGAAAAGCAGGTTGCCCATTTGGGTGGCACTGCCATTAAAGACCTGCAAATCATTAATGCCCTCGCAGCCAGGATGACAGTTGGAGCCGCCTTGGAACTTTCCCGCCTGCCGGATGTCCGTTGGGTGAGCCTCGACGCTCCAGTTGTATCTACCGCTTGTACCAAATGCATCGATACAAGCAAACTGGCGAATGCCTACATTCGCGCCATCAAGGCAGATCAGGTTTGGAACAATTCCCCCTATTTGCAGGGGACAGCCATTGGTGTGGCGGTGCTCGATAGCGGTGTAAACCCAAATGGCGACCTATACACGTCGGCAGGCGTGAACCGGCAAGTAGCAGATGTTCGTTTTAACTCTGACTATAACCAGAGTACTTCTGACGGATACGGTCATGGCACCCACGTTGCCAGCATTGTCGGTGGTGACGGAAGCGAATCGGCCGGGAAATACATCGGCGTCGCGCCGATGGTCAATATTGTCAATGTGAAAGTCAGCAACGACGACGGCAGCGCTCTGATGAATGATGTCGTTGCCGGTCTGCAATGGGTGCTCGAAAACAAGGATGTCTATAACATTCGTGTTGTCAATCTGTCACTGAACAGCTCTGTTGCGGAGTCGTATCACACCAGTCCTCTCGACGCGGCGGTCGAAATCCTGTGGTTCAACAAGATTGTTGTTGTCGCCTCCGCTGGCAATCGCGGGAATGGCGCTATTTACCCGCCGGCGAACGACCCGTTCATTATCACAGTTGGGGCGACAGACGATAGAGGCAGTGCCAACCTGAATGACGATGTCCTGGCGTCCTTCTCAGCCTTTGGAACGACTAGTGACGGGATCAAGAAACCCGATCTGGTCGCGCCCGGCACGAATATTATTGCCCGGTTGGTGAATCAGAATATGGGTTTGGCAAATGCACATCCTTCCAACAAGGTGAATAACCAGTACTTCCGCATGTCGGGTACATCGATGGCTGCGCCGATGGTCAGTGCTGCGGTTGCTCTGTTGCTTCAGGATGAGCCAGGTCTGACGCCAGATCAAGTCAAGTTCCGCCTGATGGCCACCGCGAACAAGTCCTGGCCCGGTTATAACGCATCCCAAAGTGGAACTGGCTATCTGGACGTGTATGCCGCGGTACGGGGAACCACTACAAAGAGTGCGAATACTGGTTTGAAGGCCAGCCAGCTGCTCACAACGGGCCCTGCGCCAATCACCTGGGGCTCAGTTGGCTGGAATTCGGTCGGCTGGAACAGCGTGGGTTGGAATTCTGTTGGCTGGAATAGCGTGGGTTGGAACTCTGTTGGCTGGAACAGTGATTATTGGGGACCTTAACCTTAGTCCCCTCAGGGTGCAGACATTCGTCAGATCTCTAAGACGAGGTCATCAATTTGATACTGGCTCATCGTTAGCAAAGAAACGGCAAACTTGTTGAAAAACAGGGACGCAAAGTCACAGGCCTAAAGGGCACCAGGTTACCAGTCCAACTATTCCCAAAGGCGGCTGGTCTTCCTCCTGCTCTCGGAACAATACAATTATCGTCAATCAAACGATTGAAAGAGAGCGACCATGAAGAATCTTTCTTTCCTAGCAAAGGTATATATCGTCAGCACGATCCTGATTGGTTTCGCGCTGCTGATATGGATGACAATGAATTTGGCCTGGGCGAATGTGGGTCTCTACATTTTTTCCGGCCTGGGAGCAGTGGCGCAAATTCTTAAGGTCGAAGGACCCAACAACAAGACGAACTACAGTATTGCCTGGTTCGTGTACGGGTTTGTGTTCATCCTCCTTGGCCCCGCGTCGACCTTATTTGTGGTGATCGTATCTCATCTGGCTGAGTGGATTTGGCATCGATATCCCTGGTATATCCAATGCTTCAATGTGGGCGCTCACGCGATCCCAGTTTTTCTGACCGGATTGGTCCTTGCGATGCTTAGTCGGGTAACGCCGGCGCTCGGCGTAGGCCATGGGGCAGCAATTGTGACTTCTAACGTGGTCTTTGTTTTTGTGAATCATTTCCTGGTAGGGCTAGTGGTCAAGATGGCCCGCAGGCAAAGCTTTGCACAGTCAGGTGTCTTCGAGTTCTTAACTCTCTTCCTCGACTTCACAGTGCTTTCGATGGGGGCGGTCACGGCTTTGGTTTGGCAATCCAGCCCCTATGCAGCGGTGCTTAATATCCTGCCGCTTTACCTGCTCTATAACGCCCTGCGAGTGCCCAGGCTGAAGCGCCAAGTACAGGAAATGAAAACAATGAGTCCATAGGTGCGGCTGAACGCAGGTAACGACCGAATCCATCAAACATCCAGCAATAAACGGAAATTCTTATGAAATCATTCACACTTCCATCACGACTCAATTCTTTTGCCGCCAGTGTATGGGACGCATTGGCACGAGAAGGACAACAGGATACCGGCAGCTGCTCTGGAAAGGAAACAACCCGAACAGTACATAACAGACCGCAGCGAAAGGATTTCTCGTATTATGTGCTCATCATGGATGCCAAGACAAAAGAGATCGTCGGGCATCTGGCTGATATCAGTTCCGGAGGATTCAAGCTCGATACCCAGAAACCCATACCGGTCAATAAGGATTTTCGCTTCCTGATAAACCTGCCCGGTGAAATTGCCAGTAAGTCATTCATGGTGTTTGGAGCACAAAGCCGCTGGTGTCAGGCCGATCCGCTCGATCCGTGCGGCTATAACGTCGGTTATCAATTGACTCAGATCACTCCGGAAGATCTTAAAATCATCAACCGCATGATAGAGAGATATGGGAGAGATTACGAAAAGAAGACGATCGATATGCGACACTCCTATAAGTGGTGAATCGAAAAGACGGACGCGAGTCTGGAAATCATTATTGCTCAATCAAAAACTATATAGAAAGGTAAAAAAATGAAAAAGCTTCTTCAAATTTGTCTCATCGCTGTCCTTGTTCTTGTATTATTTCAAGCCTTCGCTGCGGAAGGTGCAATGGCATCGGCCCACAATGATGGTGTCACCACTGGAAGAACGGTCTCTACCCTCAGCGCATCCGCCGAGGGTGCTCACCAATCTGCCTGCCTGATAAGGATAAAGGGTTTGCCCTGTGTCATACCTAACGTCGGTTGGAATTCATGATCCCGAGTTTCGGCAAATCGTCTATCTTCATGACCGATGGAGCAGTGCTCATCCGAAGTTTCATGAGGGTGCTACATCTTCTTCCAACACAGTTCTGAAGCGGCTGTCGCTTGTCCGGAAGGAAATGTCTATGTACAGATTCACTCGTCTATTCCGCCTCACCATCTTGGCGGCCATTATGCTTCTATTACCTACGACCAGTGCCTCCGCGGCCCTGGTCAGATGCCGTACCGATCCCATCTTCGTGCTTTCAAACGGTGATGTGCTTAGTGTGATTCTTGATATCGGCACCGCGTCTGCCAACGTCAGGAATATAGCCTATGTCTTACACGTCCCGGTAGGCGTTACGGTCAAGAAAGTCGCTTACACAAACATGAATCTTCGTCTCCCTGAGTCTTATAGGGTGTACCAGGATAGCCCGCAAAAACGTATCTGGTCGATACTTTGGTTACTACTCAAAACACCGGGAGTGTTGGGGTGGCGGTGTTTGCGCGTTTGAATACAGGCATCACAGAGTCTTTTTCGGGTTTCAACAGTCAGCATCTGTTGATAACTCTCATTAAGCCTTAATGATGAGAATAGTCTTTTCGCTGCACTGGTAGATATGGCTAAGGAGACACAAGGATGAATCGGCTATGATGACAAACCGCGAGAGGATGATCACGCTTTTTCTTGCAATTGCAGGGATACAGGCATTCCTGTTATCCCTGAAAAGCGTGCAATGGTCAGAGATTCCCGTGCAGGAATACCTTTTGACATCCCTGTTCGCGGGCTTCCTGATTTTTGCCGATCGCTACCCTATTCACTTATTGCGTGGCACAAAACTATCTCTGATCAATCTGCCCATTTTTCTAAGCACTACTTTACTCTCTGCTCCGCTGGCGGTCGCGGGTACCGGCATAGGATTGCTGACAGCAAATTTCCTGGGCAAGGCGGAACGCGGATTACTGCCGAGGGATATCATCTCCACAGTTGGGCAATGGATGTGGACCGTTTACCTGGGTTATCAGATTGTGCATTTGGACCGGCTAGGCCTGCAAGCACATCTAACCAGGTTGGAACTACTGCTATTCTGTGCTTTCTCATTTCTCTTCATCGATTTTGTTATTTTCTGTATTTCGCAAGCTTTGATTTATGAGGAACCATTCTTGGCGACCTTCAAAACGGTTGTCAAAGAAGGATTTTCACTCGAAGTGATTCAGTATCTGATCGCGATTCCGGGCATTCTAGTTGCTGATACAGACCTCTGGTCGCTGGTCCTACTGATTGCTCCCATCTCGATGACTTACAGTGTCTTCAAAAACATCAAGGAAACACGTTTTGAAACTGTCCAGATTCTGAACGATATGGCGGATACGGTCGATCTGCGGGATACCTATACCGGCGGTCATTCGAAACATGTCGCCGACCTTGTCCATCAGTTGCTGAGGCAGCTCAGGATTGTGGGACCAGAGGCCACTCTCATAGAAATCGCAGCCCGACTCCATGATATAGGGAAGATCGGCATCCCTGACAGAATTTTGCTAAAGCCAGGCAAGCTTTCCGTCGAGGAAATGGTACTTATGCAAACACATTCTCAAAAAGGCGCCGAGTTGATCTTGAAGTATAAAGATTTTTCCCGCGGCGCGGATATGATCCGATACCATCACGAGAGATGGGATGGGCAGGGCTATCCGGCTGGACTCAAAGGGCATCAGATTCCCTTTGGCGCACGCATCATCGCCGTAGCAGACAGCTTCGAGGCGATGACGACAGATCGTCCTTATCGTAAAGCGTTATCTACCCATCAGGCAATTCAGATCTTATTGGAGGGACGCGGGAAACAGTGGGATCCGCAAATTGTCAATGCCTTCGTAGACCAGGTAGTCAACCAGATGGATGACAGAGCCGTTGAAGCTCCATCAGAAGCCCAGGTCGCCCCCGTACCCTCGCCAACTAGGTTGACGTCCTCCCGGAGCCCGTTGGGTACATAGACTCATCCTATTTACAGAAAAACGTTGACCTGCGAATGGTTTTGGGCGTTTGCTTTTTATGCATAATCTACCTGAATAGAAATTATCTTCTTTATAAGGCGAAATCACATGAAAGAATTAACTTCCGCTACCAAAATATATATCCTTCTGACCTATGTGGCAGGGCTTGCAATTTTTATGTGGCAAGTGAGTCGGATAACTCTCAATAACGTATGGATGACTGTTTTCCTGAGCCTGCTGGCTTCCCTGACACTGATACTGAAGGTTGAGGGTCCCACCAATCGATCTCACTACACGTTTAGTTTTCTCGTGTACGGATTCGCGTTTACAGTAGGCGGGATTCCAGAAACCATCCTGGTAATTGTGGTGTCTCATCTGGTCGAGGGGCTGTGGAGTAAACAGCTCTGGTACATCCAACTCTTTAATGCCTGCTGTTACATCATCGTTGTACAGCTCGCCGGGCTTGCATACGACGCAGTCAATCCGGGACGTGCGCTGATTTCCTGGCAATCCGTCTTGGCCATTGCCTCAAGCATGGCCGTCTTCAATCTCTTGAACCATTTAATGGTTGGAATCGTCGTTTGGCTGGCGCGCGGCGAAAATTTTAGGAGATCTGGCGTGTTTGACTTTTTTCCTCTGATCCTTGATCTGACGCTGCTTTACTTTGGCGCGAGTCTCTCGTTTGTCTGGGCCTACAACAAATTTGCGTTGATCATGTTTATGGTCCCGATCTATATGATTTACAGCACCTTAAAGGTGCCTGCATTGGAGCGCAAGACCGAGATCGACGTCAAAACCGGACTTTTCAATCACGGCTATTTTAAGCAACAGGTCGCTAATGAGCTCAGCCGTGCCAATCGTTTTGATCGACCGCTCACGATCATTATGGCAGATCTGGATTTGTTGAGGAATATCAACAACACCTATGGGCATCTCGCAGGCGACGAGGTGCTAATCGGTGTATCGAAGATCTTGAAACAATCCATCCGGGAATACGATGTTGCTGCCCGGTTTGGCGGGGAGGAGTTCGCCATTTTGCTGCCTGAAACCACGATCCAGCAGGCCTATGAAAGGGTGGAGAGCATTCGAGCGACCATCGAAAGTATGGAATTCACGATAC
>LLBZ010034462.1_pt1 | contig 12258 bp, 16 predicted proteins | sample 1489421 | NCBI WGS metagenome assembly LLBZ01 (sample SAMN04092657, study PRJNA295927) | soil metagenome | biome: Soil prokaryotic community; feature: Bulk soil; isolation source: soil from tomato rhizosphere | host: tomato cultivar Moneymaker | place: South Korea | collected 2011-11-01 | reverse complement strand
CTGGAGCATGCAGGCCGGCCTCAAGAACGCCTACGAGAGTATCAAGGCCTTCTCCGAGACCGACTTCACCGAAGATCTCAAGAAATTCGATGTGCCGACCTTGGTGCTGCATGGTGAGGACGATCAGATCGTCCCGGTGAAGGACTCTGCCAGGAAGTCGGCTCGCCTCATCAAGGGCGCAAAAGACGTCTACTACCCGGGCGCGCCGCACGGTATAACCGCCACCCACCCAGATCAGATCAATGCGGATCTGCTCGCCTTCATCAAGGGGAGATGACTATGTCGCCCACTTCCGAGAGGATTAAGATCCAGAACACCCGCGTCTTGGGTGGCATCACGGTGGACGACACACCGCTCATCGGCCGGGCGATGGAACTCGCCCGGCTGCACTCGGAGCCGTTTCTCTTCAATCACGCTGTCCGATCCTGGCTCTTCGCGGTCCGGCTCGGGCAGCTGCAGGGGGTCACGTACGACGCAGAGGTCCTCGCCGTCGGCACGCTGCTTCATGACATTGGGCTCACGAACACCTTCACGGGTCCGAGACGCTTCGAGATCGAGGGAGCCGACGCGGCGCGGGAATTCGCGCGCGAGGAAGGCCTCGACGACCGCCGCGTGCAGTTGATCTGGGACACCGTCGCATTGAACTCCACGCCTTCCATCGCCCTGTACAAGGAGGCAGACGTCGCGCTCTGCACGGCAGGGATCGGTCTCGACTGGGGCGGATTCCAGTACGATCGGATCCCACTCAATGAGATGAACGCCATCCTCGCAGCATTTCCCCGCCTCGACATGAAGAACCGCTTCACGGACTCGGTCTGCTCCATCGTCAGGACCAGGCCTGAGACCACCTATGACAACTTCGCGCGTGACTTCGGCGAGCGCTTCGTGCCGGGTTACAGTGCCCCGTCTACCGTGGACTACCTGATGAATGCAGCGTTCGACGAGTAGGGCCATGACACTCATACGCCGAGATCAATGCCTTCCTCGCCGCTTCGTGCGAGGAGGCACTGAGACCTGATTCGCCTATAACGCTTTTATCGCAGGTTCTCCATGAAGGTAGTGGTCGTCGGCGGTACCGGACTCATCGGTTCGAAACTCGTCGTTACCCTGTGCGCGAAGCGTCATGACGTCGTGAGGCGGAGAGGCCGGCAAAGAGAAGGACACTCCGTACTAAAGCATTATGGCTCCATCACCGGTTAACCGGAGAATCTGACGTGACAAATGAAAGGACAGATCATGAAAATCGTAGTTATTGGCGGAAGCGGCCTCATCGGCTCAAAGCTCGTCCGCAAGCTTCGTGAACACGGTCACCAAGTAGTGCCGGCGGCACTAGACACAGGCGTCAACACGATCACTGGCGAGGGCCTGGCCGAAGCCATCGCCGGTACCGCTGTGGTTGTCGACGTATCGAACTCTCCATCGTTCGAGGACGCGGCAGTGCTGAAGTTCTTCGAAACATCGACCGGCAACCTCCTTAAGGAGGAAGCGTCGGCAGGCGTGGGCCACCATGTCGCGTTGTCGGTCGTGGGAACCGAACGCCTCTCCGAAAGTGGCTACATGCGTGCCAAGATGGCGCAGGAGAATCTAATCAGGCGATCGTCGATCCCATACTCAATCATCCACGCGACGCAGTTCTTCGAGTTCCTCAAGAGGATCGCCGACGAAGCGACAGACGGCAACACAGTGCGCCTCGCATCCGTTCTGATCCAACCCATGGCGGCTGAGGATGTCGCCGTTGCCCTCGTCAGCGTCGCCGAAGGGCCGCCAGTGAACGGCATCCTTGAAGTGGCTGGGCCACAAAAGTTCCGGCTCGACGAACTCATCCGGCAGATCCTCAGCGAAAGCGGTGATTCACGCGAAGTGATTACAGATCCGCGTGCGCGCTACTATGGCGCACAACTGGGTGAGCGCACACTCGTGGCCGGGGACGATGCCAGACTAGCTGAGACCCGCTTCGACGACTGGCTCAGCCAATCCGTGGTCTCGAAAGTGTAGCCATCTCGCGGGCCTCTCGCTCACATGATTCGGCAGAGATTCACAGGATCATTTACATGACCAGCGACTCTGGCAATGGACTCGATCCGGCTGATGCTCATCTGCTTGTATCGACAGCTTACTGACCGGAGGTGTTATGTCGTTGAAATCTTGATCTGTACAACTAACTCAGGCAATTCTAGTCATATGGTGCAAGGTAATGCTTGAACCGGATTTACGATCAACCAATTTTTTAGTGATAAGGAGATAAATCATGGAACAAAATGAATCGAATGCACCGAAATTTCGCCGCTCACTACTAAGGGTAATCATCGCCGTCATCTTCATCGTTCCTATGGTATTCGTGGGCGCGAGTGCACAGGCGCAAGCAAGCAAGGCTAGCAATTCTGCACTGACCATTGTCCTCGTACATGGCGCCTGGGCAGACGCCGCCGGTTGGAACGGGGTCACCTCTCGCCTTCAAGCGGAAGGGTATACAGTGTGGGCTGTGCCTAATCCTCTGCGTGGGGTCTCGCCTGACGCGGCTTACGTGGCTAGCATCTTGAATACTATCCCTGGCCCAATTGTGCTGGTTGCACACTCCTATGGTGGCTTTGTCATCACCAACGCCGCAACCGGGAACCCCAACGTCAAAGCGCTGGTCTATATTGACGGTTTTGCACCTGATGAGGGCGAGACGGGGTTCGGGCTCCTGGGCATGCAGCCACCGTCTGGTCAGTCTGCGACATGCGTTACAGGTGACAATCTGAACACCGTGCCATACCCTGGGGCTCAAAACGGCGATGTTGATCTATATATCAAGCAAGAAGCGTACCCCTCGTGCTTCGCAAACACTATAGCAGCCAAACAAGCCGCGGTTCTGGCCGCCTCACAACGCCCCATTACATACAGTGCTGGCCTAGAACCATCTGGATCTCCTGCCTGGAAAACGATCCCATCCTGGTATCTGGTGGGCACGCTTGATAATGTCATTCCGCCTTACCTCCAGATCTTCATGGCCGAACGCGCCCATGCCCAAATCGTTCGGGTCAAGGCGCCACACCCGTCCATGATTACTAATCCCGATGCCGTTGCCGATCTCATCAAGAGGGCGGCAAAGGCCGTGGCAACGCCTTAGCGCGCTTTGGGCTATTGAATCCCGGAGGAACGATCTTCTTGGAACGTGCTGAAAGCAACTCGCGCGTACCATCGACCTGGACGGGTTAGGACAAAGTGCTAACCATGTTGTTCGAGAAATCACACTTCGCCTTTATCAACACGGTCCCGGAGCCATAGTAGCGCCAGTACGCACCACAAAGGCACGACAGTCTTATACAGGATAAGCATATCTTTCACAACTGTGTGCCTTTGTGGTTCAGATGTTCCATGAGTGTTCGGGAACAAGGAATCAATCATCTGACATCGCATCATAGCACGATGGGAGATCGGTGCTAGCCGCCTGGTTTGATCTCATCGACGTGTCGCCCGGAGGAACCGGGACGCTACTACCGGTTCCCGTCTCGGTGTGGGCGATCATCCTGCTACCCTTCTGGCTGTTCTTTCCGGGGCTTCAGGATGCCGGAAGCGACCGAAGAAGGCGTGTCAAAAGGCACACAGGGTCACGTGCAGTCCGCTTGCCGAGATAACGGCACAACGGAGCACAAGAGATCATTGCTATAGAGGAAGGAGTTTGGTATGACTAAAGGATTTTTCTCGCGTGGCTTCCTCGGGCGACGGCGCGAGGTAGCGGAGGCAGGTCGTCTTCCACCTGGACAATATCTTACCGAGGATTTTCCAGTGCTCTCAGCCGGGCCGACACCCCGCACGCCCAAAGACAAATGGGATTTCAGTGTGGTGGGCGCGGTCGAGACGCCGCAGCGCTGGACCTGGGACGAATTCCATACGTTGCCGCGTGAGACGTTCACCGTCGACATCCACTGTGTCACCAAGTGGTCAAAATTCGACACCAAGTGGTCGGGGATCTCGCTGGACACGATCCTGGGCGTCGCCAAACCGCAGGCAGCCTATGTGCTGGCCTTCTGCGACGGCGGTTATTTCACCAACCTTCCGCTCGCCGACGTGATGAATAATAAAGCCTGGATCGTCGACAGCTACGATGGCGCGCCGCTGCCGCCTGAGCATGGTGGACCGGTACGGCTACTCGTGCCGCACCTTTACTTCTGGAAAAGTGCCAAGTGGGTGCGCGGCCTACGGATCCTAGAGGAAGATCAGCCCGGCTTCTGGGAATCCCTGGGTTATCACAACTATGGTGATCCATGGAAAGAGCAGCGCTACCAAGGCGACTAGAGTGGCAGCTCGGTCGTGTGGTTCCCATCCTCGACGAAACACCACACTGCAAGAGCCTGATACTTGAGGTGCCCGGCTGGTCCGGCCATATCGCTGGGCAGCACGTCGACGTGCGGCTGCGGGCCGAGGATGGCTACCAGGCACAACGCAGCTACTCGATCGCCTCGCCGCCCGAAGCTCTGCATGTCACGCTGACGGTCGAACGGTTGGAGAATGGCGAAGTCTCGCTTTATCTGACCGAAGTCCTGCAGGAAGGCGATCAATTGGAGCTGCGTGGGCCGATCGGCGGCTACTTCACCTGGCGCATCGCAGAGGGCGGGCCGCTGCTGCTCATAGGTGGCGGCTCCGGCATCGTCCCGCTCATGGCGATACTACGTCACCGCGCGGCCCAAAGTAGCCAGGTCCCGACACGCCTGCTCTACTCGTCGCGAGCCTTCGACGAAATCATCTACCGCCAGGAGCTTGAGCAGCTCGCCGCCGATACAACACTGATGGTGACATTCACGCTCACGCGCCACCAGCCGCCGGATTGGAAAGGTCATGGGCGACGGATCGATCGAACTATGCTGGCTGATGTGGCCTGGCCGGTTACTGAGCAGCCGTTGGCGTTCGTTTGCGGGCCCACCTCCCTAGTCGAGAGCGTGGCCTCGCTACTGGTAGAACTCGGCTACGAACCGTCGCGAATCAAAACCGAGCGTTTTGGACCAAGTGGAGGAACAATATGACAAGCGATGAACAACAGCTCGACGGCAACGCCGCGGGCGGTGTCCTCGGGCAGATCTTTGCCTTCGAGATGACCACAGCTGAAGGGATGTGCGCCCACTGTGGCAGCATCGCACCCATCGGCGCAGCGATAGTGTACGCCACGGCCATGGGCACGATCATCCGCTGCCGCGGCTGTGGCGAGGCCCTGATGCGTATCGCCCATGGGACGCAGCGCTATTGGATCGATTTCAGTGGCACCCGCCGATTGCAGCTCCGAGAGCCCGAAGAAACATAGAACAGGCGATCCTAGTCAGGCGGTGGCTGACTAGCCTGTTGCAGCATCGAAAGATGTGATTGTCACCGCGCAGGTCACCGTTACTAAAGACATCGCGACGGCGCGCAAGCCGCTCGCCGCACATCCCGAATAGATGGTCCGAAGCGTCGCGGATGTCAATGTCGGATATTCCTGGCAGATCGACCCGATCCGGTTGAGTTTGCGGACATGACCACAGAAGTAAGATATCACCTCTCACTATAGCTTGTGCACTATTTGCCTATATTCTTATACCAGTTCTCAGACCGGTTGAGAAACAATTCTTTGTATAACGTCGCCATCCGAGCAGCAATGTTTCGAAAAGAGCCGTCCATGTTAAAAAGTAGATTTCTTGTCTTTGCAACAATAATTATCCTCTTCCTGGCTGCGTGTGCACCTGGATTGACAGTGCCTCCTACTCCAACAAACCCCACCGCTGTGGCAACTGTGGAGATCCTCATCCCTGTGACCGGAGGCGCCGGGGTTCAGAGCTTGGAGGTTCAAATCTTCCAGGATCCGCTACTACGGGTCAACGCTATCGCGCGTGGACAATTACCCGATTCAGGATGTACTGTCATTTCCGGCGCCAGCCAGATACTGGATAGAAATACTATAAAGGTCAACCTGACAACCACCACCGACTCATCCAAACTCTGCGCCCAGGAGTTCAAGCCTTTTGAGTATGTGATCGCGCTGGATGTTAACGGCCTGCCGTCAGGCAAATATATTGTCAATATCAACGGAGTCCAACAATCGTTTGAACTTTTGCCCCGCGACCTGACGAGCTTCCGGTTGAGTCTGGTTGAGGCCCTGAACGCGCGCAATTACGAGCTGATGCAGGTTATGATGAGCGATTCCTTTCTGATCAGTTACTGGCTCTCCGAAGGGACGGCCAACGAAGCACCGGAGACTGCCATCGAACAACTGCGCAACAACCTGCTGAACTCCTCTTCACCCGTTACTGCTGACTACACCAAGAACCTGATCGAACTGCTCGGCACCGACCCGCTGACCCTTGCAGGATCCGGGCTCGTGGACGGTAGCTCGTTCCTGGTCTCAGGGATGGGTTCGACGGGCAGGGATCAAGCCATCCTCTTCACAGCCGAACAGCCCAATGGCAGTCTTTACTGGTATGGGTTGCTCTTTGCAAAAGATGGCTTTATTAAGCCCACGCCCACGCCTCAGCCTCTTGATACGAACGCCTATGCAACCAAAGTCAAATACGTAATGGCGCAGAAGGATGTACGAATACGCAGTGGGCCTGGCACCCAATTCAACATCATCAGCTACATCCCCGTGGGACAAACTGCCAAGGTAACTGGCGTGAATATCGACGCCACCTGGTGGCGCGTGATATGCCCGGATGGCAGCGTGGGAACCTGCTGGGTCTCTGCGGATTACAACCTTACGAAACCGACTGACAGCCCTCTTCCAGACGCCACGGCATACCCCACGAATGTGCAGTACATCAAGACGCAGGATAACTTGATCGTGTACAGCGGACCCAGTAACCAATTCAATGTCGCCGGATATATCGCCAGCGGACAAACTGCCAAAGTAACCGGCGTGAACAGCAACGCCAACTGGTGGCGCGTGATTTGCCCCGATGGCAGTGTGGGAGCTTGCTGGGTGTCAGCAGACCCAACGCTGACGATGCCAACCGATCTGACCGCCAACGCCCAGGTACAGAGTGTTGAAATCCAAATCCTAGATTCGTATCCATTGCAGTTCAACGCGATTGCGCGCGGGCAGTTACCTGACGCGGGCTGCACCAGCATCTCTGGCGTCAACCAGACACGCAACGATAATACCTTCAATATAGAAGTGACCACGAAGTTTAATCCCCAAGCCATGTGTGCCCGGGTACTCACACCGTTCGAGGAGTTGGTTGTCCTTGATGTTAGCAACCTGTCACCGGGCACTTATTTTGTCAATGTCAACGGCATCGAAGTATCCTTTCAACTACCAGAACCGTTCCTGCCAACCGATGTCGCGTACTTGATCGCCCAACAGGAGGCTTCGATCTACAGTGCGCCCTCCACCCAGTCCAGCATCATCGGCTCACTCACGGCTGGACAAATCACTAAGGTCACGGGCGTAAGCTGGAATGGTAAGTGGTGGCGCGTGATCTGCCTGGATAGCACCATCGGAAGCTGCTGGGTTTCGGCCGACTCCAATGTAACGAAGCCGACCGATCTGACCAGCAGCGCCGATGTGCAGACCTTGGAGATCAAAATCCCGGAATCCAATCCGTCTCAGGTCAGCGCCATCGCGCGCGGACAGCTGCCTGATGCGGGCTGCACGACTATCTCAGAGATCGAACAGACGCGTGAAGGCAACGTCTTCACTGTGAACGTAATCACGAGGTTCGATCCCGAGGTCCTGTGCGCTCAAATATTCACGCCCTTCGAGCAGCTGATTTCACTGGACGTCAGCCTTTTGTTGCCTGGCACCTACATCGTGAAAGTCAATGGTGTGGAGTCATCGTTCCAACTGCCTGCGGCTATACCACCAACGAAGCGCAACCATCCCTTGCCGCGATAAGTTAAATGGATCTACGCCGACCCCTCAATCCCGTGCAACAAGAGCCATTCTTCAGCTGTTAAATGGCTGGGGTAGGCTTTTCTACCGATCTCCAGAGTCTGCCAAGCTCAAAAGCTCATACATGCTCTGGAGAAATTCGATACTCTATGAAGAAAATTGAAAAAAAGGAGCAACAATATGATTGTCTTAAGAAGAGCAGCTGAGATTTATGAGGCACGCGGGCAGATTGAGAATGGGGCTTTTGATGGTCGTTGGCATTTCTCATTCGACACATATGATGACCCTGAGTATGTCCAATTTGGCACACTGAGGGTTTTTAACGATGACACCCTTTCTCCTGGTGCGACTTGGCCGCTTCATCCGCATCGCGAGATCGAGGTCGTCACTTATTGCGCTGACGGAGAATTCCGACATGCAGACGAACATGGGGTTGGCGGCATCCTGCAGAAGGGTTGGGTACAACATACCACCGTAGGAAAAGGGATGTATCACGCTGAGATCAACAATCGTGCTGACGAATCGATGCGCTTCATTCAGATGTGGTTTGTTCCATCTGAGCGAAGACTTGAGCCCGCGATACAGCAGAGGCGCGTTGCACGTGAGGATCGTGCCAATCGATTCCTTCTATTGGTATCAAATCGAGTTGGAACGGCGTTGCCAATCCATTCACAAGGAGAGGTGTATTCATGTTTCCTCCAGGCACGACATGCGGTCAAGTTCGTACCTCGCCAGAGATGGGGCGTTTACCTATATCTGCTAGAGGGCGGACCTGTGCGGATAAATGAGCACAGGTTGGAGGCTTTGGATGCTGCAATGGTGACCAATGAAATGGAACTGGATGTCAGCGCGGAATTGGATGCTGAGCTTCTCCTTGTACATGTCCAACTCACTTAGGTTTAGCCGCAGCCAGAGCAAGCAACAATCAGGGCGCTGATCAACGGCCCCTATATATCTGTGGTCACGCGCAGAGAGGGTGTCCAGGTGACCGACTTATTCGGCAAGATACACATGTTTGGATACGATAACTGAGAAGTGAACATGAATTTCAAAAAACAATCTTTTAGGGAAGAAAACTTGGTCAAAATGGCCACGCGAGGCGACCTGGAGGCCTTCAACCAACTGGTCTTGAGGTATCAGGATGTTGTATATCATCACGCTTACACAATTCTAAAAGATTCAGCATCAGCTGAAGATGCGGCGCAGGATAGTTTTATTCGAGCGTTTCAGAATATGGCTGGATTTCGTGGTGGCTCGTTTCGTGCATGGATACTAAAAATCGTGACAAACTCAGCCTACGATACACTGCGAAGGTTGAAGCGGCATCCAATCCAGTCGCTTTTCCCTGAAGATGAGGATGGTGGTGAACTCGAATCTGCGGCCTGGCTCGCTGATCCTACCGTCTCTGTTGAGAACATTGTGGAGCAAACTGAATCTTTCACATATCTCAGCCGGTTGCTCGCTGAGTTGCCAGAGGTTTATCACGCTGTGCTCATACTCATCGATGTGTACGGATTCGATTATGCAGAGGCAGCCCAGACCATGAATGTTCCAATAGGTACTGTGAAGAGTCGGCTTGCCCGCGCTCGTTTCCAAATGGGCAGGAAGATGTGCAAGGGAAAAAATACGCCATTCTGCCCGTATCATCCAACGCAAGAGACGGATAGAAAACTTAATACGGTACGTTCTCATGATCGTTGAGAAATTTGTCAGCGGCCTCGCCTGGCTGGAATGTTTATCAGATCTTCCCCGAATAAACATTATTAGACAATGCTGATTGTCCATTCAACAACTCGGAAGGAGATTTGTCGTGTAAAGACAGTTGAGAATCAAGCCAATAGACGTTCCGACGGTAACTCCCCCCGAGTCTCTTACTTAAGACACTCTACTCTTACGTAAGTAGAATCTATGGGTGTTGCAAAAGTGTTGCGATCAGGAAAAAACGCAAAAATCCAAACAAAACCGTCCGAAATGGAGGTATTGGAAGCATTGAAAGATGAGACTTTAGAATGATACGCTAGTGTTCGAGAAAAGCGGCAAAGCCAAGCAACTCCGCTTGTGTTCGTGCAAAAAGTTCAAGAGCGGCATTGATCAGTTTCCCAGGTTTGGCAGGGTAGAAGCGATGAGTGTACATGTTCCGAACTACGTGTCGAAACCGGCGATATTCGTCCAGTGTTGCCCCTGTTTCGGTTGACATCACGGCTGGACGAATTCCTGGGACTTCTTTCATCATTTGTTCCAATAAAAGCAGATGCCAGAAGAACACGGAATAACGGCAATTGAAACTACTGCTGGAACCTCCCCTTTACTCTTTTGATCGAACCAACGGCTAAAAAACTATTGGTTTGGACTGTTGCACAATCCTGCCAAGCATTGAAGTTGAGAGTTCAAGTCTCTCCAAAGAGATTCCTGGCTGGCAGTCGGGTTTCATCCAAGGCATTCTGGATTTGTTGTATCGGGTCTGGCTGAGCAAACAAAGCCACTTAGCTGTAAAGCAAAAAACACACAAGAGTAAGAATTGAAAGTGGCATACATCAAATGTTCATCTTGACACTAGAGCCAGATCGAATAGAATTAACCTTACTTATTTTTAGGTAAGGTTAATTCTTATGAAAGACAATTTTCAAAGTGTGATCAAGATCTTCCAAAAGCATAATGGTGTCATGAAATCTTCCCAGCTCTTTAAGCTCGGAGTGCAACCGCGTGTTCTATATGCAATGCGCGACAACGGACTTGTCATCCAGGAAGGACGCGGGCTGTATCGGCTGGCAAACGAGCAAGTGTGGAGCGATCCTGATCTGGCGGTTGTATCCTTGCTGATCCCAAAGGGGGTCATCTGCCTGATTTCTGCATTGTATTTTCATCAAATCACGACGCAGATTCCGCACGAAGTATATGTCGCCTTGCCGAAGGATTCGGAAAAGCCGCGGATAAAATATCCGCCAACTCGATTTTTTTGGATTTCTCCTGAACCGTTCCAGGCAGGGATCGAAAAGCATAAGATTGATAATGAAAGTATTCAAGTATATAGCGTTGCTAAAACAATTGCCGATTGTTTCAAGTTTCGGAACAGCATCGGCGTGGATGTCGCATTGGAAGCCTTGCGCGAGGGACTACGCCAAAGGAAAGCCACTTTCAATGAGATCCAGCGGTTTGCCCGGATTGATCGGGTAGAGAAAATTATGCAGCCCTATCTTGAGGCACTGGCATGAGTACTGAAAGGAAGAACTTACCCGCATCCATTCATCAGAGGCTTTTGAACAAGGCCCACCAATCTGGACGGGCTTTTAATGAACTGCTTCAATATTATGCAATTGAACGGCTCCTATACCGGCTTTCCATCTCCGAATATTCAGAACTATTCACGCTAAAAGGCGCATTGATGTTCAATGCCTGGGGATTGACCAATCTGCGTCCAACTCGCGATATTGACCTGCTCGGACATACACAGAACACGGTTGATTCTGTTGAAAAGATCTTCCAGGACCTCTCCAAAATGGAGGTTGAGCCCGATGGACTTGAATTTGACCCACTTCTCATACAGGGAGAAAGGATCAAAGAAGATGCAGAGTATGAAGGCATCCGCATCACCATGACAGCTCGGCTCGGCAAAACTCGTCTCACCATCCAAATTGACATTGGCTTCGCAGATGTAATCACACCGGCACCTGAAAGATTGGATTATCCGACTATCCTTGATTTTCCTGTTCCCCACTTATATGGCTATCCACCTGAGACTGTCATCGCGGAGAAATTCCAGGCAATGACGGTGCTGGGAATGGCAAACAGCCGCATGAAGGATTTTTATGATATTTGGATGCTGATCACGAATTTTGAGTTTGACGGCATGGTCATCCAAACTGCCATTCAGAGAACATTCCAAAACCGCAGCACAGAACTACCTGATGAAAGGCATATTGTTTTCTCGGATGAATTTGCGGAAAGCAAAAGGGATCAATGGAATGCTTTTTCAAGAAAACTCCGAGATGAAAACACTGTCACGATCAATCAGATCGTTGCAAGTATGAGGGATTTCTTTTTCCCTATTCTTCATGCCACCGAACAAGGAACAGTATTTAAGAAAAAGTGGAAAAACAAGTGGCGTTGACCAAAACTATGTTTGGCCGGTTGCCCAATCCTGTTAAGCATTGAAGTTGAGAGTTCGCGCTGTATTCTTACCGCAATGAGGTCTAGAGCATCAAGCTCAGTCATTGCGCGATGCTCCTATTATAGAATCAGCGGCTTTTAGGCTGCTGCTTCATCCTGTCCATTCTTTATTTCTTCGTCCATTCCATCCAAGAAGATCGCCATTTTGCCCCAAAGGCGTCCAGTCTGTCCGATGTGTGCTATCCTGATTGGCATACTTTTGGTGTACCTGAGATTTGGTTCATTCCTCTTTCCATGAAAAAACCCCTGTT
>LLBZ010038826.1_pt1 | contig 12277 bp, 11 predicted proteins | sample 1489421 | NCBI WGS metagenome assembly LLBZ01 (sample SAMN04092657, study PRJNA295927) | soil metagenome | biome: Soil prokaryotic community; feature: Bulk soil; isolation source: soil from tomato rhizosphere | host: tomato cultivar Moneymaker | place: South Korea | collected 2011-11-01 | reverse complement strand
GGTGCGACCCGGACGTCTGGATCGATCTCGCGAGCGCCAATCGCGTCGGGTCAGGAGAGGCTCGTTTCGTAGCGGTCCGCTACAGAGGTGCGAAGGAAACCGCCTTTCATGCCTGCTCGGGCGGGCCCTTGCGATTCGATCTCCAGTTGGATTCCCAGAGCGACCGTACGATCGACTCGTTAGCGGTAGGGATTCGCACGCAGGTGGGGCTGTCGCTAATCGGAAACGACATCCATGCAAAAGGTGAGACCATGCGGCTGTTGAAAGGACGCAACGGAGCCACATTCGAGATCGATACCGTCCTGCTGAATCCCGGGATCTACGTGGTAGCACTTTGGATTGGCGAGGCATCGGGTTCGGCGTATGACTTCCTGGACACGGCGTTTGAGATGGAGGTTTTCCCTTCCCGCTTGGCCGAGGACCGCCTGCAGAACGAGTCGAGAGGGCCCGTCCCCTGTCGATTCACGTTCAGTCCGGCCGTGAAGCTCCACGACCCTTCCCAAGACCCATTCGTCACGTCATGAGGCCCGTGCGATTCGACGAACCCGATCGAATGAGGATCCTGGTCGCGGGGTGGTTCAGCTTCGAGAATGGACATTATACAGCAGGCGATCTGCTCGCGCGGGATCTCGTATGTACGTGGTTGGAAGAAGTCGGCCACCCCTACGACGTAGCGCTTGCCCCGTCTTTTCAGGGAGGTATCGATTGGAAGACAGCTGACCCACGGGACTATTCATTGGTGGTTTTCGTTTGCGGCCCATTCCTGAAGGCCGATCTGGAAAGCGCGTTTCTGGCCCGGTTTGTCGGCAGCCGTTTAGTCGGAGTGAATTTGTCCATGGACCTGCCTTTAGATGTCTGGAATCCGTTTGACTACCTGATAGAACGTGACAGCTCAAAAGCCGTCAATGCCGAAATCGTATTCCTGTCTCCGCCGAAACCCGTGCCGGTTGTCGGCGTTTGCCTAGTAGAGCCACACCCGCAGGCAGAGGTCGAAAAGGCGAATTCGCTGATCGAGCGTTTTTTGGCATCTCGCGAGGTCTCGCTCGTGCGCATCGACACGCGGCTGGACGTCAACGAATCTGGACTCCGGACTCCGGCTGAAATCGAATCGCTGATCGCAAGAACGGATGTGCTCGTGACGACTCGCCTTCATGGTCTTGTGCTGGCATTGAAGAACGGCGTTCCCTCGGTCGCTATCGACGCGGTACCGGGAGGTGGGAAGATTCGCCGTCAGGCGGCCGCGATCGGGTGGCCGCACGTATTCACGCTCGATGATGCAACGGACCAGAAGTTGAGCGACGCGTTCTGCTACTGCCTCACGGCTGAGGCGCGCGCGCAGGCAGTGGCCTGCTACGCACAGGCTCGGCGGATGGCCGAGGAGGTACATCGCCGCTTCGTATCGGCGTTGCGCGAGCCTGGTGAGCTCGAGGACCATTTCCGAGATCGAAATACTCCGGAAGGGATCATTGAATTCCTGACCGCGGCTGGAGTGGCCTTCGCTTCATCCATTCCCGGCCCATCCGAGGGCAAGGAGAGGAGCCCGCGAGGTCGAAGATCGTGGACTTCGATGATCAACCGATTTCGGTCGGTTGCAAAAGAAAAACGCGAGAACGGGGTCGAATAGCGGCGCGGGTCATGGTCGTAACGCAAAAGTTCATCTACATCCACTTGCCGAAGACGGGCGGTACGTTTGTCACGACGGTTCTCGATCGCCTGCATCGTAGGGTACGGCCGGCCCGGAGTCAAAGCGCGCGGATCCAGCGCGTCATACGTGCCACGGTAAGGCGGAGCGTGGCCCGGCGAGAGCGGCCGCAAGAGTATGGACCGATTCTCGACTTGGAACCCAAACACGGGACGTGTCATGACATACCAAGCGAATTCAGACACCTACCCATCTTGTCTACGATCAGAAATCCGTACGATTGGTACGTGTCACAATACGAGTTCGGATGGTGGAAGAGGACGTTTCTCTATAAACCCGAGCTGTACCCCACACCGGTAGGTGAGGCCATAGAGAGGGCCCTTCCATCGTTCATTGACGATCACCCGTCGTTTCCCGATATAGGATTTGAAGGTTTCATGGAGCTTTGTGAGCGCGCCATGGAGGCCGTTAATGGTGAGCGTGGCAGCGACGTGGGACTCTATACGTATGGATTCTTGAGATTCTATCATCGAGAGCCTGAGGCCCTACGTGGTACCAGTGGCAGTCTATCGGATATGCGTGATGACATTTTCGAGGTCGAGTTCCTCTTTACCCATCGCCTCAACGAGCAACTGTACCGATTTCTGTTGGCTACGGGATACGAGCGGAAAGATCTCGCCTTCATTTCCGAATTGGACAGGATTCTTCCTATGGGGAGGGGAAGGCGAGAGGATCAGCTATGGAGCCAGTATTACACGTCCGAGCTCAAGAGCTGGGTGAGGGAGCGAGACCGCCTGCTCTTCGAGAGGTTCCCCGAATTCGATCTCGCTTGAGTCGAGGGCAGGTGGTCAAGGGGTATGGAGGCTGCGAAGAACCGTACCGCCGTTCTCGTTCATCCAGCAGAACAACTGAATTAAACGAACAGCCAGAGCTTCGCGTGTACTCTCGCCTACCCTGCGAACCTCATCGATGATGTCGGCGGCAAGCCAGACGATTCTGTCGAGCATGGCCGGACACAAGAGGGAGACTTCGTCAGAAAAAATCGGCGAGACCTTGTTGTAGCCTCCTGAAAACGCGGAGAGGAGACTTGGATTCGGCTTGGTCTTTCCGATGAGGATGTACGTAAGCGCGTTCTGGAAATCGATGATTCGCGGAGCTTCGACCAGGCTGTCGAAATCGATCATGCCACGAATGCGCGGCCAACGATACAGGATGTTTCCGGGATGCCAGTCGTTGTATACCGTTATCTTCGGCAGCTTCCTGACCTCTTCGATCTGAGCGGCTGGAATGTCGGAATACGCCATCTGCATCGAACGGAGATCGTCGAGGTCTTCGCTCCTGAACCCAGTCCGATCCCGACGGGAAGATATCCAGCGGGCGCCTTCCTCGAGTCGTGCGGTGAGGCCGGGCTCGAATAGCTGGAGATGGAAATGGCCGGTCGAGGGGCCGAGGTCGAGGCTCTCGAGAGACCGATCGAAATGCCCGACCAGCGCTCCGATGGCTGCGGCCATGCGGCGGTTGGGTGATCGCGGCGCCGTCCTTCCTTCGATGAAGCGATACAGGAGCCAGAAGCCATCGTCGTCCACGACGTAATGCGCGGCATCGTTCGGTGCGACTATCGTCGGAACGGCATAGGGAAATCCCGACGACCCCAGGTGATGGATTACCTTCACCTGGTAGTCGAGGTACGCCTTTCCGGTACTGACCCTGCGAACGACATGCAATCCGTCCGGAGTCTCCACGAGCCAGCTGGACTGTGACGTGCCGCCGAAGCGACGGCGGACTCGGAATCGATCGATCTTCCAGTTTCGCAGGACCCGTGACAGTGCGGCATGGAGGGCCGCGGATTCCGGGGACTCGCTCACCTGCGGGACACGAGCTTGCGGACGGCCCTCACGCCCCTTTGCCGGGCCTTTCGCGTGCCGGACTTCGTCATGCGGAAGAGGTCCCGCGCCCAGCGTCGCGCGGCTGCGGACGTTCGGTAGTAGGGAGCCAGGGCGCGCCTGAGTTCGCGTGTCAGGGCGGGGTCGTTCAATCCACTGGCGTCGACGTGTGATCGAAGCCACTCGTAAAAGCGCTTTTCCGCGGGGTGCTTCCGCCATGGATGATACTCGCCGGCGCGGCTGGCCACAGCAGAAGCGGAAGCGCCGTGCTGACGGTAGCGGGAAGTCGGTCGGGGTGACGCGATCACGGGGTAGCGAAGGAACAACTTCGCCCAGAGGGTTTGATCCTCGTACAGATGAAAATCTTCTTCGAAACCCCCGACCGCGAGCACAGCGGAACGCTCGATGAGAACAGCGCACGTGCAGGGAACGTTTCCCTTGTGGAGAAGGAGAAGGTTGATCAGCAGGGAAGGCGGTTGGTGGATGCGTCCGGTCGCGACACCAGTCTTCTCCGCCCGAAGCGGGACCTCCGTTCCCGGAAACCACCACATGCTGGGCGCGTACAGCATCGCGGCGCCAGGAGTGGCCCTGAGCAGCGCGATCTCGGACTCCAGCTTGTCTCGCTCGTACGCGTCGTCGGCATCCAGAAACCCGATGTATTTCCCGGACGCCGCGGCTATGCCGAGATTGCGCGAGGCGGCCGCCCCGTGCGTGCGTCCGTCGGGGTGGCGCAGGAGCTTGATTCGCTCCGGATCGGCGGCGGCGTAGGCAGCGGCGATGCCGGGGCTGGAGTCCCGAGATCCGTCATCGACCAGGAGGATCTCCCAGCTCGGGAACGTCTGGGCGCGAACGCTATCGACCGCTTCGGCGAGGTAGGACTCCTGATCGAGAAACGGGGTGATGATCGAGACGATCGCGCTCACGACTTGCGCGCGCCCTTGATCAGCCGCCGAACGGTCGCTTTTGCGACCAGCCTGCGGGTCTCCCAAAGCTCCTGCTGTACGGATCGCCGGATCCGGGGGTCCACCCCGCCGCGTCGACTCAAGTAGCCGTTCACCCAGCGAAGGAAGCGCAGCCGTGCACGGCGGTCCTCCCCGGCCGCTGCCGAGGTCGCGGAGCAGCTGTCCGGGTGCTGGCGGTAGCGGGCCCATTCGCGGGAGTCGACCCAGGCTGGTGCTTCCGCGTGTGCTTTGACGAAGAAGACCTGATCCTCGAACATTCCTCGAAACGACTCTTCGAATCCGCCGACCCTCTCGAAGAGCGACCGGCGCATCAACGCGTTGCACGCCGTGGGTGACTGGGCCTTGTTCTCGAGCAACAGCTCGAGCAGTCGGGGCGGTCGATACAGCCGACCCGGCTCTACTCCCAGGTCGTAGAAGAAGTCGGCCTCCATGGAAAGCTCGTTCCAGCTGTTCCAGATCAGCGTGCGTCCATAGACGAGCGCGGCTTGCGACTGGTCCTCGAGAACCCGGATCTGCTCGGCCAGCTTCCCCGGCAGCCAGACATCGTCCGCATCCAGAAACCCGATGAACTCTCCCCTTGCCTGCGCGATGCCGAGGTTGCGGGAGGCGCTCATGCCGTGGTTCCCACCGCCGGGGTGAGTCAGCAATCGGATCCTGTGGGAATCCATGCGTGTCATCCCGAGGGCGATCTCGGCACTGGCGTCGCTCGATCCATCGTCGACGAGCAGGAGCTCCCAATCCTCGAAGCTCTGGGAAACGACGCTCTGAACGGCCTCCGCCAGGAAGCGCTCCTCGTTCAGGAAGATGATGATTGCCGATACGCGCGGCGGGGAGGCCATCAGCGAGCCGATCCTTCGACGCTGCGCAGAAGCCCGGCCGCATCCCAGTCACCCACCGTGATGCGCGGCAGGCGGAGCGGGTCGGACCGCTCGTGAACGCAGGCCCTCTCGGTGGTGCATGCAATCCTGAATCCCGCATCGCGGACGTCATCGGTGCTGGCGTCATCGAAGCTCCCGAACGGGTACGCGAAGGCGTCGATCTCCGTTCCGGTCAGCTCCGCGCAGACCCGCCGGCTGTCCTGCAGCTCGGCGCGCCGCGTGGGCGGATCGAGCAGCGGCAAGGAAGGATGCGAGACGGTATGCGCTCCGATGTCGATGAATCCGGGAGAGGACAGCCGGTTCACCTCATCGGCGTCGAGCGCGCGCGATTCAGCGTGTGGCCTTCGCTCGACTCCGGCCCAGTCCGACAGAAAATCGAGCGCGTCCCGCCGCTGGGCTGGATCGAGCGGCAGCAGCAGGCGCCACAGAGCGACGTGAAGCTCCGCACGGGAGGCATCCGCCAGCCGCCATCGATAGGCCAGGCCTAGCTCGAGCTGAAGCTCCGAAGGCACGGCGGGTGACTCGAGAACGATGCGAGAGAGCTCGTCCCACCAGAACTCCTCACCGCGCCCGATCGCTCCGGTCGTGAGGAACACCGTGGCCGGGCAAGCGTGCCGCTCGAGTATCGGTTTGGCGTTCACCAGGACGTCCACGTAGCCGTCGTCGAAGGTCACTACGGCCGTCTTCCTCGGGACTCGTCCTTCCGCGAGGCGCGAGGCGAGCCAGCGAAGCGGCACCACCTGGCGCTCCTGGACGAGAGCTTCGATCTGGTCCGCGAACCGGTCCGGAGGAACAGCGAGATGCCAGGGATCACAGGCGACGTTGGCCACTCGATGGTACATGAGGATGATCGGCCGGCCGCGATTCCGGATCCGACGGCGCAGCCCCCTAAGCTTTCGAATCGCGCGCATGAATCGGCCCCTCCTTCACCGCGCGGGCGCCGACGATTACGGGGTAATGGACATCGATCTTGTGGAAGTCTTTCGGACGCAGCTCCTCCTTGGCGAGACCATGGAGGAATGCGACCGCGGTCAGGACGTTGCCGAACGTGGTAAGGGTCAGGCCGGAACGAGGGAAGCGTTCTTCGAGTAGTCGCTCCAGCGAGGCCTCGGTGAACGACCAGAACCAGCTCGTTCCCCAATCCCCTCGATCCACGCTGCTAACCCCGGGGACGGTCAGCAACAGCACCCCTTCGGGCTTCAAGATCCGATGCAACGTCGCCGTCGCTTCGTGCAGCTCGAACACGAGATGCAGGGTCTGGGTGAGCACGATGCAGTCGAACGCATCGGAAGGCAGCGACCGCCCGTCCGCGAGGTCGCCGACGATCGTCGCGTTGGGGTTCCCCTCTGTGACATGCAGGACGTCGCTGCGAGAAACGCGGTCCCCGCCGAATCTTCGAGTGTAGGCATTGTCCCCGATTTCGAGCACACGACCGTGGATATCGTCCGCATGTCGCGCCAGGAACTCCTCGATGTAGTGACGATCGACGGGAGTCCCCCGGTCATAGCCGAACACGCGGCTGATCGGTCTCGTGCTGCTCAGATCGCCCAGGTCGACGCCGCCGCTCGTCGAGCGGGATACGCGGCGGCGCAGCCATTTCCGGCTTCTCGGGAGAGCGATCTTCAGGGAAGTGGTGGGCGCGAGGCGGAAGACACTGGCCAGGTTGCGCACCCGCCGCTCTTTGGCTCGGGAGGGCCGGAGCACCGCGCCGAAGCGACTGATCTCCTGCCGGGCATAGTAGTCCTTCCAGTCGCGGAGGCCTGCGCTGTACGCGGCTTCCCAGCGAGGATTCCCCTTCACGTGCGGCCACTGCGCCCTGACCACGGCGAGCACCGTGCGGAGCATCAGCGGGACATCCTGGGACATTCCCGCGGCATGCCGCCGGTATGCCGCGATGCACTCGCTGCCGGAGGCCACCGGGTGACGGCGGGCAAGGCGGAAGTAGAGCTCGTAGTCCTCGCATGCGGGAAGCCGCGGATCGAAGCCGCCCGATTCCTCCAGCGCATCTTTCCGGTACATCACGGTCGCATGCATGCCGATGCAGTTGCCTCGGAGCAGCGTCTCGTACGGATCCTCGCCGATCGGCACCGGGGGAACGGGATGAAGCAGGCGACCCTCTTCGTCCATGTATCGGTAGCCCGCGTAGACGAATGCGCTGTCCGGATGATCGCCGAAGCGTCTCAGGTTGACGGCCAGGGCGTCGGGAAGGAGCCGGTCGTCGGCGTCGAGGAAAACGACGTATCGGCCCGAGGACGCCCGCCACCCCGTGTTCCGGGCCGCCGGCAGTCCCTGGTTCTCCTGCCGGATGAGCCGGACCCCAGGGTACCGCGCGACGACGGTGGCGGGATCGTCGGCCGATCCGTCATCGACCACGATGATCTCCACCGGGCCCGCGCTCTGCGCCAGCGCGCTCTCGATCGCTTCCGGGAGGAAGCGCGCGTGGTTGAATGAAGGGATGACGATCGAGACGACCGGCTGACTCATGCCTCTCCCTCGCTGAAGGCGCCCCTCGTCTCCGTGCCAACCACGGGATACCCCGCGAACGCCAGCCATCCCACCGATCGACGGCAACCCTCGGCAAAGGAGATCTCGGGCTCGTAGCCCAGCATTGCTTCGGCCTTCCGCGACGGCAGCTTGTAGCGGCACCGATGGAGCAGTGCCCGTTCCTCGGTCACCGTCGGCTCCGATGGGGTCAAAGTGGACCAGGGGGGGCGCGACGAAATCCTCCCCGCCGGCCGGCCCCCTCGCAGCGCATGGAAGCCCCGTCGCAGAGGGCGGGGCAGCGTGCGCGCCGCAGCGCGCATCCCACGGGAAACCCGGAGCGCCGGGGGTCGTTGAAACCGCATCACAGGGACGTCCGCCAGCCGCAATCCCAGGGCCTCCACGACGGGCACGTACAGGTCCGCCCACGTGACGGTCTCGCGATCGCCGAGCAGAAACGCGTGGCCGTCGATCCCCGGCGTCGTAGCGGCCAGAAAGATCGCGCGCACGAGGTTGTCGATGTAGATGCTGTTGCAGATTCCCCCGCCGCCGTCCACCAGATACGCGACTCCCGTGAGGAGCTCGTCGGCCAGCCCGCCGGTCCAGGTGGAGCGTGGACCGAACACGATCCCCGGTCGCAGGATGACGAGCTCGATATTCCCGTTCTGACGCAGACGCCTGAGTCGACTCTCGGCGGCGACCTTCGAGTTGTTGTAGGGGACCGATTGCCGGGAACTCAGGGAACTGGTTTCGTCCGTCCCGGGAGTGGGCGCCTGGCCATGCACCGCGGCGGAGCTCAGGTATATCAGCCGGTGCACCCCCGCTTCCTCCGCGGCCCGGTACAGGGGCTCCAGCGTCCCGAGGATCGTTCGACGATCTCCGGCGACTGCGTGCACGACGACATCGCAGCCCTCGAAGGCGGATCGCATCGCCGAAGCGTCGAACGCGTCCGCCACTCGGCCCCGAAGGGCGAAACGCGCAGAGCTCGCGAGGCCCGCCCGTCGGCGGACGACGGGCCGGATCTCGGCGAGCGATTCGAGATGCAGCATCTCGACCACCCGGCCGCCGATGAACCCGCTTGCGCCGACGACGGCGATCGAGGGCGTCAAGCCGCCGAACCGCCGAGCCGACGCGCCGCGAGCAGTTCGCGCTCGCCGAGCCACGGCATGGGGAGAAGCGAGCGCTCGCGGTAGCAGCGCTCCATCAGGCGCATGGTCTCGAGCGCCTCGGCGCCGAAGACGATCGCCGCGTCCTCACCGCGAACGGCCCGTGCCACACTGCGAATCTGCTCGACGAGGCTCTGATGGAAGTTGACTGCGGGAGCGCCCGTCGTTGGGAGCCCGTTTTCCACCAGCGTTTCGTAGAGTCGCACCTCGGAGGCGAACTCGCTGCCGTCGAGGCCCATCCGGAAATTGTCCGCCTCGTTCACGCTCCAGCTCACCCATCCCCGAGACCCGGAGAGGACGTACTCATTGGGCCGCGCCCAGTCGCGGCTGAGCCGCACGTCGGCCTCGAATCCCGCGTACGTGAGGCGGAGGCGGCAGTTCGCTTCGACACCTCCCATGGCGTCGTCCTCATACTTCACGGCGCGCGGCGGTCCCAGCCACCACGTCAGCAGATCGAGGACGTGGACCCCGATGTCGAGGAAGACCCCACCGCCGGACTCCGATCGGTCGAAGAAGGACTCCGAGCGCACCGGCCAATCGAAAGGGCCGCCCTCGAAGCAGCCCACTGCACGAAGCTCTCCCAGCGCGTTCCGCGCGAGGAGGTCGCGGATCGTCCGCGTAGCCGGCAGGTAGCGGCGTACCATCCCGACCGCCAGCAGCCGTCCCGCCGCGTCCGCCGCGTCGACCATCGCCTCCGCATCCGCCGCCGTCGTCGCGAGTGGCTTCTCGCACAGCACGGAGCAGCCCGCACGCAGTGCGAGGATCGTCTGCTCGGCGTGGTAGCGGGGGGGTGAGGCGACGAGGACGAGGTCGGGGTCCCGTTCCAGCAGTTCGCCGAGATCGCTCGCGAGTCTGGCAGTCGGGAACATGTGGGCGATGCCGGTCATCGCCTCCGGATCGGGATCGAAGAGCCCGGCGACCTCGATCAGCCCCTCGCTCACGAGCAGCTCGAGGGCCGGCGCATGGTACGCGGCAGTCACGGCGCCGCAACCGACGACGCCGACCTTCAGACGTTCGCGGGCGGTAAGAGTCCGGCTCATCCGGTTCCTGCCCCGGCGGCGCGGGAGCGATGGGCAAAAAGACCCAGGATCCGCCGGACCACTCGCGGAGAACGACTCAGCCTGAGCGCTTCCCGCACCTGGGTGAGTGCAGCGATCCGGTCTCGCCTCCCGAGCAGGTCCCCCGCCGACTTGAGAGCGGCCACGGCGTAGGTTTCCCGGGCCCGGTCGGTCACCTGCCGCGCCAGCCGCGACGGCAGATAGGAGCCGAAGATCTCGATCGCGTCCTTTGTATAGCGCATGTCCTCGCCCGTCCGGATGTGCCGGCCTGTGTTGGAATCCGAATGCATGCGGTAGGAAGCCAGCGGCTCGACTTCGTACCAGATCGGATAGCGGGCCGCGATCCGGACCCACATCTCCCAATCCTCGCTGCAGAGGAGCCTGCGATCGAAGCCGCCCAGCCTCTCGTAGACCTCGCGACGCACCACGATCGAGGGCGTCATGATCCGCTGCTCGGAGGCGAGCAGCTCGAGCCCGTCCTTCAGCACCCCACTGTCAGCCCGCTCCGCGGGAGAGATTGACAGGAGGCGCCCGGACTCGTCGATGAAGTTGTGCCGGCAGAACGCGGCGCCGAGATCGCCGCGCTCCTCGAACGCGCGCTCCATGGTGCGATAGAAGCCCTCATGGACCCGGTCATCGCCGTGGAGCAGATGGACGAGTCGACCGCGCGCGCGCTCGATGCACGTATCGAGATTCCCGACCACCCCCAGGTTCTCGGGCTGCCGGAAGAACCCGACCCGCCCCCGTCCGATCGTCTCGACGATCGACTCGGGGTCGTCCCGCGTGGAGTGGTCGTCGACGACCTCGAGCTGCATGCGGTCGGGACCCGGGTCCTGGGTCACCACGGACTCCAGGCACTCCCGGAGATAGTCGCCGCAATTGTAGGTCGGGATCATCACGGACCAGAGTGGTCGCGCCTCGTCCGCAGGAACCGGGCGTATCCTGGCGCGGTGCGCGGCGTGCTCCTGCACGCGATCGGAGGCCGCCACGCGCCTGGCGAGCCTGGCGTACTGCGACAGCGGAATCGAGGGCCGGATTCCGCCCCCGGTAATGCTCTTCAACAGACACGACCGAGCCCGCTTGAAGTCTCCCCGCCGCGCGTACTCCCGTGCCCAGTCGAAGAAGTATCGCGCGTGCGCGCGCTTGACTAGGCGGTCGTGGCGGTAGCCGAGGTTGGCGTTCATGACCCGATAGAACCTCGCCGTCGCATCGAGCTTTTCGTCTTCGGACCTCCTGGAGTACAGCCCGCCCTCGTGATGGCGATACACGCTCATCACCTCGTCGATATATCCGATGGAGCCTCGCTCGGCGTGCAGGATGTGGAGCGGCCAATCGGTGATCGGAAACATCGGTGAGTACCAGGCCGGGATCTCATCGATCACCCCGTTCCGGTACATCGTGGAGGCGGTGGCGATGAAATTGCCCATCCAGATGTCCTCGAAGGTCGAGATCGTGGGGTGCCCCGGGGGCGTCCACAGCCGCGGCTCCGGGCCCTCGCCTTCGGTCCGGACCTCGGCGTTATGGAAGCACATCGTGCAGCCGGGATGGTCGTCCAGGAACGCGACCTGCTTCGCCAGCTTGCGGGGCGAGGTCCAGTAGTCGTCCCCGTCGAGGAGCGCGACGTACTCTCCCTTCGCGGCCCGAAATCCGCGGGCGACGACCTCGTTGCTGCGCAGATTATGCTCGGAAAGGATAAGACGGACCGTCTCCGGAAATCGCTGGGCATACTCCAGGACGATATCCCGGGTGCCATCCGTCGATCGATCTTCGCTGATGACGATCTCGTACGCGAAGTCGACCTCTTGTCCCAGAGCGCTCTCCAGCGCCTGCCGAATGAACCGCTCGTGGTTGTAGGTCATTATGAGAGCGGTGACTTTCATCGGCATCCGGCCCGGTGCAGGGCTGCTGGTTGATCCGTAAAAGCGTAGTTTACTCGACTTGCTCATATATGACATTGTCCCGAAGCGCGCAGGCCGCCCGTGATCGAAGCCTTTCAAGCCGCCATCCCACCCGTCCCTCCGGGCGAGACTCGACCGCTCTGGTCGGTGATGATTCCCACGTACAACTGCGCCCGCTATCTGGCCTATACGCTGGCGAGCGTCCTCGCGCAGGATCCCGGTCCAAACGAGATGCAGATCGAGGTGATCGACGACGCCTCCGCCGAGGACGACCCCGAGGCGGTGGTGGCGGAGGTCGGGGCGGGACGC
>LLBZ010002832.1_pt2 | contig 12297 bp, 10 predicted proteins | sample 1489421 | NCBI WGS metagenome assembly LLBZ01 (sample SAMN04092657, study PRJNA295927) | soil metagenome | biome: Soil prokaryotic community; feature: Bulk soil; isolation source: soil from tomato rhizosphere | host: tomato cultivar Moneymaker | place: South Korea | collected 2011-11-01 | reverse complement strand
TGAGCGATCATTTCACTATGGAGGATTAATACATTCTCATCATTTTCATTTTCAGCCCTCTCTGTAAAATCATAAGAACCCACGACAACGACCCTGCCATCTATAATGAGGATCTTGTGATACATTACCTCGGGACCACCGTCCAAACGAACATCAATTCCAGCCTGTCGGAACGAGTTTAGCTCCTTCAACAGATCTGGGTTTGGATCTACACGATTTGGGTCAACGCGATCAAATTCCAATATTCCGCTTACTTTAATGCCTTGAGCTGCTCGGTCACGAATAATGGTGCCTAGATCGGGGGACGCAAATGAGTAGGCAAGGAAGTAAATGCTCTCCTGGGCTTCTCCAAGTAGCTGGCTTAATCTGGCAACTACAAAATCGTCAGGTGAGAAAAGGACTTCAACTTGTGTGCCCTGAATATCAACGCTTGGATAAGGATTCTCAGGCACTATAAGCCGGCCAAACTGTTGATTTACAAACATCTCATTGAACTCTTTGGTGTAATTCGCCGCTATCTCTTCGGATAACAGCCGCACGATAGCATTATATTTTTTATACATGCCTGAACTATCGTAATCCGCTGAGCCTGTCCAGACTTGATTATGATCAATTACAATAAAACTAGCATTCATGAGTCCAGGCTGTTGATCACCAATAATGGGAATACCTGAATCTGCCAGCACCTGAAAATGGGAACTATCTGTCAAATTATCTGATTCAGTAACGACACGCACTGTCACACCTCGACGGCTGGCTGTGATCAGTGCATCTATGATGCTTTCCATGCTCAGGTACCTCATCGCAACATCTACACTCTGGCCCGCTGTGAGAATCGCGGCTGACACGATTGCGTCTATGCCACCAACCTCGCGCTGGGCGAATGGATTTGTTGGATCAATGAAATATAGTTCGAGCCATGGTGCACGGAAACCAAGACCAGTTCTAAAAGGAACAGGCGAAAAAAATTCTGTAAATGGTGTGGCAGCATTGATTGGCGCAGTAGCAGTTGGCTCCACAACAATCGTCTCGGTAAGCGACAATGAAGGAGTCAATGTCGCGCTCCCACCCCCACAAGCTTGAAGCAAGATTACCAGGCCAAGCAGAGCAAACCATTCTTTAAATTTTCTCAACTCAAAACTCCTTAATATAGTGGTCGATGTCTGGCTGCATTCGACACAAAATTTTCCAATATATCATACCTTAAGCTAGATTTGAAAACCCATATGGACTTCCTGCCAATTGCTCTTTGGCAAAGCCGATACAAAGTAAAACTCAATAATATATACATCCGAATACCTAGCTTTATTGCTTCTTGTCAGAAGCCATGCTCAACAAATTTACGAAAGAGCATAATTCTGGTATTCGAGGGACTGTAGGTTTAATGTTGGCCTTTCATTATTCTCGCATATATAGCGTTGTAACCAGCATGCATAGCAGGAAGACTAAATCGCTCCTCGACAATCCTGCGACATTTTTCGCCGATTTTTGTTCGTTCGGAGGGCGACATTTCCTGATACTTCTTTATGGCATGAGCAAATCCTGTTGCGTCATCTGGTTGGATGAGCGGGATAAAATCAACATCTTTTACGATTTCTCGATGAGGTGCAATATCAGAAAGAATCACGGGACGATAGCATGCCATGGCTTCCAAAACAGCCACGGGAAGACCTTCCCCTCTGGATGCAGAAACAAACACATCAGATTTAGAAAAATACTCAAATACTTTGTCTCTCGGAATCATCCCAGTCAAAATAGCCTGCTCCTGCAAGCCCAAAGATGTGATTCTTTGTGTTAGGCTGGGTCGTAATATCCCGTCACCTAAAAAAAACATTTTGCTGTTTGAATTGCAAGATTGATGAAAGGCACTCAGAACAGTAAATGGGTTCTTAATTTCAATTAACCCCACGGTCGAGATTGTGAAATGTTCATTGTGAATGGCTGGTTCAAATTTCGCGATTCGGTCAATACGATCAAGATCCACACAATTTTGTACGACTTGCATTCTGCGCCCGGCAAGCCACTTAAAAAATTGAGGGAAACTTTCATAGCTTGCCTCACCGCAAAAGACCATCTTTCTAAAAAATATGAAACTCGGAATAAATAGCAATTTGTTACGAAGCTTAAAATTTTCATACGAATTCTGAACCGTATGTACCGTAGTTGGAATAAGCTTTTTATAGAGACCTGTTGCAAAAAGAGTTACCAATAACAAAACCCCCGCATGGGGAGTATGAACGTGGATAATGTCGTACTTTCTCTTGGCAAGGGCAGCTCTTAAGGCACGAAAAAAACCAAGCAAAGTGTTATTCCCGTCAAACAGGGTTATTTGATTCGGCGGCTTGATATCCGATCTAAAATATGTGCAAATTACAATATCGCGTTCATTCATTAATGGCAAACAATGCTCGTTATATTGGCCGTTGGTGGGCTTCAATGCGAGTATGATATGCAAAATACTTAGACGTCCATTTGATTGGGGTTGAGACATTTTATTTCATACCATTTCACGTTTTAATGACGATTCAGTGGGTTGGTTCCCAAAAAGCAATTTCACATACTGGTTCACCACATTGTCCAAATCATAAGGCTGCCAGCTTTCTGGTGGCGGACTCGATGCCTTGCTATCAAGAGTAGATTCAATTGCCCGAGCCAATGCATCTGTATTGCCGACAGGCACCAGTTGACCATACTTTCCATCCTTAAGGATCTCTCGAGGACCACTTGGACAATCTGTGGAGACCACTGGAGTGCCACAACAAAGCGCCTCTATTAAGACTGTAGGCAATCCCTCCCACCTGGAGGAAAGGACAAAGAGTGAGGCACGTGCCATATAAGCATAAGGGTTCGTGACGAAACCTGGCAAGCTCACATCATTCTCGAGACCCAGTTTTCTGATTAATTCTTCCAGGGGTTCTCGTTCCTTTCCTTCTCCTAGAATTAGAAGCCGTAGATGCTGCCGCTGCCTTACCTGAGCAAAAGCATGTAACAGGGTTGGGAAATCCTTTTGCATCTGAAGGCGACCGACTGCGACTAGGACAGGTGGTTGGTCAGGTTTGAACCACGGGTGATCTAAAGGAGCTTGGGCCTTTTTTAAAACTTCGGCTCTTACCACAGAAGGATTGTAAATTACTGTAATACGGTCTTTCGGAATTTTTGTCAATTTGGCCATATCATCACGCACTCCATGAGAAACAACGATGATGCCATTTGCCCATGGGTAGAACCGCTTCATCAGCCACGGTACCAACCTTCCGCGTAGCGTGGATGCATTCCCAGATTCTTGGGAAACGGTGTTCTGTTCATTCAGTAACAATCGTGTTGGAACACCGGCCAAACGCCAGGCCCATGAAGCGATAATATTGACATAACCAAACACCGAAAGTAATGCCTCTGGCTGCTCGGTGCGCAGGTAACGAATTAGGGCAGGTAAACTCTTAATAGCTCGGGATGCTTTCAAATCTACGATACGTACCGGCTCCCGTACCTCCTCCAGGAAAGGACCTTCTACCTGAGCTAATACCAGATCCACATCATAACCAGACTGAGCCATACCATGCGCCAGATTCACCATTGAGCGTTGACCACCTCCGCCAAATAAACTAGGCATGAAGATGGCAACTCGTTTTTGAGAATTCAACATTCTTTAGTCCTCTCTTGTTATCTGAGCTTAACCGATGCAACAGCATTTCTTTGGGAGTCACGTTCTTTTAATCCAACTAAATTCATTGAACGAGTTGTCCTATAAATTTGCTTTTCGCGTTGCCTGGTCAATGCTGCGCTCGCCACTATCATACCTAAAAACAACCAAGTTGCTCTTCTATCCTCATAACTCAGGCTGGAAACTGCGATGACCCAAGTTATGAGTAAAGTAATCCAGAAGCTTGATTCCCATTTTGGTTGTTTCCATGCTTGGATAAAAGCAGTAGTGAGAACTAATCCAAATAACATAAATCCAATCAACCCTAACTCAACCAGAACTGATATGAAGGCATTGTGAGCGACATTACCCTGCCTAGTCACAGAACGGTACATATTACTGCCAACGCCTAAAAGTGGATGTTCTATAAAAGAATCAAGGCCATCGCTCCATTTTTCTGTACGACCATTGAGGTCACCTTGTGTGAGTTCGGGAACCGTAGTACTGAACCGCTGAAAAGATCTTAATTCTTGAAATCGAGGCAATAAGATCAGGACGGCCCATGTCAAAAGTAGAAAAATTACGATCCTTGCCGCAAGCCGCAAACGAGTCAGTGATGCAAGTCCAAACGCTATAGCAGGGATCGATGCAATCATAGCGGTCCGTGTACCAGAAAGTGTAATGCCTATAAATGCCACAGGTATGTAAGCATAGTTTATGAACTTCAATATACGGCCCCAATTCGTAGTGCTCTCTGAACTGGCAATGTACCAAGCTATCGATATGCCTAAAGCTACCATAATACCGAATCCATCTGGATTGGTAGTTGGAGAAGGACTGAAACGTTGATAATGAGTGTAATAGGCATTGCCAGTAAAATAGTTGTAAATCGTCAGGCCAATGGCTATATATTCACCCAAGACAAACGCCTGCAATCCGGCGAATATGGCAGTTTTTGTGGTGTAAAGATCCCACAGTACAAAGACAAACATAAGCAATTGGAGCCAAGTCTTCACATGACCTAAAGTCCTGTTAGGATTTTCGCTCCAAAAAATGCTAAGCGCAGCCCACAACACGAAGATACATACCATGATGTGAAACGGGCCAGGTTTGCGGAGTTGTTTAGTAATGACAACCGTCGCAAGCCAAAAGCCCGCCATCACAAAGCCAAACAATCTGGTTATCGTGCCCAACCCCGGGAGTTGGACACCTTCCCACGGAATTAAGAAGATAAAAACCAAAGATATTTTAAATGCTATGTTGCGCATGATCCCTTCTTTCAAAAACAAAGCGTAATATGGTCCACCGGTTACTCAGTCTTCGTTGAAGAACACTCATTCAAGCAACCCATTGAACTTTGAGTTAGCCAATACTTTTTTTACCTGGTCATAATTGATTATCACATCGCGATGAGGACTTTTTCTGATCTTCGTGAGAGGCGATTGAGGCATCTGTTCTTTGGCGTTAATTGAGAGAAAGTCTCTAATGAGCTGAAAGTAATGGGCAGGGTCACGAACCAAATCCTCATAAGCGACCTCAATATGGGAAAGTCTTAACAATCTTAAGAGCTTTCTAGCTATGCTTTGCTGTTTTTGCAGCCAATCGAGGTCTTTGATAATATTCCCGGCGTCAAGTTCAACTTGTAATTTGTCAGGTGCTGATTGCCCTACCAGCAGATGTGCTTGACCGATTTTCGCTTTGACAGCATATGACAGCATAACATCCAGATGATTTCGCCGAACAAGATGGATAACACAAATCTGATGTCGAAGCAAATATATCAATACTTCAGGATACAAACCGAGTTGCTTGTACATTAGTTTGAAGCCGACTTTTCCCGGGGTCTTGTAAAGAGCATCTAAGTACGAAAAGATGGAAAAAGGACGAAAGGTCGGGCCATCGAATTTGGTCTCGAAAAATCGGGTGTAAGCGAAATCCGCGTCCCACTTTTTGTTCAGGTTTCTTACTCTGGGAAGGAATAATTCTCCATGTGCAGAAACACCTTGATAATTATTCAAGGTACTTATTAACCATTCTGATCCACTTCGATTCGTAGTCAATACCACAAAATTTGAGTTTACGTTAACCATTGACTTATCCTTTTAGACTTTTCGGACCTTCCATTTGGGAAAAACGAGGACAGCAAGCTCCAGGACCTCCTGATAAAGCCGTCGGGCTGTTAATCCTATTATTAGCACATAAGTCCCCACACCAGCCAGTAAATAAATAGATAACTCCAAGTATGGATTCAGTGATTGAACTCTGAAAATGTATTTCAAGCCTTCAATCACAGCCACCATTATTAGAGAGGCAGATAATGGTGGCAAGTACTGCCATAGGTAAGTTCGGAAATCAATACGGATCAGCCTGCGCACGGCAATATAAGATATCGGCGCGAGCAAGTAACCAACGATGACGAAAGATGCGGCAACTGCTACAATACCTCGATTTACCGCAAACAAGAAACCAATTACGCTGAACACAGCATTAAGCAGCATGATACCCAATTGCCAAGAAGGTTTACCGGAGGCCTTGATAACACTTCCATTGAAGAACAGAACAGATTGAAGAATACCAATTAACGACAGAACTTGCATAACAGGAATACTCGGTGCCCATTTTTCGCCAAAAATGAGCGGGACCAATTCAGGTGCCAGGACGGCCATACCGATAAATACAGGAAAAGCAAGGAGGCTGGTGTACTGTGTCACATTGTAAAAAGCACGCCGCATACGTTTTGGCTGGTCTTGAATACGGGAAAATGCCGGGAAGGCTACGGAGTTTGTAACTTCGGTGACCAACCTTATTATTACCAGTAATAACTGATAACCTACGGTATAGAAACCAAGCAGGGTGGGTCCTAGGAAATATCCGATCAGAAGGTCATCTGATCGGCGAATCAAGATAGTCAGAGCGTGATTGCCAACAACCGAAACGCCAAAAGTGAACATTTCCTTGTAATGCTTCAATGACACCTTTAATCCGGGACGCCAATCACTTGATCCCCATAATATGACCGCTCCGGTCAGGCCAGTTGCCAGATCCTGCCCAATCAAACTCCAAACCCCAAACCCACTAAGGGCCATCCCAATTCCAACAAGACCACCTATGGTGGTAGCAACGAGGGAGCGGGCCGCCAGGTTTTTAAAGGCCAGCTTTCTCTGCAGAATCGAAATTTGCGTGCTGCTCAAAGAGCTGAGTATGAAGCTAAGAGAAAGCCATTTTAGAACAGGTGCCAAATCTGGCTCTCCAAAAATCGTCGCTATTAATCCTGATGTAACTATGAGACCAATTGTCATCAGCAAGCCAGTCAGAATATTGATCCAGAATGCTGTGTCTAAATGTTCTGGCTCAATTTCAGCGCGCTGGACAATTGCAGCACCAAATCCCTGATCCAGGAATAACTCAATAAAGACCGTGAAGACTGTTGCTAAAGACACCAGGCCAAAAGCCTCCGGAGTCAGCAAGCGCGAGAGAACGACAAAGGTAATGATTGAAAGCCCGGCCCTTCCCCACTTTTGTATAATCGACCAAAAAATACCTTGAACTGTCTTTTGCCGCAAATTCATGATTTATGAAAATTCCTTTGAATATAGTGTCTATTTACATTTCACTAGAATCGAACTTCGACCAGCAGTACAAATCTAGACAACTGCGATACCTCTTCGATAAAGATAAAGCAATGGCTTATAAATCAAATATTGTTTCATGCGAGAGAGCGATATATTCCGCTCACTAAAATTCTTGCGCTGATTCTGCTGGTAATCTAATACATCCGCTTCGAGATTCAGGCCATAATCCCTTTGAAAAGTCGGATACAACTTGTTCTTAACATAGGAGTAAAGCTCCAAATCTACCTGATTTGCTTCAATCAGCATTTGCCGGGTGCTTTCGTTTGAAAGTAGGTGTTCGGCTATGTCATTCTTTCGAGCCACATTTACGGCCTGATGCGAGATATTCAAATTCTTGATCCTCAATGCTTTTAGCATTAGTATCGATTCGGTAAAACTCTCAGTTAGACCCACAAAGATATTCTTATCGTGAATGATTTGGATCGCCTTATTTATATCTGCTGAACCGGCGATCATTTTCGTCTGATGGTCACGTGTCCAGTCCTTCTGAATCCATTCTTCAAAAACAAGTTTTTTCTTTTTCCGATATTGCACATTATATTGAAAACGGGATGCACATGTCTTTAAAGGATCGCGCATAAAAGTAAAATACTTAAATTCTGAACCGTTTTCCTGTAAATCTATATGGCCCTTTACTCGATGGCCAGCAATGCTTTCCAAGTGAGGGTAAAGTCGTCGTAAACGTCTCAGATCTTGAGCTGTAAACGGTGGATCCGTCCAAGGATCATGCCAAGGCTCCACCTCGCAGTGGTTAATGCCAAAGGTACTTCGCAGGATATAGCGAATCGTGCGGCCTGCAGTCTTATTAATATGGATAAATACAATCATAAGAATATCTCCTGAAAACGGCCTATCGAGGGTATGCTGCCATTTCAGACCTCATCAAATACTTTTGGTCATAACTCGCTATCAACGCTAGAGCTGACATTCTTCATATCCCAAAATCTCAATATCTTTCTGATATCTTTGGGCGACAATTTCCCAAGTGTCTTTATCGTAATAATCCTTGTAAGAACGCCTTTTGGGTCTCGGTCGATCCTGTGGGATCTCTCCACTCAGTCCGATCCGACGAGCCACATGTTGAAAGTCGGCATCAAAGGTCTCCAGATGTCCAATATAGTCGACCAGGAGCTTGCCTCGGGCGTTATACAGGAAGGTATACTGTGAACGGAAGTGTTTATTGGCATACTCATCTGGTATGTTTGCCACCGCACTGACAAATTCATTGAATGACATATATCCATTAAGGACCGGCAGCGCTGCTAATCGATGGCGGCCGGAATTGGAGGATTTGGGCATGAAATAAAACAGAAACTTGGTCCAATACGTTTGATTAATGTTCCGCTTGTTAAGGAGCCTTTGATAACAAGAAACAAGTCGTGCCCACGGATTGCGAACGAAACAAAATTTGAAATAGTCCGAATAAAAACCGGCCTCTAGCTTGTCGCGATCCGGAGCAGGAAAACGAGTGGCATGTGGCGCAGGACCCGGAAGTCCAAGTTCCTTCTTAAACTGTGTCTTTAGCGAGGTTGATGCAATTCGAGGTATTGGAAAATAAATGGCATTGAAGTGCTCTAAAAGGATCGGTTCTTCATTGTCATGACCTTGAAGGCGGAAGAGCATCTTGATCGGGGCCTTACCTGCCCGCCTAAACGCTCTCACTAACCGCTGTTTTAGTGAGTGCCTTTGGTTTTCAGAAATCGCTACCCTCATTTTATAGTCTCCTTGAGTTTCAATAAACACAAGTAATTAACACGATTTACAGATGATAAGAAGATCATCTACAATTTTCTCTATTGGTGTCTGGCTTGTGTCAAATCGAAACAATATCGGTTTTCCATAGGTTTTCAATTTTGTCAATATCTCTTCATAAGACAGTCGATAACGCGCTAAAAACAGTGATATATGTGATTCGGATTTTCCTTTGACTGCATGGCGCTGCTTTCGTGAATTGATGCGTTCCTCAAGTATTTTGTCAGGCGCATCAAGCCAGATTACGATATCCACTGTCGATGCCCACTGCCCAATCATCTGGTTCCACCACAAGTCAAATCTCTCTGATTTCAAGATCTCGGGACCAAATTCATGAAGCGTGGCTAGTTTGAATACTGGTCCATGATCTAAAAGAATAGCTTTGCCATTTTGTTTGGCCTGTGCTTTTAGTACCCGAGTCCATCCCTTCAAATAGACCAAAGCTTTAATCTCTTCCCACGTGAACCCTCTACTGTACGGACTCCGCCATAAAATAAATGGAAGCAAAAATAGAGCATTGCGAACAAAGACAGGGATCTGTCTTATTTTCCGAAGTTCAATCTCGGCACCAACCTCTATTTTTTCACTCTGCTGACTCAAAGCCCTTGACAGAGTCGTCTTGCCAGCACCGGCTGGTCCAACCAGTTCTATTAGTAGAGGATGCTGCTTAATTGAGTTGTCGACTACAGTTTCCTTCATATTACAATCGTGACCAGATCAGCGTCTTTAGTTCTGCCGCTACTTCCTTTTTGGATTTGCTTGCATCGATTACAAATGCGTCTGTTCTATCCCAGTCCAGTTCCCATATTTCTGTAGATCGCTTTTCAACTGAGAGAGCATCCTCATTAGTTTTTCTTTGAACAGCAACTGCTGGGTTTACCTTTAGTACAGTCAGCACTTCAGGCAAGATCATTTGACTATAATAACTTTCTTCCATCTCCACTAAAAGCCTTGCCAACCAATCATCTGTGCGTGGGGTTAGAAAGCGATTTGCTTGGGGTCCAGCATTAAGCTGGCGGATAAATTGTTCGGCCTGTGCTCCATCCATTAGTTTGATTTGAGGGAGAGGAAAACGATCAAGGATTACCAATCTGCCCTCAGAAGCAAAACGTCGAGCCTTGACGTAGGTCCAGTAACGATCCCGTGCTCTACAGACTTCTCGTATCAAATAGGGATATCCTGGGGACACAAGTGATTTCTGCTCCAGCGTCTCTTCAAAAGATGCTTCCAACGGATACAAACCAATTATTTGGCCCATCTTCAAGATTGACCTTATCGTAATTGTTGTCCATGACCAAGATGGCTTTCCCATGTGTATCTTTGTTGATCTAAAATTCTTTGAAAGCCAAGCATGTAGTGTATCGATTGCTGTTGATTTGCCGGCCCCATCACCTCCCACAACGGCGATCATTGCGCCACCAATCTCAAGAGTGTATTTGGAAGAAGATCTAAGTATGCGTCCACGTAACATTAATAATGCCCGGCGCCATAATTTCAAGACTGTATCAATTAACAAGGGATAATAAGCATTCGATCGAAGCTTAGCTTGTAACTTGTATCCGGTTTTTATGCGAGTCCAGATGGAACAGCCTGGCTGCAATGCCTGAACACATCTCGTAAACAGTTCTTTATTAAGATACGGCAAATGATCTTTTAATAATTCATTAACTCGATCTTGATCTATATTGTCCTGTAAGTAAGCCAACTCTTTTTGCTCGCTCGTTTTTAATTTTCCCTGACGGCTCACCATGGCATCCCATGTCGAATGCTTTAGCACCATTCGGATAACAAATACGATAAATTCAAATTCAACTGCAGGAACTTTGAAAATTCCATCTTGGACCACCGACGCAAGATATGGCGCTTCGATTGCAAAGCGAAAATTTTTCGTCATATCATCACCCATGATGAGTTGATAATGCGCGTGGACATGCACCCACTTCTCTGACTGTTCGTCATAACCGAAATAATCCAACACTCCGGGCATTTGCTTCTCTACAGGAGCCTTCACCTGCTTAAAACCCAGCCGATATAAAATTTCTGAAAATCCTGATGAGTCCGATCTGTTTACTAAGAGATCGATATCATTTTCCCCATTTGCCGAACGGTCAAGAGCGTTATTGCTTTTCCAGTGACAATAATTTATGTGTTCTTCCTTGAGTGCCTGGCATAATCGCTCGATCAAATCGAGAGCTGGACGTTCCGCTTTAGCATCGCTTTGAGCAACCCTGTCTGGATGGGGTTGCTGATCAATTTGTTGTATTGTAGGTGACAACTGTGTTTGTTCCATTATTTTACCTTCATCCAGCTTGATGCCAGACCAGAGCCTTTTCATAGAAGAAAATAATCTCATCCGATAAAAGGCATTACATTGCGAAAAAGATTAGTCCGATCTTTAATTGTCTGTTACTTTATAAACTACTCGATCATTACTTCTAAGGTCTTCCACGGAAATATACAGCTCATCTGAAATTTCCGTAGATGAGTTTATCAGCCAAACAGTATGATTGGATCGACTGTACTCAAAAACCTTGTTCCAGCTTTTTCCGTTATTTGCCGTATACATTAGTAGACATTTGGAATTGGGAGTAGAAAAGGGTAGATTTGCCCATATCTCTTCGCCTGTCTTTGACTTTCTTAGAACCATATTATCAATGGGGCTTCTTCGATAAGGATCAGGAATGATTTTCTTGTCAAATTTCTTGCCATCTGCGGTCTCGACTAGAAAATTGGTTCCTCCCTGATAGTCAGTTCCAAATAATATTTTCCCATTGCTTTCCACGACTGAAGTATAGCCACCCATTTGTATGTGGAATTTATTGACCGGTTGCCAATTTATGTTGTCAAAATCAGTTGAATCGAGGGAATCGCTTAACCATAATTTCTTATAGTTATCTCCATCTGCAACCATGATTTTGTTTAATAATCGGCTGTATTGGACAATATGGACGTGCTTATTGGTTCCCTGCTGAATTAGGAAGTCGGATTTTTTCCACGTTTTTCCATCATCAAGGCTAATGTAGATATAGGCAAGCTTTCGCCATCCGGTTTTGTCCCAAATATTGCCATATTCACCTGCCAATAGTACCTTGTTTGGAGTTTCTGTAATAGCATTATTAAATCGGAAGAAGCTTATGGGTGAGCCAAGGTCCAGTACTCTTTCGAATGAGCTGCCATGATCCGAACTCTTGTAGAGAGCTCCTTTGAGGCACACAAAAATTGTGTCTTGACTTGAAACAAATATAGACTTAATTCTTTCCGGGAATCTATGGA
>LLBZ010022429.1_pt2 | contig 12309 bp, 15 predicted proteins | sample 1489421 | NCBI WGS metagenome assembly LLBZ01 (sample SAMN04092657, study PRJNA295927) | soil metagenome | biome: Soil prokaryotic community; feature: Bulk soil; isolation source: soil from tomato rhizosphere | host: tomato cultivar Moneymaker | place: South Korea | collected 2011-11-01 | reverse complement strand
GCGCATGCCCAGCGGACACTACAACACCGACCTCGGCTGGTCGCTGAACGATTTCAACAATGAATATCTGGACACGCTGAACGGGCAAACGACCTTGATCATCGTCGGCGATGGCCGAAACAACTATAACGATCCCCGCCTTGACATCTTCACGTTGATGACGCGCCGGGCGGCGCGCACCATCTGGCTGAACCCAGAGCCTCCGGTCATGTGGCACGGCGACAGCGACATGCCCAGGTACGCGCCGTTATGTAACAATGTTCTTAAGGTTGGGAATTTGCGAGAGCTCGTCGGCGCGGTCGACCAGTTGCTTTCCACCTAGGTAAACACTTCTAAAACAGCCCTCGTGGAGGGCTGTTTTTTTGCGTTACTTTGTGAGACCTGAATTGTCAGCCCGCGACTGCGGAGTCTTTTGTACGGTACTTGCAAGAAAATAGCCGGACCCTTGCGCTTATAATGGCCTTCATCATATTCTTAAGAAAGCAATTATTGAGCATTGCAGGGAACATCAAAACAACATGGAAACACCCAAGATCAAAATCATGGTTGTCGAGGACGACGAAGCTGCCTCGACGTTCATTGCCGAAGTCCTCAAAATGGAGGGGTACGTGCCCATCGTCGTGAACGATAGCTCCAAGGCCATGGAGACCGCTCACGCCACCCTCCCCGAATGTTTTCTCCTCGATCTCATGATGCCGCCTCCTGACGGCTTCAAGCTGTGCCGGATGCTGCGCCAGGATACCACCTTCCAGCGCACGCCGATTCTGATCGTTACAGCCCTGGACAATACCGACAGTAAAATCGTCGCGATCGGCGCCGGCGCTAACGACTATCTCGTCAAGCCCTTCGGAATCGACGATCTCCTCGTGCGAGTAAAACGGCTGCTCGAGCTGCAATAGCCTACAACGCAACCGAAGGGGTACAATTCTGGTCATGAGCGCCATGGGAAATAGAGCGATACGATGACCATCTTAGCCATCCTCTCGGATATCCACGGAAATTTGCCTGCCCTCGAGGCGGTCCTGGCTGACCTGGCGAACTTCGAGGTCGATCAGGTCATCGTCCCCGGCGATGTGATCAATTTCGGCCCCTTCTCCAGGCAAACAGCCGAGATGGTGATCGAGAAAGACTGGCCGGTCATACGAGGGAATAACGAATTTTTCCTTGTCGATTACAAAACAGCGCGGGCACCCGCAGAATGGGATGACCCTGTTCAATTTGCACCCACTGCATTTCTGGACCGGCAATTCGACAAGAGGCTGAGAACGACGATTGGCTCCTGGCCAGATACGCTGAACTTGCGGTTCCGGGATGCGCCGGCAATCCTGGTTTGTCACGGCACACCGCAGAGCCCCTGGGAATCGATTTATTCCACGTTACCAGACGAAGAAATCGAGAAGTTGCTCTTCAACGTAGAGGCGGACTTTGTGATCTGTGGCCACACCCATTTGCCCATGGATCGCCATGCAGGCGCGTGGCGAATCTTCAACCCTGGTTCGGTGGGCGTTCCGCTTGACGGCATTCACTCGGCAAGTTATATGATCTTGGAAGGAAATGAGGGGGGCTGGACTCCGACCTTCCGCCGTGTGCCTTTTAATTATGAAGCGTTGTTTGCCGAGTTCGAACGGTCCGGATATAACCGGGAAAGCGGGCCCATCGGAAGATTAGTTGTTGAGGTCTATAAAACCGGCCGTCCTTTGCTGGGCTTTATCCGCTGGCGCGAAAAATATAAGTCGGCATCAACTCTGACAGATGAATTGGTGGATGAATTTCTGGCAGATGCAAACTGGTGGGAATTTGCACATCCGGCATATCACATAAACATGGATTAGTTGAATTTATCCTTGACTCTACACGCTATTCCGATATAATCTCTGTGACTATTTTTACTATTTTGGTCACAGAGGTTATATGCCAAAGGCATTTTCTGAACATGAGAAAGACGCCATCCGAGCGCAGCTACGTCAAAGGGGCAAAAAATTCTTCGAGAAGCAAGGCATCAAAAAGACTAGCGTCGACGAGCTGGCGCAGGCTGCCCGGATTTCGAAGGGCGCCTTTTACCTCTTCTATGCATCAAAGGAAGAGCTCTTCATGGACATCCTGGAAGGACTCGAGGCTGACTTTCGCAAGCGTATATTTGATTTTTCGATTAGCCCAAAAAAGAATGCTCGTCAACTCCTGGCCAAATTGTTCAAGGATGCGCTACTGACCTGGGATGAATATCCTCTCTTGAAGAACTTTAGCATGACCGATTACGAATTCCTGGCCAGGAAACTTCCTGCGCAGCGAATTCGGGCGCATGCCAACCGTGACGACGATTTTGTAAATGAATTTGTGCAAAAGATCAAACGAGAAGGGATAACCATCAAGGCTTCGCCGCGTGTTATCTCAAATCTCATGAAAAGCCTCTTCTTTGTGGGTCTGCATCGTGACGATCTCGGCACAGAGGCATATAGGGAAAGTATGGAGATTCTGGCCGACCTTGTCGCGGGTTATATTACAGAAGGTGTATGATGAAATTTGCGATCGAAACCCGGGGGCTTACGAAGCGCTACGGGGATGTTCGGGCTGTGGATTCTGTCGACCTACGCGTGCAACCCGGCGAGATTTATGGCTTTCTCGGGCTCAACGGCGCGGGGAAGACCACGACCATCCGCGCACTATTGGGGATGATCCGTCCAAGCACGGGAACCGTCAGGGTACTGGGACAGGCCGTCGGTCCAGATGGACACGGTCCGTGGGCCAGGGTAGGACACCTGGTCGAGAGTCCCTCGGCGTATCCTGAACTGACGGTGCGCGAAAATCTGGAAATCGCCCGGCGTCTGCAGGGGATTCCAGACCAGGGCGCGGCAACGCAGGTCATAGAGCGCCTTGGGTTGACTCCCTATGCCAGTCGGAAAGCCGGAACCCTCTCGACGGGCAACCTTCAGCGCCTGGGGTTGGCGCGAGCGCTCTTGCACGATCCGGAGCTTTTGATTCTGGACGAACCCGCCAATGGCCTTGACCCGGCTGGAGTGGTCGAGATCCGTGAGTTGCTTGAAGTGCTGGCGCGCGAAAGAGGCGTCACGATCTTCATGTCCAGTCATATTCTGACAGAAGTGGCTCGACTCGCCACGCGAATTGGGATCATTCACCAAGGGCAATTGATCGAAGAACTCGATACAGCTGCCCTCGAAAAATTGCGTTCAAAACGACTTGAGATCAAGGCCCGCGATCTTGAAACCGCCCGGGCTTGCCTTCAAAGCGCTGGCTACCAAGTCATATGGAACAATGGAACGATCGTGCTGGAAGAAGAGCGGGCGATTGAGCACCCTGATGATATTGCACAAATCATGACAATTGCAGGCACGCCACCCACCAGACTGGCTGTGGAGCACCAAGACCTTGAGGATCACTTTCTCCAAATAACAGGTGGTACGAAATGAACAACTTTCTTTCCTCCCTTTGGGCCGAAATGCTCAAGCTGCGTCGTTCCAAGGTTCCCGTTTTTACTGCTCTTGGGTTTTCGATAATACCACTGGTGGGCGGTCTGTTCATGATTATTTTGAAAGATCCGGAGGCGGCTCGCTCGATGGGATTGATCAGCGCCAAAGCCCAGCTTGTGGCAGGCGTAGCGGATTGGCCGACATTCTTCAGCATTCTGGCACAGGCCGTCGCCGTGGGCGGCGGTATATTATTTGCTGTGATCACAGCCTGGATCTTTGGACGTGAATTCTCCGACCGAACAGTAAAAGAGCTTCTGGCGCTGCCCACCCCGCGCGTTTCAATCGTCGCGGCAAAGTTTGTTGTGTTGTCCATCTGGACACTCCTTTTGACATTATGGATCCTGCTCATCGGTCTCATTGTGGGAAAGCTTGTTGCGATTCCCGGCTGGTCGGCAGCTTTATTTCGAAGCGCAAGCCTTGATATTTTAGGTACATCGATCCTCGTCATCGTCCTCTTACCGTTTGTGGCCCTGCTGGCCAGCATGGGACGGGGCTACATGCCTGCATTCGGCTGGATGATTCTGTCTGTGGCCCTTGCCCAAATTGCAGCTATCACAGGCTGGGGCGACTGGTTTCCCTGGGCTGTGCCTGCGCTGTTCAGTGGCGCGGTAGGTCCGCGGGATGAGCTTATGGGTATCCATAGTTACATCCTGGTGATCCTGGCATGTATCATCGGCCTTGCGGCAACCTTCTACTGGTGGCGCAAAGCGGATCAAACACGCTAAGTTACGTGTTATAATTGTATAGACAGAGCCACGCGTTCTACTCGTGGCTCTATTTTTTACCAGGTAATCGCCTCGATGCACTTACTGCAAAACTTCAAACCACAAGCCATTATTTTCGATAAAGATGGGACATTGATCGACTTCGATCTCATGTGGGGAAGCTGGACCCTTCAGCTCGCGGACCGCTTACAAGCATCCACCGGACTAGACCTTCGCCAGGCTCTATGTGAGTGTTATGGTTACGATCTTAGACGCCGCAAAATCCTATCGGACGGACAGCTCACCTGCACGCCCATGTGGCGGCTGCGCGAACTGATGGTCGAAGTCGTGGCCGCATTGGGAGTGCCATTAACAGAAGCCTCCTGTGCAGCGGCAAATGCATGGCATGTTCCCGATCCCGTAACTCTTTCCCAGCCCTTTACGGATCTCCGACAACTATTCACGAACATCCATAACCGTGGCATCCAAATTGCCATCGCCACGACAGATGACCGTGATCCTACTCGTGCTATGCTCGAAGCGTTCGGGGTGGAAGGTCTGGTCACTACGATGGTGTGCGCCGATGACGGCATCCCGGCCAAGCCCGCGCCGGAAATGGTGACGACGATCTGTCAGCGCCTGAACGTCGACCCGTGCAACGTCCTTGTCGTTGGCGATACGGTTGCAGATTTACAGATGGCGCGATCGGCCGGAGCAGGTTACGCCATCGGCGTGCTGTCCGGTGTCGGCTCACTGGCCAACCTCACCCCGCTCGCGGACCTGCTGATCGATACCATCGACACCCTGCAAGAAAGCTTTATTCCCAAAGAAACCCCTCAAATACCACGACCCGAGACAGATGAAAGTATGCCGGGTTGGAATCCAGAACCTGCCTACAGTTGAGCGACTCTGTCATTCGTACAAGAAAGCAGCGGCTCATGTACATCATCATCTGGGAATATCAGGTAAAGGCAGAACGCATCCAGGAATTTGAAGAAATCTACTCTTCATCCGGCGACTGGGCAAAGCTGTTTCAGAAAAGCAGAGGCTACCTGGGAACTGAACTCCTCTCCCATGCGCGAGAACCTCAACACTACATTACAGTTGACCGGTGGAGTTCACCCCAGGAGTACGAGTCGTTCCTATCGGAATGGAAGAACGAGTACCAACTTCTGGATGCGCAATGCGAGGGCTTAACAGAGTGGGAAACTCCTTTAGGCAGATGGGAGTCGATTTCATCTGAAACACGGTAAACTTCGGTTATGTCACAGCTCGCTGAAGTTGCTGCGCTGTTCCTAAGACTTGGCTTCACAGCGTTCGGCGGACCGGCCGCACACATCGCTATGATGCATGATGAAGTTGTCATGCGCCGCAGATGGCTGACCGATGAACAGTTCCTCGACCTTCTCGGCGCAACGAACTTAATCCCCGGACCCAACTCCACTGAAATGGCGATCCACATTGGCTATTTACGCGCGGGCTGGCGCGGATTGATCGTCGCCGGGCTCTGCTTTATTGTGCCCGCGGCTTTGATGGTCCTGGGGCTGGCATGGCTCTATGTTCAGTTCGGGACGACACCACAGGCGAACTGGCTGCTCTACGGCATCAAGCCCGTTGCAATTGCCATTATCCTGCAGGCGCTTTGGACTCTGGGAAGCAAAGCCCTCAAGAGCAGTGGTTTGATGCTGATAGGTGTCATTGCATTCATATTGTATTTTGTGGGGATAAATGAAATCCTGTTGCTTTTCGCGGGCGGGTTGATCTTCATGGTTATCTCGAATATTCGACGCCTGCGAACTCTGCCCGCTGGGATCTTTTTTCCACTAAGCAGTCTGGCACTTACACAAACAGTGGCTCCCTTCAGCCTTCACATCCTTTTTTTTACGTTTCTCAAAATCGGTGCTGTCCTTTATGGAAGTGGATATGTCCTGCTTGCTTTCCTGCGCGCCGATTTTGTGCTGCGTCTGGGCTGGCTGACAGATCAACAGCTCCTCGATGCGGTGGCCATTGGGCAAGTGACTCCGGGTCCGCTCTTCACCACCGCGACCTTCATCGGATATTTGTTAGGAGGCCCATCAGGCGCGCTGCTTGCCACACTCGGGATCTTCCTTCCATCATTTATATTTGTTGCGATTTCGAATCCGCTCATTCCAAAGATCCGCAGCTCCAGATGGACGGGCAGCCTGTTGGATGGCGTCAACGCCTCGGCCCTCGGGCTTATGGCCGCTGTGACCGTCCAACTGGGAATGTCTTCGCTGACTGACTTTTACACCGTCCTGATTGCGAGCGTGTCACTGGTCCTGCTTCTCCGCTACAAAGTCAACTCCACCTGGCTGATCGCAGCGGGCGCCATGGCGGGTTTTATTTTATTCCTCATCCAGTAGAATCAGGATCATGTTAACTCCCCACAGGAAAGTCACGTATGAATGAACCAATCCTTACTGAACAAAAAGGAAGCATTCTCCAGATCACGCTCAGCCGGCCCGAAGCATACAATGCCTTGAACCTGAACATGATGAACCGGCTGGCCGAAAGCCTCGCGGCGAGTGCACGGGACGATTCGATCCAAGGCATCGTAATCACCGGCGCAGGCAAAGCGTTCTGTGCGGGCGGCGATTTGAAATGGATCAGCCAGCAGGCCGAGGAGCCAGGCGCTGTTTTATATAGGCTCGCGCCGCAATTTCATTTGTCCATCGTGGAGATCCGGCGGATGCAAAAGCCGGTCGTAGCTGCGATCAACGGCATTGCCGCGGGCGGCGGCTTCTCGCTGGCGCTAGCCTGCGATTTTCGGATCATGGCGCAATCCGCTGTCCTGCGCCAGGCATATACCTCCAGCGGACTAAGCATCGATGGCGGAGGATCATTTGCCTTGCCACGCCTCGTCGGGTTGGCGCGTGCCATGGAGATCATGGCATTTGACCGCCCCATTTCCGCTGCGCAGGCACTGGAATGGGGGCTCGTGACCAAGGTCGCTCCTGACAACGAAGTGCTCATTGAGGGGTTGGCCATCCTCGAGACTCTCATAGAGACCTCACTACATTCGTTTGCCTGGTCGAAAAAGCTGATGACCGATTCATTCAACAACACCCTGGAAACACAGCTAGAATTGGAGAGACAGGGAATCAGTATCTGTGGGGCTCATCCGGATGGACAAGAGGGCATCCGGGCCTTCGTGGAGAAACGGAAACCGAAATTTTAAGTGCATATGTTCGCTCAAGAGGACCAGCCGTGTCAAATATACTAATCGTAGACGATGATGCAAAAATGACCGAATTGCTGAAGACGCTTTTGCAGTTGGAGGGATACATGCCAACGGCTGTGAATGACAGCACAAAAGCTATACAAATGGCTGGGTCCGTTGAACCTGATCTGATCACACTGGATTTGATGATGCCCGGCCTGGATGGATTTGGACTTTGCGAACTCCTGCATCAGGATCCAAGGTTTGCAGACATTCCCATCCTGATCATCAGCGCCAGGGATGATCCGGAAAGCAAGCAAAAAGCGATGAAGGCAGGAGCAAAGGATTACGTTACCAAACCCTTCCAAATCGACGAGCTAATACAGAAGATAAGGAACCTGATCAGCGCGTAACGTTTGTGAACATCCGTTTTCTCATGCCGTTCTCCTCTACATACTCAAAGTTATTCACTGTTCCCCGGTCCGTGATCGACGAGAACGGCCACATCAACAACGTGGCCGACGTCCAATGGATGCACGCTGAAAGCGCGTTGTCGTCGAGCATTATGCATCCATTGGCGGCATCGAAGCACAGGGAAAAAGTGCGACCTGGGTGATCCGTGAGCACAGGATCGAGTATTTCCTCCCCGCGTCTGCCGGTGAAGAGATCGAAGTCAGAACATGGGTGGAAAACATCCGCCGGGTGAGGTCAGTGCGCAAATATGAATTTGTCCGCAGGTCGGATGGGAAGCTCCTGGTCAAAGGGGAAACCGACTGGGTGTTTGTAGATACGAAGAGCGGGCGGCCCATCCCTACGGAAGTAAGCAAGGTATTTTCCGCCGGCCAGAATCAGGCTAATAGCCTGCCGTAAACCTTGACCAGCTTTTTCTGCGCCCGATGCCATGTGAACTGGTTCCGTGCGCGCTCGGTGGCAGAGTCGGCCAGGCGTTTTGATAATTCATAATCGTTCAACAATACAAGCACTTGCCTTGCCAGATCCTCCGGGTCATTGGGCGAGAAAAGCAGCGCGTCCAGATCTTCACGGACGAGCTCGCGCACGATAGGTATATTCGAGGCGATCAGCGGGCGTGACGATGCCATATACTCCAGCACTTTGATCGGGCAGGCACCCTGTGTCACATTGCGGTCGTTGAGTCCCAGCGGGGCCAGGCAGATGTCGGCTCCGGCGATCAGCGTAGCGACTTCATGATGCGGGACAGCCGGCTGAATGATGACATTTCCTTCCACGCCCAACTTGCGGATCTGCTTGACCAGAAGCTTCCGCTGCCGTGAACGTCCGCGCCCAACGACTTGGAGTTGAACAGTTTGCTGTTCGAGTATCCTGGGAAGAGCGCGTATGACGATATCCAGCCCCTGCCAGTCGGCGAGGGTTCCGATGTAAAGGAGTACAGGCACACGACCTTCCCGGCTGGGCAATGGAGAGGGAGAGAAATCCGAAGGGCTGACTCCGTTAGGGATGACGGTCACACGTTTACGGTCGAGTCCGAGCGAAGTGAGGTAGTCCCGCGTCACATTCGAAGGACAGATGATCGCGTCGCTGAGGTGCAAGGTCGCGATCTCCTGCTCCTTGATTTTCGAGAGCAGTCCCGAATCAATTCCCGGGTAATGGTATTTAAGCTCGATGGAGGGAAGTCCATTCACCTCGAAAAGCGTTTTGTAGCCGAACCGCTTCTTGCTCTGCGCCACCGCCAGACCATCCCAAATGTTACGATAATGCACGACATCATAATCGGGATGGAGGGTAAGATGTGCAAGCACAGCCTTCCCAAAATGGACTGCCCGCTCCAGAAAGTTCTGTGAGAGGTCCTGAGGAATACGCGTGACCCGAGCGCCTTCGACGGAATCCTCCACAGGCAAGACCCCATCGTTCGGCGTGAGCAGGTGCACTTCATATTGGCTATTGACGAGCCCGCGAATGTTATGCAAAATATGGGTCGATGCCCCCTTTGGGCTGGGCACAATGTCGAAGGCAGTGTAGAGGAAACGCGGCATTGTTGTAAATTATACGTCGATGTCGGGATGATCAGGCATGATCCAGCCTGTAATCAATCATGACCTGCCTGAGAGCAAAGTTATTTTGGCATAATTCACCGGAGAATTCATGGAACCGATTCTTTGTGGCTCATTAATCGCCGCTGTTCTTCTATTTTTTTATCTTCTCAACACGGCTCGCAAAAAGACCCCTGCTCCGACGGCGGGAAGAAAAGACTACACACCCGTCTATCTTTCGATTGCAGACGACCCAGACGCGGTCATCGAGGGCATGGACAAGTTTGTTGTCGAGATCCAAAGGACGGAATCTGCGGGGGATAAATGGCGCTGGGTTCCGCTGCTGATCTACTTTGGCGGGGTGGGTCTGACGGGCGTCGACGCGATCTTGCTGATGCTCGGTTATACATCCTTCGTGTTCACTGTGGGCGGCATCGCCTTGTGGATCGCGGCGTTCGTCATGGCCCGCAGTCTGCGCAAGAGCGATTCACACGATTTTTCGCCGCGCTATGCCGGCACGAAACAAATCCTGCACACCTTGCGTGACGATCTGAAACCCGAGTCCTCGTTTCTCGGTCATCTTGACCTAACAGGCCCCATGCTCGATACAAAGGTTGCACGCGAGACGAAGGACACGCAGGACCGCGTCACCCAACATTTCCGTGACGAATGGCTGGCGCTGAAGGCCAAGCTCTATGATGGAAATATTCTGCGCGTGTCTGCGATCCAAAAATCGAAGAAACGCAAATCCTATTGGAAGCGCAGCCGCATCAGCGGCAAGATGAAGCTGAAGCCCGAAAAATACAAAGGCGCCGCTCAATATCTCAAAGTCCGGCTCGCCGTAAATCCAGATCTATATCAGATCGTTCCTAACAAAGAATTCAGGCAGGGCGCTAATATCGGCAAATACACAATTGCACAGCTGAACACGGAGGGCGGGATCATCGACGTCACGGCGAACTCGCCTTTCGACGAAGTCGAGTCTGAAAACATTCTGACGTTTCTTCATTCTGCATATTCCCTGCTCCAAAGAAAGGCTGCATAAATGAATCGCAAAATCATTCCCTTCGTTGTCGCAATTATTCTGGTCTGTCTGGTCATGGCCGTGGCGGCAGCCTTTTCTTTCAACGGTGCCGTCAGCGCGCAGAAGTTCGGGGGTGATGTCGCCTGGTCCCAGCCCTATGGAGCTGCTGAAAGCATGAAGGTCATCAACCTGATGGGCGATGACCAGGATGAACTGTTCATTCAGAACACATCCAACGTCAGTATCTACGATGGCGCTGGTGCGGTCATGCTCAGCCTGGATTACAACTCTCCCAAGACCACGCTCGGAGATGTGAACGGCGATGGTATAGAGGACGTCATCGTGTACTACGTGGGCACAGGGATATCCGTCGACGTAATCCAGGATGGCCAGGCAACGACGCTGGCCACGAATCTCGACATCGGCTTCCCGTCCCGGGTCGCGCTGATCCGTTTTCCCTCCGGACCTCAGATCGTGCTGGGGGATTCAATCGGGAGAATCCTCTCCCTCAACCTGGACGGTGAGCCGTTATGGACATCCACGCTAGGCAGCAATGAGGTGCGCGGCATGGACGATGCTCGCATTGGCGGGCAGGTCCATGTAGCGATCGCAACCAACGATGGCAACCTGGCCGTCTATGACGGGCAGGGCGATCGGGTCTGGTCCCACTCGCAGGAGCAATTGCGCCGTCTGCGGGCCTTCGACCTGGACAGCGATGGGAACAGCGAGGTCATCACCGGCGGCGAGTACGGCGCGTTCTTTGTGTACAGCGCCGTGGATGGATCGACTCTATTCAGCACCACCCTGGGACAAGCCGTAATCGAAGTCCGTGAGGTGGAATTGAACGGCGATCCTTCGTCGCGTGAGATCATAGCCGGCGGCAAGGACGGCGGCGTCTGGGCATTCACGAGCACCGGCAATAAGATGTGGAGCGCGTCCCTGTCAGATAAGGTCAATGAGATCTCCGGGATCGACATCAATGACGATGGCAAAGAGGAAGCGGTCATCGGCGCGGACAGCGGCGAAGTCGCCGTCTTCACCGAAAATGGATCTCGCAGCAACCTGGCCACCCACCAGACGGGCATTACGCGCATCGATGTGGGTCGCCTGGGTAACGAGCGCTATGTCATCGTCGCCGACGGGAGCGAAGTACAGGTTAACCAGCTCACTTTCAGTTCCATACCCGGCTTCCAGTACAGCCCGCTGGTCGTCGGTGCGATCGTCTCAGCGATCATCCTGATCATCGCTGCCATTCTGGCCTCCATCCCGCAGAAGCCGGAGCTGAAGATCGCCTTCCAGAATACCAGCCGCGAGTCGCTGGAAGCCCAGCGGCGCATGTTGAAGGAGTCCATCGCCGATGTGGAACGCCTGCGCCAGTCCGGCGAGGTCGTCGGAGATGCCTACCTCGCCCGCTTGAAACGGCTGCGCGCCGATCTGGCGGAAAACGAAACGGCATTCAAAGCCCAGGGTTATCCGATCAAAGTGGAGACCATCCAATGTCCAAATTGCGGCGGCATGCTCGAACTGGGCATGGATAAGTGTGAATACTGCGGGCAGGTGTTATTGTCGTAATTTTGAGTGAAACCGTATCAAATGCGCCTGGCTCCGGGTGCATTTTTGATTCCAGACAAATTCCTGGTTGAGTTAGCCCTTCTCCATCCGGTTTTCACCCCCGAAAAATCACAAATCCCTGACATACAACCCTCCTTGTTTCTTATATAGTAGGTACACGGCTAAAGCATACTTTATCAGTAGTCTATTCAGCAAATGGAGGCAAAACATGGATACAAGGTATACAACAGATTCAGAACTGTCTGCTCCCCAATCTCATAACTCAGCAGCGAATATGATCAAGGTTTCTGCCAATTCACGCACCTCAGCCGTGGCCGGCGCGATCGCCGGTGTG
>LLBZ010001935.1_pt1 | contig 12317 bp, 4 predicted proteins | sample 1489421 | NCBI WGS metagenome assembly LLBZ01 (sample SAMN04092657, study PRJNA295927) | soil metagenome | biome: Soil prokaryotic community; feature: Bulk soil; isolation source: soil from tomato rhizosphere | host: tomato cultivar Moneymaker | place: South Korea | collected 2011-11-01 | reverse complement strand
GTTGGGATGTTAAAATTGACGAAACCACAAGAATTAGAGGTAATGCACAGCAACTTCTTTTAGATAGGGGATCTGACTTAAATGGATATGGCACCGGTCATGGTGTAGGCGATATAATCCCCAACACTACAGATGATGTTTGGGCGCTTTCTTATATATATATAAGGGAAACTAATATTCTTTTAGAAAAAGCTGAAGCCTATTCTGGAACACAAGAAGAAATAGCAGAATATGTATCTACAGCAAAATTCTTTAGAGCATATCATTATTTCTTTATGTTAAAACGATTTGGTGGGGTACCGCTAATTACTAAGGTACTCGATGTGGATTCACCTGAATTATATGGAACAAGAAACAGCAGGTACGAAGTATTTGCCCTAATTAAAGAAGATTTAGAAGCTGCCATAGATGGACTGCCAAGAGAATCGTCCATTTCATCGGCAGAAAAAGGACATATTAGCAAAGAGGCTGCTCAATCGTTATTGGCAAAAGCACTATTGTTTGAAGCCACTTGGGAAAAATATGTAGGGACTTCTACCGATGGTGATGGCACCTCTTTTGGAGCTGGAACTAGTATGCCAAGTGGATACCCATCAACAAATCAAATGTTTCAACAGGTCGTAGATCTTTCTAAAGATGTAATGGATAATGGAGGATTTGAATTATGGAACTATAATGAAGAATTGAATAATCTCACCATGTATTACTTATTCAACTTAGAAGACGGGGAGTCCAATCCTGCAGGGCTTGATAAGGCTACCAATAAGGAGTTTATTTTCTATGCCAAATATGATTTTAACCTGAAAAAAGGAAATACAAACATAAGCCATGCGTCTTACTATTCTTCAGTAAATCAAAAGTTTACCGATATGTTCTTATGTACCGATGGGTTGCCTGTAGACAAGTCGCCTTTATTCCAAGGCTATCAATCAAATTATGAGCAATTTTACAATCGCGATTACAGGTTGTATGCCTACACAGGAGGTAATGAACAAGAAGTGGAAATCGTAGAAGGAACCGTTCCACTTTTGGGAGGGGGCGTTTATTATGGCAACCGTAAATTCCGGTCATTTGATTATCCGAATTATAGGGAAGCCAATCAGGAATCGGCAGATTTTCCATATATCCGCTTGTCCGAAGTGTATTTAATGTACGCTGAAGGATTATATGAGTTGAATGGCACTATTACAGACAGTCAATTGAACGAATCACTTAATAAGGTAAGGGAACGCTCGGGTGTTGCGGCCTTAACCAACGCTATGGCATCTACTTACGGGTTGGATATTCTAGAAGAGATCCGTAGGGAAAGAGCGGTAGAGCTATACCTTGAAGACAACAGGTTTAACGATTTAAGAAGATGGGGTATAGCCGAGCAGGAACTAGGAGCTTCTACATACGGACAGATTATTGAGGGAACCGACTATGAAAATAACCCAGATCTTTACGACCCAAGCTCATACCAGTATGGCGAAGAAACTGTAGAAACTGGAGTGGGACCAAGAAAAGCTATCGTATTGATTCCTTCTGCAAATAAAAGTTGGTCGCGTACTAAATATTTATTCCCTATCCCGCTTGGGCAAGTAAATTTGAACAAGAACCTTTTACAAAACCCAGGGTATTAATCTCGTAGTGTGTAATATTTTAAAAAAGAACAAATGAAAAAATTAAGTTTTAGATATAAAATAGGTATTTTGGCCTTAGCCAGTATATTTGTGGCTATAGTTTCGTGTCAGGATGAGTACGATCCAGATTTAGTAACATACCCCGAAATTACTGTAGATGGGTTTTCCCCAAGTGAAGGATATCCTGGCTCTATAGTTACCATTACGGGAAGTAATTTTGGAGATCGCTTTGAAGCTGCAAAAATAAGCTTCAACGGAGAACTCGTTACCGAATTTGTGAGTTATCAAGACAACATAATGGAAGTAAGGGTTCCCCAAGGTGCAACCAATGGGAAACTCTCTGTTCAGGTATGGACACATGTTAAAGATTCCATAGGTTCGTATGCGGTAAAGCAGTTGCCAGTTATGGTTTCCGCTCAGTCCGAAAATGGTTCAAATATTGTTTTTCCAGGAGATGTGGTTACCATTGTTGGAAGTAATTTTGGTACTAATGCAACTGCTCTTGGAATTACTTTTAACGGCACAGCTGCAGAGATTGTTTCTGTACAGGATAATGAAATAAAAGTGACTGCTCCTGAAGGGTTCGCAACAGGATATATAGACCTTACTATAGGAGGTTCTACCGTGATAGGCTCTACCGTAATTATTAATCCTACTGCAGCGGGCGATATTACACCTTATTTCCTAGCAAATACTGGAGATGTAGAAGCTGGAGGGCTTTTTGATCCGGATTTTGATGTTTTGGTGCCTGATAATGCCAGATATGGAACACAAGGAGCTCCTTGGGTTACAAATCAGGCTATCAAGAATAAAACAAATGGTGATGGTGTGAAAGTTGGCGGATGGGGTCGTGAACCATGGGGAGGAGCACAGCCAGGGTATATCTGCTTCGAAACTTGGGGCAGTACACCCATCACAGACGGAAAAGTTTATCAACAAACCGCCTATGAGCTTCCTGCAGGAGATTATACACTTTCGTTCAAGTATTTCTCAGAGAACAAGCCTATTTCTTCTGTACATATGATAGTGGCAGAAGGAGACGGAATCCCGTCTTTAGCTGGTTTGGCTACTTCGATTGCTTATGCTGAAACTTGGAACGAAACACCAATAGACACGACTTCACCAAATAGTGGAGATGTGACTGAAGAAATCAATTTTACTTTAGAAACTTCTAAAAAGGTTTCCATAGGGCTTCTTGTAAATATGGCAGGAGCCGATGCGAGAGCTGGATATTTTAAAGTGTCTTGGATAAAATTAGTTAAAAACTAAATATTTATTTTAGAAACACCCCTTAATTAAGGGGTGTTTCTAATTTTAATTTATCCAAAGGTTTAAACTTTTGAAAATTTTATAGATACAACGATACCACCAACTATACAACGATACCACCAACTAAATAATTCTAAACAAAAAAATAAAAATTTCACTAGTAGTGAGAGATAATTTTTACAAAAATTTTTTTTAACGTTCTAAAAGTATAGAACATAAATTAATTATTAACAATGAAAACAATACTACGCAAAACAAAAAACCTATGTCTCGTTTTGGTTGGGTTTTTACTAGCCTTTCAGGCTACCGCACAGGAGTTTGTGCATCCAGGGGGATTACATTCCCTTGAAGACCTCAACCGTATGAAAGAGAAAGTCGCTGCTGGGGAAAGCCCATGGATAGAAGGCTGGAATGCACTGGTTTCCGATGGAAAATCGAGTGCCTCTTATGGCATATCTGGTGGCGTTAGGGAAAACGCCAACCAGCGACAGAATATGAACAGGGACGCACAGGCGGCTTACCTGAACGCGCTCCGCTGGTACATCTCAGGGGATGTGGCCCATGCCGAGAAGGCTATAAGCATATACAACGCCTATGCCCATACCGTTAACCAAATACCCTCAGGAGGAAATACGGATATCTTGGGGCTGGGAGGTATAGGTTTTACGGCAATGGCCATGGGGGCAGAGATTATGAGGCTCTATGAGGGCTGGGCTCCAGAGGACTTTGAGAAATTCAAATTCATGATGAAGGAGTATTTCTACCCTGTAAGCCATGACTTCCTGACCAACCATCGCGGTGCCTGCCCCACATATTATTGGGCAAACTGGGACCTGAACAATATTTCCGCACTAGTAGCGATTGGTATCCTTGTGGATGACCGTGATATTTTTAACGAGGGCATTGAGTATTTCAAGAATGGGATCGGGGCTGGCAGCATCAAAAATGCTGTCCCCTTTGTCCAAGGAAACTTCGGCCAATGGCAGGAATCCGGAAGGGACCAGTCACACGCCCTGCTGGGTATCGGGTTGATGGCCAATACCTGCCAACTGGCATGGAACCAGGGAGTGGACCTGTATAGCTATGACGACAATAGGTTTCTGAAAGGTGCGGAATATGTGGCTCGTACCGGCGCACTTTCGCTCGATGCACCATTTTTTGAAGAATACGACAGCTGTGCTAACCGTGGGCATCGTTGGATAGCCAGTAATGCTCTGGGAAGATATTTTGACCAACCTGTTTGGGAAATCGTTTACAATCATTATGTTGTGAAACAAGGGCTGGAAGCACCCCATGTGGAAGCCATGGCACAAATCATGAGGTTTGCGGGCAGTACGAACGATCAATTAGGTCATGGTACGCTCACTTATACATTGGATGCAGCAGCTTCTCCACTGACTTTTACAGCACCTCCGGGTCAGCAGATGCAAGGTCTTACTGTAAAAGAGGGCATCGAGAGGGTAGAATTGACTTGGAATGCAGTAGAAACCATAGATGCCGAAGGATTTACCGTTAAGCGTGCAACAAGTTCGGGCGGACCATATACCACCGTTGCTTCCTGGACAGGCAGTACGAACCCGAGATATACCGATACCAATGTAGAAAACGGCATGACGTACTATTATGTGGTTTCTGCCAGGAATGAAGTGGGTGATGGGCCTGAGTCAGTTGAGATCTCAGCCACGCCTATGGATGCGGTTCAAGAGTTGCCTATAGGATGGACCCGAACGGACATAGGCAACGTGAGTGTTGAAGGAGAGGCTGTTTATGCCGAGGTCAATACCGGACACACCTTTATCACCAAAGGAGCCGGCAGCATTGGTGGAACTTCCGATGCCCTGGGATTCACCTATGGAATCGCTTCAGGGGATGTAACGCTCACCGCCAGGGTAGCCGACTTTGGAGGTGTACAAAAAACAGGGATCATGATCCGTGAATCGCTGGATCCCGATGCCAAGACCGTACTGATGAAAATTGGTGATGGCGGCTGGCGGATCGCTGGAATGGGTGCACGTACCGAAACAGGTTCAAATATGGAATGGAAAGACGGAAACCGCTACACCTGGCGCCCCGATATCTGGTTCAGGATTTCCCGAACAGGAAATACTTTTACCGTGTATGAGTCCAACAATAAAGACGTGTGGTTTGAAGTCGGTAGCCGTACCATCGATATGGCTGAGAATGTTTACGTGGGACTCTTCAACAGTTCCGGGAACACTACTTCATTGAATACCACTCGTTATGATCACGTCGCTATCACAGGGCTTGTTAGCAATGCCCCGGAGGCGCCTGCTAACGTTACGGCATCACCCGGCAATACCCAGAATATACTGGATTGGGATGAGGTAACTGGTGCATCCAGCTATACCTTAAAGCGTTCTACAACTAGTGGAGAACCCTATGAAATAGTGGCAGCAAACCTGAATGTCACCGAGTATACAGATACTGGTTTAGAGAATGGAACGACTTACTATTATGTGGTATCGGCTGCAAACCTTTCCGGAGAAAGTGTCAACTCTTTGGAGATAAGTGTTGCGCCTGAATTGGCGATTGCACCGGTGCCTGAAGACGTAACAGCTCAGTCGGTATCAGGACAGCAAATCAATCTTTTCTGGAATTCAAGCTTAAGTGCGACAAGCTATAATGTGAAACGTGCAACAGCAAGCGGTGGACCCTATACTATTATTGCCAGCCCAGATACCACTGCATTTAGTGATACTGATGTTAATCATTCTACCACTTATTATTATGTGGTATCTGCTATAAACGAACTTGGGGAATCAGAGGATTCGGAAGAAGTAATTGCCACTCCCGGAAGGTCAGGCTACTGGAAATTTGATGAAACTGAGGGCTCAACGGCCACTGATTCTTGGGGTAATGGCAATGCGGCGTTAAGCTCAGGCGCTACATTTGTAGAGGGCCTCATGGGCAATGCTGTTAGCCTGAATGGAAATGACGGATACGTAACACTCTCAGAAGGTGTGGTAAGTAGTTTGACTGACTTTAGTATTTCCACTTGGGTAAAACTTGATAAAGTAGATAACTGGGCGCGTATCTTTGACTTTGGTACTGGAACAAGCAACTACATGTTTATCACACCAAAAAATGGATCAAATGGCAAATTGCGGTACGCTATTAAAAATGGCGGCGGAGAGCAGCAAATTAATACAAGTGCATCTTTAATCACAGGGAGATGGTATCACCTGGCCGTTACGCAATCCGGTACTACTGCCGTTCTTTATTTGGATGGGGTAGAAGTAGGTAGAAATGATAATATGACCCTTAACCCGTCAAGTCTGGGCAATACTCCCCAAAACTGGATCGGTAAGTCGCAATGGCCTGATCCTTTACTGGCAGGTCAGGTGGATGATTTCAGAATATACAGTAAGGCATTAAGCGCTTCTGAGATAGCAGAAATGGCATTCGCGTATTTGCCACCTGCAGCACCGAAAAACCTGTCTACTGTTGCAGGGAACAACCAAGTGTCATTAATCTGGACAGCTGCCCTGGGAGGAACCAGTTACAACGTTAAAAGGGCTACTGAAATAGAAGGGCCGTTTGAGGTGATTGCTAGCGTAGTTGATACTAGCTACATAGATATAACTGCAGTTAACTGCGAAAAATACTTCTATACCGTATCGACTATTAATAACGTGGGCGAAAGTGCAGATTCATCGCCATCAGGTCCTTCATTGGGAAGTAAACTTTCAGGTATATTGATAGGTACAGAGGGTTCTGGGGGCAATAACCCCGCTACGACCAAGGAGGCAGCGGTAGATGGCAATATAGCCACGTATTTCGATGCCCCGACAAATACCGCTTGGGTAGGTTACGATTTGGGTGAAGATGGTAGGAGTGTAATTACCAAAGTACGTTACGCGCCACGTCCAGGTCTTTCGCACCGTATGAATGGTGCTCAAATTCAAGGTGCCAACACCCCTGATTTTAGTGATGCTGAAATATTGTTTTTTATTCCAAGACCTGCTGAATGGGTGATGACAGAACAAACGATTTCCAATAGCAAAGGCTATCGTTATATTCGGTACTATTCACCAAATGGTTACGGGAGCATTGCTGAACTTGAGTTTTATGGACTGGCCGCTCAATTACCGGAACTTAGTAGTGACAGTATTGCAGAAGGTACATACGGTTCGGAATTCCATTATTCAACGGTAGCTTCTCCTATGCCGAAAGAATTCGAAGCAGCTGGATTGCCAGATGGATTAAGTATGGACACCTGTACGGGCGTTATTTCCGGTGTACCTAATGCAGCAGGAACCTTTCCTGTTGATATAACAGCTACCAATTATTATGGTTCCAGTACATATACTGTAGAGCTAATCATTAAGAAGAATCAAACTATTGATTTTGGTTCTATGCCTATGAAATACATTGGTGATGTCGATTTTGAACTTACAGCTGTTGCAAGCTCAGGTTTGCCGATTACATACAGCAGTTCCGATACCACAATAGCTACCATTGTTGATGGAAACAAACTGCATATAAATGGAGTGGGTACAAGTGTTATCACAGCTTCACAAGTAGGTGATAGTATTTACTATCCTACTGAGGAAGTTAGCCAAACTTTTACGGTATTGCCTTTGAGTCTTAATGTGCTGTATAAGGATGGTGACAATGGAAATACATCAAATGGTCACATTAAACCCCATTTGCAAATTGAAAACAACGATGCTATAAGTGTTGCTTATAGTGAACTATCGGTTCGTTACTGGTTTACCGCAGAAAATTATGCAGAAATCAATACTTGGATCGATTATGCGCAACTGGGTAATGATAAAGTCTCGATGAATTATGTATCCTTACCGGAACCGCATGAAGGTGCTTTTGGGTATATCGAATACGGATTTGATGAGTCTTTGGGTAATTTATTGTCAGGTGACAATTCAGGTTCGATTCAATCGAGGTTCTCAAAGACCAATTGGTCAAATTTTGATGAAACGGATGATTATTCATACCAATCCAATGCGACATATATGAATAATGAAAAGGTTACACTGTACAGAAATGGAATGCTGATATGGGGAACAGAACCTGAGGCCGTGACACCGAATCTGGATATAAAAGTATATTCGGAAAATAAAAATGCCAATACCAGTACAAATAAAATCGATACCCATTTGAAGCTTACAAATGAAGGGAATGTACCGATGGATTATAAAGATTTGTCTATTAGGTATTGGTTCACCAAAGACAGTGATGCTGACCTGAACTATTGGATAGACTATGCGGAATTGGGTATGTCAAACATTTCAGGAGAATTTGCGGTGCTTAACCCAGTTGTTAGTGGAGCGGATACTTATTTTGAATTATCAGTGGATTCATTAATGGGGTCGCTCTATCCATTAAGTAATTCCGGAGAAATCCAATTTAGGATATCTAAAACCGATTGGTCTAAATTTGATGAGTCGGATGATTACTCGTATGTACCAAAAGCGCCATTTGCTGAAAATGGTCATATCACGGTGTACTATAAAGGAGCACTTGTATTTGGGATAGAGCCAGGTGGCAATAATTTTGCAAAAGGCATTAATGATCAAAAAACAGCAAACATAAACCAATTGGAGATTGATGGGCTTAAGGTATATCCAAATCCGGTTTCTGATAAACTTACGGTACTTCTTAACAGTGAAAATGAAGATGTACAGTTAATGTTGCACAGTAGCACGGGTAAGTTATTGATAGCTACTAAATCTAGAGGAAACCAGCACACATTAGACCTTAGCACTTTGTCTGAGGGTGTTTACATTCTTACTATTACTGATGTGAATGGAAGCACTTTTAAGAAGATTGTAAAGGAATAGGTGTTAATGGAAAGGTGATAACCAACATTATTACTTAGAAATAATGGAAGACGGGATAACTAATGCCCGTCTTTCATGTTTTTACCAACAACCTTGCTTTTTTCAAAAGACTAATATTATTTAAAGTCACATTGAGAATCTGTTGTAACTTTTATTGATAAGGCTCAAAAAAAGCTTTAAAAATATCAAAAATCAAACACTCTTATATTGTACTTTTTATAGTATCCCCAAATTTTAATCACACTTTAATCTAAATTTTTATGAAAAAACAAACTTTTACTAAACCTACAGTAAATAATGCCATGTTATATCGAAAAGCATGGATTATAATAGCCTTTTTGATGCTCACTAGCTTGATACAGGCACAATCGTTTGTTCATCCTGGTCTTTTACATACTCAGACCGACCTTGATCGCATGAAAAACAAGGTTGCGCAAGGCGCACATCCATGGATCGATGGATGGAATCTTCTCATACAAGATCCAAAAGCTCAAAGTAGCTATGTTGGAAGACCAGATGCAAATATGAACCGCCGACAGTTGATGTCTGACGATGCCATAGCTGCTTATTTAAATGCCATCAGATGGTATATTTCCGGGAGTACCAGCCATGCACAATGTGCTATAGGTATTTTAAATAATTATTCAAATACGGTCGATCAGATACCATCAGGAGGTAATACCGATATCGATGGATTGGGCGGGATAGGAGTTGCGATGATGTGTAATGCCGCGGAAATTATGAAACTTTACAGCGGCTGGAGCAGTGGCGATATTAATAACTTCAAAAGTATGATGGTCAACTATTTTTATCCGCTTCGCCACGAATTTTTGACAAACCATAGAGGATCTTGTATTTCCAACTACTGGGCAAACTGGGATGCTAATAATATTGCAGCATTGCTGGCAATTGGTGTAGTGGCTGATAACCGGGCCATCTATAGTGAAGGTGTTGATTACTTTTATAATGGTGCTGGTAACGGTAGTATAAACAATGCTGTACCCTATGTTCACGCAGGAGGCCTTGGTCAATTCCAGGAGAGCGGCCGCGACCAGGATCATGCGCAATTGGCAGTTGGCCTTTTAGCGGACGTTTGCCAAATTGCCTGGAACCAGGGAGATGACCTTTTTGCTGCGAGCAACAACAGGCTACTTGCCGGCGCTGAATACGTGGCCAGATACAACTTGATGCAGGATGTGCCTTTTACGACTTATAACAATTGTCAGCCAGCCAATCATGATTGGCCTGCTATCAATGCGCGCGGAAGGATACATGAACGTCCTATATGGGAATTGCTTTATAATCATTACGTGGTGCGCCAGGGGTTAAGCGCTCCATTTACCCAGCAGATGGCAGAAGTGGTGCGACCGGAGGGTGGAAGTAAAGACCATTTAGGATATGGCTCACTTACCTATACTTTAGAGCCATCAAGCTTTCCTCCAAATCCTGTTCCTGGCGTACCTTTAGGGTTAACTGCAACTGCAGGTACCAGCCAGGTAACTTTAACCTGGCAACCACCCAGTGATCTTACAGCGAACGGTTATGTAATTCAGCGATCTATCAGCAGCGACGGAGGTTTTTCCACAATAGGAACCTATAATGCATATATAAACACAAAATATGTTGATAATAATCTTACCAATGGAACTACCTACTATTACAGGGTAGCCGCTGTCAATCAGGCGGGCACAGGTGCGTATTCAGCAGTGTCCAGTGCCAGACCGTTGGCAACTGGTGCCTTACCTACCGGATGGAATAGAGCTGAAATCGGAAGCCAAAATGCAGGAAATGCAACTTACGCTAATGTGAGTGGAGGAACATTTGTTGTCAACTCGTATGGTACCGACATAACCGGCACAATTGACAATACTACGTTTGTTTATAGAGCAATTACAGGGGATGGTTCAATTACTGGTCGAATTACCGATATCTCCGGAACATTGGCAAGAACCGGCCTTATGATTCGAGAAACATTGAATGATAATTCTAAAGCCGTAGCAATGACGGTTGGCGAGGGAGGATGGCGCTTTGCAAGAATGGGTTACAGAACGTCAACCGGAGGCAATACGGCTTCGAGACTTGGCAATACTTATACGTGGCGCCCTGCATGGTTCCGGATTGCAAGGTCAGGCAATATTTTCACGGCTTATGAATCATCGGACGGGGAAACATGGTTTGAAGTGGGTTCAGTTAATATCAGTATGTCATCATCATATTTTATTGGTCTTGTGGCATGTTCTGGCAACGCTACTGCAATGAATACTACGGTTTATGACAACATAACACTTACAGGTTCAGTTGGTGGGGATACTGCATTGGGAACAGTGAGCTGGGAATCTTATAACTTTGCTGACTATTTCATTAGACATCAAAATGCAATAGGAAGAATAGACCCAAATGTATCTCCTGTAGATGATAAGCAATGGGAGATGGTTACGGGGCTTGCAGATCCTAATGGAATTTCATTTGAATCCGTCAATTTTCCTGGTCAGTACCTTAGACATTCTACCAATGAGTTGGTTCTGGATTCTGTTAGCAATAGTTCCCAGCAAGGAGATGCTACTTTTTATATCAGGGATGGATTAGCCGATGTTGGCTGGATATCATTCGAATCATATAACGTTCCAGGTTATTATATCAGGCATTCCAATTATGTGTTGAAAATCGATCAAATTTCGGGCAGCACAGCTGAGCAGGATGCTACTTTCAGACAAATAGGCGATATACTTAACGGATCGGTTGTACAATTAAAAAATCGGACGACAGGTCTTTACCTTGATGGCATGGGACGGACTACAAATGGATCAGCCTGTGGTCAATGGGCCAATACCACCAGTACCAATGCACAATGGACTATTCAGGAATATAATGGTAACTACAGGGTACGGAATGTGAGTACAGACCTTTATCTTGACGGCATGGGACGAACGTCAAATGGATCAGCTTGTGGCCAATGGGCCAATACCACCAGTACCAATGCACAATGGCGTATTGAGCCATTCGATGGTAATTATTATAGGATTCAGAACGTGAACACTGGACTTTACCTTGATGGCATGGGACGAACTGCAAATGGAGCAGATTGTAGTCAGTGGGCAAATACAAGTAGTACTAATGCCCAGTGGGAATTGGTTTCGATTTCATCATCGTCAAAAATAGTTTCGTCAATTAAAGAGGAATCTATATCGTCCTCGACAACAGCAGCTTCGTCAATTGTAGAAAACTCTGTTAAAACTACAGGGATAGAGGTTTATCCTAACCCTGTTTCAAACAAGCTTACAATACAACTAGGCGAGGATTACCCTGAAAATACAGAAATAACTCTGCATGATACCTTAGGTAAACTGATTACAAGTGCTAAAGTAAAAGGCAAAATATATGAATTAGATTTTAGTACGATATCGAGAGGAGTTTATATTATTACTGTGATAAGCCCAGAAACACGTGTTTTTAGGAAAATAGTAAAAGAATGAGAGGTTTTTTAAATTCTTATGTATGTATATCCTGAGGGATTTGAAGTTTGATTATGCTTTGTTAAATATGTTTGATTTAATCTAAATGATTCCCCGAAGGCTCTGTCTCCAATTCACCTCTCCTTTGGAGA
>LLBZ010028639.1_pt1 | contig 12350 bp, 13 predicted proteins | sample 1489421 | NCBI WGS metagenome assembly LLBZ01 (sample SAMN04092657, study PRJNA295927) | soil metagenome | biome: Soil prokaryotic community; feature: Bulk soil; isolation source: soil from tomato rhizosphere | host: tomato cultivar Moneymaker | place: South Korea | collected 2011-11-01 | reverse complement strand
CAGGCGTTCTTCGATCTCGAAGCAGCGCGGCGCGGAAATATCCTCCAGCTGGATGGCGGCAAAGGTCGGTGCGATGGTGGTCACCGCCTGGACGATCTGTTCGGGATCGTGGGTGTTCAAGAGAATTGGAATCCCGGAGAGCCCGACGAGCGTTTCCATCAACATGGCTTTGCCTTCCATCACAGGCATGCTCGCCAGGGGACCGATATCGCCTAACCCTAAAACGGCAGAACCGTCCGTCACGATCGCCACCAGATGACTGATACTCGTGTAGAGCCATGCCAGCTCGGGATCGTCCGCGATCTTCAGGCACACTTCCGCCACACCCGGTGTGTAGACCCGGCGCAGAGTGGCCGTGGAATCGATGGGAAAGCGCGAGCGGACGGCGATCTTCCCTTTCTGGTGCACCTGGAGCACTTCGTCGCGTACCTCCAGGACGCGCGTCCCCTCGTTCACGCGCATCGTCTCGATGACGTGATCCATGTGCTCCTCGTCATCCGCGTAGACTGTGATATCGCGCACAACTGCCTGGGCCGTCTCGGTCAGCATCTCGATACTGCCTACGCTGGCCCCCATATCAGCAATGGCGGCAAGCAGCCGCGCCAGCGTACCCGACTTCTGTGCATTGCGGACGCGCACCGTCCGCATGAGTTTACGTTCCCATGCCATGGCATATTCCTTTCACTCTAATGGTGAGAGTCACTTTTATTATATGGTTTTGACCACGGAATTCAACTCATCGAACGATTTGATCGCCGTGCAGTCCGGCTCGGGAAAGATGCCCAGCGGATCATAAAGGACGGGTTTAAGCCCGGCGTTGCGTGCGCCAACCACATCCGCATAGTAATTGTCGCCTACATAAATTGCTTCTGCGGCAGTTACGCTCGCCCGCAGCAGCCCATGCTCAAAAATGCCGGGTTCCGGTTTCCAAACACTCACTTCCCCTGCCGCCATGGAAAAATCGAAAAACTCACCGATGCCATGCTCGTCCAGGATATCCTGAAACGGCTTGTCACGGTTCGAGATCACCCCGAGAATATACCCGGACTCCTTCAATTGCGGCAGCGTGCGCCGCACATCTTCGGGGACGATGCTGTCTGGCTTATAGACCTCGCCCATATGCAGCGAGATCCGGGGAGCGAATTCCAGCGCCCACTCAGAAGAGGCGCCCAGGGCGATCAGCCGCCGGCGGCTGTACTCCACCCAGAAATGTTCGGATTCTATCGGGTGAGCTAGCAGGTCATTGCGTAAATCCTCTGAGCTTGCCCAGTAGAAATGCTCCCAGCGCATGGCGCGCAGAGTTGCTTCCTCGTTGACCCGGAGACCCAGTGTCTTCACATAATCGGTAAATACCTCGCCGCCTGTGGGAACGCTGTGACGCAGTGTCCCGTCCAGATCGAAGAAAATCGCTTTGATGTTGTTCGTTTGATTCATGGGGATATGTTATTGTGAATATAATGACCTTGTCAAGTCGGTACAACCTTGCAAGGTTCGAATGCTCAAGGAGAAGTGCATGGGAAAACTCACCGGCAAATCTGCCATCATTACCGGCGCGACCTCGGGGATCGGGAAGGCGACCGCGCTCTTATTTGCGGAAGAAGGCGCCGACGTGGTCATTACTGGACGCCGCGCGGAGCTGGGCCGCCGCCTGGAACATGAGATCCGTGAGAGAGGCGCGCGCTGCACCTTCGTCGAGGCGGATCATGCTCAGCCCGAGCATTGCGCCCGCGTCGTCGAGCGAACCCTGGCCGAATTCGGGCGCGTCGACATCCTGTTCAACAACGCCGGCATCGTCACCGGCGGGACGGCGGAAACCACCTCCGAAGAGGTCTGGAACGAGACGCTGGCCATCAACGTGACAGCCGTCTGGCGCATGAGCAAGCTGGTGCTGCCGCATATGCGGGGGCAGGGCGGAGGCGTGATCGTCAACAACGGGTCGGATTGGTCCGTGGTGGCCGGCCGGGACGCGTTCCCCTACATCATGAGCAAGGGCGCGGTGGCGATGATGACCAAAGCCATGGCGCTGGATTATGCCCGCGAGAACACACGCGTCAACGCCGTTTGCCCCGGCGATACGCTGGTGGAACGCTGGCTGGAAAAAGGGTATTTCGAAAGCTCTGATCCGGTCACGATCGAGGAAGCGATGAAAGAATCCAGCGCTTACATTCCTATGGGGCGCTTCGGCAAACCTGAAGAGATCGCGCGTGCCGTGCTGTTCCTGGCCTCGGATGATTCGTCGTTTGTGACAGGACACTTGCTGCTTGTGGATGGTGGCAATACGGCACAGTAACCGGCGGAAAGAGGAGACGCTATGGAGCTAGAACTCACCCAACTGACTGAACACGTCTGGCTTTTGCCTCATCATCCCGACCCCAATGCCGTACAAAGTTCTATTGGTGTGATTGCCACCCAGAATAGGAGCTTGCTGATAGACGCTGGCAATAGTCCGCGCCTGGCTCGCCTGCTTAAGATGGAACTTGAGAGATGTAATCTCCCGCCCGTATCTCGCATCATCTATACACATCACCATTGGGATCACATCTACGGGGCGTGTGAGTTCGGAGTTCCTGTAACAGCTCATACGCTCTGCAAAGCCATTTTGGAGGAAGAAGCCAGGAAGCCCTGGGGAATCGAATTTCTGGAAAGGGAGATCGAGCGCAACCCAAAGCTTGAAACGAGCTATAACGCACGTGCAACGTCCATAGAGGATTGGGCAGCATTTCAGATTATTGTCCCTGAAGAAGTGTTTGAGCAAGAAGCAACTATCGATTTGATTGGGTTTACCATCGAATTAGAGCATGTTGGCGGCGTCCATGCGGAAGATTCCATTGTCGTCAAAGTCCCTCACGAAGGAGTGATGTTTTTAGGGGACTGCTATTATCCTCCACCACTGCATCTTCGGGAAGGAGACCCTGTTCCGACTTTTGAAATGCTGAGAAGACTTCAGAATCCCGCCTATCATTTATACCTGGAGGGACATGATAAACCCTTTACATATGCAGAACTGCTCAATTTTTTGCGTCAAAGCGATGAGCGGCGATAAGAGGCCAGCAATCGACATTCGAACGAAGGACATGCTATACTTTGACTGCATTTGTCCAATGCGCAATCACATCTCAGATCGATCTCGAATCAGAGGACTTCACAGAGCATGAAGGATTTCGAGCAATTTGATGGTGAGCGAAGGCTTGCTGCGATCATGTTTACAGACATGGTCGGTTTTACCGCGCTGGCCCAGCGGGATGAGACCCTCGCCCTACACCTCCTCGAGGAACAGCGACGATTGATCCGAGCTTTGCTTGGTAAGTATAAGGGCAGAGAGGTGGAAGCGATTGGCGATGCGTTTTTTGTCGAGTTTGCCAGCTCGCTCGATGCGGTTAATTGCGCCGTCGCCATCCAATCTACGCTGAGGGAATGGAATGAGAAATATCCCCCGGAGAACAGAGCTTTGATCCGGATTGGAATCCACCTGGGAGACGTACTCCATCGTGGGAGAGAGGTATCCGGAGACGCGGTGAATATTGCCTCCCGAATCGAGCCCCTGGCGCCGCCGGGAGGTGTGTGCGTCACGGCTCAGGTCTACGACAGTGTCCTCAATAAGGTCGAGTACCAATTCGAGACGATCGGAATCCCGGATCTCAAAAATGTTTTCACACCTATCGAGGTGTACTGCATTGCCGGATACGGGGAGGACGCAAGCCAGCCTATGCCCTTCCGATCTGAGCTGCCCAAGGACCGAATCGCTGTTCTCCCTTTCGTGAATATTAGTCCGGATCAGGTGGACGAGTACTTCGCGGACGGCATGACCGAGGAGTTGATCTCATCTGTGTCCATGATCAGTGGGCTCAAGGTTATCGCCAGGACGTCCGTGATGCGATACAAGCGGGCACACAAACCAATCGCGCAGATTGGCAGAGAGCTCAACGTCGGTAGTATCCTCGAAGGGAGCGTCCGGAAGGTGGGGACGAAGATCCGGATTTCTGTCCAGCTCGTGGAAACTCTGAAAGAGGTACCAAGCTGGTCTCATAAATACGACCGTGAGGTCAAGGACGTGTTCGCCATCCAGAGCGAGATCGCCCAACATGTCGCGGAGGCTCTGAAGGATCACATCTTTGGCGGCAAACACAGGGAGGAACCGAGGACAACCACCTTCAGCACCGAAGCTTACATCAGCTACCTGCGCGGACGGCAGCTCTGGAATAGAAGGTCAGAAGAGGATCTCAAGAGGGCGATCAGTTTCTTTGAAAAGTCGATCCAGATCGACGCCAACTACGCCCGGGCCTATGTGGGACTGGCAGATACCTATGCAACGCTGGCACTGCTCGAGTTCATGGCTCCCAAAGAGGCGTATCCAAGAGCGAAGGAGGCGGTGAGAAAAGCCCTCGTTTTGAATCCAGGCTTGTCGGCGGCTCATACATCGCTGGGACTGATCAAATTTCAGTACGACTGGGATTGGATGGGAGCAGAAGCGGAGTTCAAGGACTCAATCAGCACGAACTTCAACTACGCACCGGCGCACCATTTCTTTGCCGATTACCTGAAGGCGATGGGCAGGTTCGATGAAGCGCTGGCAGAGATCGAGAAGGCGCGTGAGCTGGATCCTCTTTCACTGGCGATTAATATCGGCGTGGGGCATGTCCTGTATCTCTCCGGGCAGTACGACAGGGCGATCGAGGAATATAAGCGCGCCGTCGAGCTGGAGCCCGGTTTCATGACAACCCATGTCTGGTTCGGGAGGCCATACCTGGAAAAGGGAATGTACGACGAGGCAATCGCCGAGCTTGAAATTGCCGTCCGGCTTTCGGGAGAAAGCACCATTGCTCTGGCCATGCTGGGGCACGGATTGGCATCAGCCGGACGCAGGGAGGAAGCGATGCAGATCCTCGAGAAACTAAGGGAAAAGTCCCAGAGTCAGTATGTTCCTTCATACTGGATCGCTGTCATCTACAACGGATTCAAGGATAAGGAGCAGGTGATCGCCTGGCTGCGGAAGGCGTTCGAGGAACGCTCGAGCTGGCTGGTGTGGTCCAACGTGGAGCCGAGGTTTGCCTGGCTGCGAGATGACCCAGATTTTATAGACCTGATGAGTGACATGAAATTTCCGGTGAGGTCTGTCTAAGCTTTGTCATACACCGAAAACGCTAAACAATAGTGGAGTCACTACTATAAAAAGAATAATCAGCGCAAAACTGGCTGGAGCTATCCTTTTAGCCACATTGGGATTACTGTTCCTTTTTCATATCCTTGTGCTGTTGAAAGTGATTCCGGCAGATCTCATCTGGGGTGGAATGATCCAGGGTGGGCAGGCGAATCTGCTTACGCTGGAGGTCATTGCCCTCGTGGTAACGCTTCTGTTCATGCTAATCATTGCTGCCAAAATAGGCTATGTTCAAGCAGGCAGATTCTCAGGCGTAGTGGATATCGGCGTGTGGTTGATTTTTGCGTTTCTGCTTTTGAACACATTGGGGAATCTCGCATCCGGCATTTCCTTTGAAAATATGGTGTTTGCACCCATCACGATTATCCTGGCATTGTGTGCCTTCCGGTTAGCTATAGAACGTTGAATGGAGTCGATTAGCGATGAATACAGTTAGAACGAAGATTATCAAAATGGGCATTCAGGCGGTATTCGCATCCCGAAGCAGTTTATTGAACAGGCAAAGCTTGGTAATGAAGTGGAGATCGCCGTGCAGCGTGGTCACCTTGTGATCCGGCCTGTTTCGCGGCCACGCCAGGGTTGGGAGGAGCAATTCCGCCTCATGGCGAAACATGGGGATGATAAGTTGTTGGATAGTTCTGGCATTGAGTGACTCTCGGAGCCGGAGAATCAAAAGGAGTACAGACTTTGCCTGTACTCGTTACTTATTCCTATTCCTTCTCCCCGCTCACCTTCATCCAGGCTTTTTTCATATTCAAGGCATCTTCTTCCATGACGGGGCTTTCGCACAGGATTCGACCTGCACAGCCAAAATCACGCAACGCCTGGAAAAGGAGTTTCAGCTTCAGGTCGGACTTATCCACGGCCAGGTGATTCTTCTCGCCTTTCGGACCATACTCGATCCCCGAAAGATGGATGTGCAATCGCTTCAGAGCTTTTTTCCCCAACTTCTTTTGATAGACCTTCAATAAGGCTGCCCACTCGTCATAGGTATTCATCGTGCCATCGCCGGGGCGAGCGTGCAGGTGGGCAAAGTCAATGCAGGGTTCCACGCCGTCGATGGCTGTGCTCATCGCAAGCGTATCCTCGAACGATCCCAGCATCGCCGATTTGCCCATCGTTTCGGGCCGCAACCTGACCGGATTGCCTGCTTTGCGCAGCTCGTCCACACAGCCCTGCAAGCGCGGGATGGCAATCTGCAATACTTCTTCCGGAGGATTCATAAAATAAGAGCCGGGGTGAAAGACAATGTCCGTGGCGCCGGCCAGGTTGCCGTAGATCGCGGCGTCCATCAAGCGCTTGCGGGATTTGGGCCACTCATCGTCGAGCGCATTCAGGTTGATGAAGTAAGGCGCGTGGACGCTCAGAGAAACCTTTTGCTCTTGCGCCTTGGCCTTGATCGCCGCGCACGTGACCTCGGTCACGCGCACCGATTGCACCCAGCCCAGCTCCAGCGTGTTCAAGCCGAGCGATTTGCTAAATTCGATCGCGCCGACCGAGCCGCCTGGCTTCTTGGGGGTCGCGAGAGGGGAACCAACGGTGCCGAATTGAAACGATAAAGTCATGCTGCCTCCAGAGATCAGTGATCAGTGAATAGTAATCGCCAGGCAGTGGTCAGCTGCCGGTAAACAGGGATACAAGGCGCGCCCACAACGGCGGACCGATGATGAGCAGACCGATCAGAATACCTGCGAGCGCAGATATCAGCACCGCGCCCGCGCCCACGTCCTTGCCCACCTTGGCCAACGGATGGTGCACAGGGCTTGCCAGGTCCACCACCGCCTCAATCGCGGTATTAATGAATTCGGCCGTGAATACCATTGCAATGGTCAATACAATAACGGCCCAATCGAGTGGTTTCAGCCCCACCCATAATCCAACCAGGATGGCACCTGTGGCAAAAAGAGAATGAATCCAGGCATTTTGCTGGGTCCTTAACACGTACCACCAGCCGCGGAAAGCATGTCCGAAAGCGATGATGCGGGTGTAGAGGAATGATTTGAGTGACATGATTCTTCTCGCTGTTAGGAGCCTCACGAAGGCTTACGGTTATAACCGAAAAATCGTCGCCAGGGTTTATTCTTCGCGGACTTGAAGATCTCCCAACCCGAGATTGGCCAGGATCTCGGACTGGGCTTTCCACATACGGGCCTTTTCTTCTACCTCCGCATGATCGTGTCCGAGCAAATGCAAGACGCCGTGAACCACCAAAAGTTGTACTTCCGATTCGAGGGGGTGACCCGCGACATCTGCCTGCACCTGAGCGCGAGGGATGGAAATCAGGATATCCCCGATATAGCGCACGCCACTTTCCGGGTCTGTTTCAGAGGCGGGAAAGGAAAGCACGTCGGTCGGCGCGTCGATGCCGAGATAATTCAGATTGAGCTCATGCAAGCGGGCCTCATTCGTCAGCACGATCGACAGCTCGACGTCCAACGGCTGCGCCTGATGAACCAGTGCAGTCTGCGCGGCGTGTTTCAGCGCGTCTTCGGAAAAGGGAAATTCAGATTCGATGTGGATCATTTTTTGCTTGGGAATGTACTCACGTCCTGGGTGGCGGGCGATTCCTTCGGGTAGGAAATGCGCGGATGATGGGTGCCGCGCAGGATGTTGACAAACACATCGGTGATCATGCTGAGGTCGCGCAGGGTGAGCTGCGTCTCATCCAGCTGGCCCTGTTTTTGTGCCACCTCGATCGTAGAACGGACAATCTTTCGGATGGCTTCTTCGTCTTCCGGCCGTTCGGCGCGGGCGCGCGCCTCGGAGCCATCGGCCAGCATCAGCAGCGCGGTCTCGCGCGAGCGCGGCGGCGGACCCGGGTAACGGAATTTTTCCTTGTCCACTTTCGATTCGTCTCCCCCCGCGGCCTCCAGGGCCTGGTTGTATTGATAGCGCGTGATCATTGTCCCATGATGCTCAAGGATGAAATCGTCAATGCGCCGCGGTAAGCGGTGTTTATGAGCAAGCGCGACGCCTTCATGGACATGGCGAATAATTGCTTCTGACGATTCGTGCGGGGCCAGATCTTCGTGGGTGTTCAACTGATCCTGCGGCTGGTTTTCCACAAAGAACATGGGGTTCATCGCCTTGCCCACATCGTGGAAGAGCGCGCCGACGCGCGTCAGCAGGGCATCCGCGCCGATGGCCTCGGCTGCCTGTTCAGCCAGGTTCGCCACTTGCAAACTGTGCTGATACGTCCCCGGCGCATTCCGCAGAAAGAATTGAAGGAGCGGGAAATCCGGGCGCGAGATCTCGATCAACTGCAATGCAGTGGTGAGACCCAGGGCCTGGGCGAGGAAATACTGAAGCAGAAGGGCGATGCTACATGCGGCTAACCCGCTAAAGATGGCGGCGCCTGATAATTGCAGCAGGGCCACCGCATCCATTTGAACGAAGGGAAATCGGAATGCCAGCAACGTGACGGTCCCTGCCAGCGCTGTGGCCATTCCGGCACGAAAGAACGTCCAGACCCGCCTTGCGTTTCCCAGCACGAGCACTCCCGTCATCGACGAAAAAAGGTAATAGGGAATCAGATCCAGGGCATTGGGCAGGTTGTAAGGCACGAGGATCGACAATGCGATGGAGAACACGATCCCCGTCTCCACACCGAACAACGTAGCGATCAGCAAGCCCATCGCAGCCAGAGGAAAGGCATATGGGAGCACGGTGCGGTTGGGAATCGTCAGGCGCGCGCTCACGATAAAAAGGATAAAGAGCAAAGCTACCAGGATCAGGCTGCGGGCCTCATACTGGAACGACAGATGCCGACGCGAAAAATAAAGGTGGACAAACGTGGCCATCATCATGACCAGTGCACCTGCGCCCACGTAATTCTGCCAGGGACGGGTTTCCTCGATCAGCCCGAATTCCTGCAAAGCCTCAAACTCTGCCCGGCTGATGACCTGACCGCGCAAGACGATGATCTCTCCTGCCTGGTAATCCTGAATGACCGGTTCCACTGCCTCCCGCGCGTTCTGCCGGGCTTCTTCCGTTAGCTCTTCACTTAATAGGCTGTTGGGAACGACAAATGCCTCGACGAGCTCCGCCACCAGCATAGCCTGTTCTTCATTCAGTGCAAGGCTCACCAGAGAAGGGATGGTCCGCCGGGTGGTATCCAGCTCATAATCGCGAATCGTACGGCGCATGACTTGCTCCAGTACGCTTAATGCCTCCTGCTGGATGGCCTGCCAACGCGCGGCGGGCAAAGCCAGGATGCTTTCGATCACTTCGGGTTCGAGCTTGACGTCGGTGAGCGCGGCGATATCGGCGGCTTTTTGCTCGGGCGTAGAATACTCATCCTCACGAACCAGCGCGATATATTCTAGCGTGGCACGCAGTCGCTCGATCTGACCTCGAGCAATGGCCGGGTCGGGGAGAGCATACACTTCTACGACGGCTTCCTCTGCCGCGCGGCGAGCATCCTCTGTGCGTACCTCGCTGATGTAATTGTGAGTGCGCGGAGCCTGGAAGTCAGTCGGAGAGACATCCCCCGGTTGAAGCGGCACGGTGGTCTGCAGCAACAACTCAGGCAGAACCAGCGTCCCATAGGATATGATGCTTGTCACCGCGAGCAGGGTGACTTGAAACAAACGGATACGCGCCGGCGTTTGCTGACCGCGCGCGGTGAAGTTCCCCATTTTATTTCCGGAGGTCTAGCAACGGAGCTATGGACGGCTTGAGAAACCCTTTCGAAGAATCTCTCATCTCCCATAACCCTGTAGCGCGAAAATCTAAACGCATTGTTATTTTTGCAATAACTCGCGCACCGTAGCGCTGACCATGTCATTCGGCGCGCGACCGGCCACCCTCGGCATGATCATCTTCATGACTTTTCCCATATCGGCAGGAGAGGACGCGCCGGTTTCGGCAATGGCAGCCTGGACTAGGGCACGCAGCTCTTCGGCAGGCATGGCCTCTGGAAGAAAGGCTTGCAACACATTGATCTCTGCTTCGTTGGCCTCGACAAGATCGGTGCGGTTCGCCTTCTTTGCCTCCTCCAGCGACTCGCGGCGGTTCTTGATCTCCTTTTGAAGGAGACTCATGACGGCTGCATCATCGAGTTCGTTTCGCTTATCCGCAGGATTGCCTCGCTTATCCACTTCTGCCTGTTTGATGGCGGCCAGCGCCATACGAACGGTGCGCTTGCGCACCTCATCTCCACTCTTCATGGCATCTTTCATCGAGTCGTTCAGTTGCGCTTTGATCGTCATGCGGCGGATTATACTAGAGATAAGGATGGGCTGAAGTGTTTACTCCCTCATCATTTGGCGAATTCCTGCAAGCTACATCGTATATTCTTCCGGGAGCCGGACGGGCCGAAGGGTATCTACTGCGACAAACGCGCCAATCTGCTTTGCGCGTGCCACAAGCTGGTGCATTGCCTGACTTTTGAATTCGGCAGCCAGTTCCCACCTGGACCGGCCATGCTCTGCCAGCCACATCTGTCCGGTAATGATATCCGGGAAGCGTACGGGCGTCAGATAGTCAATCTCCGTGTGCATAAGGGTCGGGGCAATCCCACGTTGGAGCGCCTCTCCAAGCGAGAGTGTCTGCTCGGCAAACAGATTACGCAAGTCCTCCAGCCAGCGAATATAGCTGATGTTGCTGACGACACCGGCAAAGTCGATGTCGTATGTCATCACCCGAAAATCGTGCTGGATGGTCTGCATCGCGGTCTACTTCTTTGAGCCTGTCAACGCGGTGGTGATTCCCAACCCAAGGTAGACGAACCCGGCAAAATAGCGCTGTCCCTCCTGGTAATGACGGTTGCCGCGCAGCCTGTCTGCAAGAGAGCTGGCCAGTAGCGCATACAAGCTGTCAGTAATGAGTGCCATCCCGACGAAGAGCGCACCTAGAAACAGCGTCTGGGTAGTGACGTTTCCCTTTGCAGGGTCCACGAATTGAGGCAGAAAAGCGAAGAAGAACAACGCGGTCTTGGGGTTGAGCAGATTGATGGCGAACCCCTGCCAGTAAATGCGCGCCAGACTTTCTGCCCTGACCTCTCCGTCTAGTGCTCCTTCTTCAGAGACCAGCAACTTTCGAACGCCGAGATAGATCAAATACGCCGCGCCCAGATATTTCACGACATCGAACGCCAGCGCAGACGATAACAGGATTGCGGAAAGACCTAATGTAGCGGCGACCGCCTGGAGGAAGTTTGCTGTCTCGATCGCCAGTACAGAGACCAGCCCGGCCATCCGTCCCTGGTTGGCGCTGCGGGCGGTGATATATAACACGGCCGGGCCCGGAACCAGGAGCAAAGCCAGTGTTGCCCCTAGAAAAAGATAAAGCTGCGAGAATTCGATCATCATGTTTACCTCTATTTTGCTTCACAGAATTTCAAAGCTGCCCAACCGGCAGAATCGGATAAATTGCTTCAAGTGCCGTTTTTCAGCTCCGGCAAAATACTCGAGTGGATTCGTCCCCATCACATCCAATAATCCCTCCTGCAGTTCCTCCTCGACGAACTCTTGCTCCTCCGGAGATAACCACTCGGGCAAATCTTCTTCGAGACGAACCATAGAATTCCAGTCTGTGGGGACAGTCTCATTGGGGATATCCTCCAGGGCTCGGTCCAGAGCTGCTGCCAGCGAACGAGCATCTTCCGCTTTTACCGTCTGACCGTCATTCGTTAAATACCTGCCATCCCATTCGGCACAGAGCTCGTAAAAATCGAGGTGCAAGGGTGGGCGCGTTCCCAAAGGCTTCCAGCCATAGGACTGGGCCAGTTCCAGGGCTTTTGACCAGAATTGCCTGCTGAATATTCTGGCTGTTTGTGTTGATTGGTGAATGAGTTCGTAGCTCATGTGCAGGATGGTTGCCCTATTATACTTATCTCAATCTGGTATTTTCGTTGATCTGTCGGTTTCACACGTGATCAATCCATGCATGGAACGTAGAAGAGGGAAATATGGAACAGTTCATTGTAATCCCCAGAATATTCATTGGTGCAGCCATAGGTGGATCTGTGTTATAAAAAACTATAATTTGCCAAAGATCCCATCTTGGAGATATTTTAGAATACATTATCCCTAGTTTTTAAAATTCTTGGTTGTTGTATAATAATCATATGGTTCTTCGTGCGCAAGATCTATCGACCTCGAAACTTGATGAGTATCGCAAGACTGCGATGCGCCGTCAAAAGGTGCGCATTTCCAAAGCGAAAAACAGACGTGAAAAAGGGTGGAAACTA
>LLBZ010036906.1_pt1 | contig 12352 bp, 6 predicted proteins | sample 1489421 | NCBI WGS metagenome assembly LLBZ01 (sample SAMN04092657, study PRJNA295927) | soil metagenome | biome: Soil prokaryotic community; feature: Bulk soil; isolation source: soil from tomato rhizosphere | host: tomato cultivar Moneymaker | place: South Korea | collected 2011-11-01 | reverse complement strand
AGAACTCCCTTCGTCTTCTCTTTGCTTCCCATTCGCTTTCCAGGTAAATAACGAACTGCTCTCTCCCGCTCGCCTGCCTAGCTTCGGTAGTGTAGCATGAGAGGCTGACCAGCCGGCTTACAGGTGGTTTGCAGCGTACATTCCCTTTCCATACGAAGGTGACTGTCACTTGAATACGGACCCTCTCCCCCGCCTGCCACTCCGCTATGCTCCGGTTGGATGAACATCCCAGGGTAGAAGCAGCGAACAGGCGCTATCGCAGAGGGAGAGTGTGACCTACCCTCCCGCCGGCCATTGCGGACAGGTTTTGCGATATTCTTCTCCGGGGAAATATAATGCCCATTCTTCCCGGGTGAAGTTACGGCCTGTTCGCTGGCATGTTGCCAATTCCCATCCGTTTGGATCGACTTCCCAAAGCATGAGGCTGCCATTTGCGTCTGCCGATAGGAGATGTTCCCCATCCGGGCTGAACGTGACACTTTGTATCCCGTTAAATTGCTTATAAAGAGGGTTGATGATCGGTTGATGTGCACCGACATCCCACAAGATAATTGTTCCATCCTCACTTGCAGACGCCAGCATTTTTCCGTCCGGGCTAAAGGAAACACTATTGATTTTTCCGGCATGCCCGAGAAATGGGATTCCGGTCATCTTCCTCGTGTCCAAATCCCATAGCAACATTGTGCCATCTGTACCACCCGATGCAAGCATCTTACCGTCAGGGCTGAAAGCAAGTCCATTCACCCAGCTCGTATGGCCGATGATTGGTTCTCCGATCATTTCTCCAGTTTCCACATCCCAGAGCAGAATTTTCCCCGATTGGCAAACCAGGTTTTCATCCCGGTGCTGACATCCACCGGAGGCAAGAATTTTGTTATTTTCGCTGAAGGCAATTCCAGTTACCAAGCCTGAATGACCCATGATGGGTTCATTAAGCAAAGGTTTTCCCTGGATGAGATCCCACAGAAAGATTTCGTTCTCGCTACCCATGGCTAAAATTTTATGATCCGTGCTCAATGTCAGGACGAAGCTTGTCTCGGGGTAATCCCTAATCGGACTGCCGATCATCTGTTTACTGTCCAGATCAGAAACAATAATCGACTGATCTTTGATTTCCGTGATCATAACTTTGCCTGTCCTGTCAAAGGATACATTCAACACACCGAACATACCATTCCGGATGGTATCCCCAAGCGGCAAGGGATCCCCAATATTCCAGAGAATCACTTTGGAGTCTGCACTCGCAGAGGCGACATATTTACCGTCGTGGCTAAATGTGAGACTGGTTACGATGCCAGAATGTCCCCGCAGTGTATCTATTGCCGTGGCCTTTTCTGTGTCCCACAGTATGATCGATCCATCCAGGCTCCCGGAGGCAAGTAATTTCCCATCCGGGCTAAAGGTGACAGCATAGATATCATCTCCATGGCCAATGAATTCACGTACAGGCTGGCCGTTACTGATGTCCCAAAGTTTCAATCGATCGTCAGTACCACCTGACACTAATATTTTCCCATCAGGACTGAATTCGAGACTCGTGATGATTTCAGATGCTGATCCAAAAGATAATATCGGTTCCGTAAACTGCCCTTGCTGAACTTCCCGGAGTAGAATTGTTCCGTCTCCACTGCCAGATGCCAACATGCGTCCATCCGGGCTGAAGGCAACATCGCCAACCCAGGAGGTATGTCCGCGAATGGGCTCACCAAACGGCGAATGATTCTCGACATCCCAGAGTAATATCTCCCCTTCGGAACAGAGACTTGACTCATGCGCTGCACAGCTGCCAGATGCCAATAGTTTTCCGTCAGGGCTGAATGTTAAGCTATCTATCGCTTCGGAGTGTCCTTTGAAAGGCTCGCCAATTGGCTGATAATTCTCGGCATTCCAGAGAATGATTTCGCCTTCCAGGCAGGTAGCGCCATCATGGTTTGCACAGCCGGCTGTCGCAAGTAGGGTGCCCTCCGGATTGAAGGCCAGGCTGCTGATCGCCGATGCATGCGCGCGTATCGAGGTGATCTTGTTAAGGCGTCCCTCAGGGATGCTCCAAATAACAAGTTCCCCTTCCACGCAGGTAAGGTCAACGGATTTCGAGCAACCGCCAGATGCCAGCTCATCCGTTTTTAGGTTGAAGGCAATGGCCGATATCCAGCCCTCGTGTTCGAACATATATTGTCGGAGATCCGGATTCGTATAGAGATTGGTTACTAAAATCGAGCGCGTGCGTAGATTATCCCATGTATGGAAGGCTTCGATTCCCAGTAGAGAAGCCAGGTCCAATTGCGGATCGCTCACGCCAATCGATTGCGTTGCAAGCTCACCCGCTCGTGCGATCCTGGCTCGTTCTTCGGCTTGCGCCTGCGCGGTGGCACGCGCATTCTCTTTATTTGTTGCATCGGCTTGTGCGGTTTGAGCATCGGAAAGGTTTGTTTCTGCTGTGGCCTGTGCATCACGAGCAAGCCCTGCCTGCACAAATCCAAAGACTGCCAGCCCAGCCATGAGGACGGCAGCTCCAATCGAGACACCTACAACCAGCCGTCTCTGCCGGTCAGCTGCCTGCCTGCTCCTGAGTACATAGGCGCGCTGTAAATCTGTCGGCGGGGGCTCTTTCGAAGAATTGAGGGCAAGCTGAGCCTCGGCAGCCTGCAGATCTTTGCCTCGTAAAAGCAAGCTGGTTTCGTGACCGCCTCGCTCCCACTCCAGGGCCCTGACCTGCAGCCGGCGATGGGTCTGCACCCATTCATAATCGGTCTCGATGGCTTTGATGAGCCTTGCGAAAGCCGTTTCAAAGTCATCCATCTCCCGGAGTAAGATCCAGTGCAGGGGACGGAGCTCTGCCGGTGCTTCCTCCGCTCTGATATCCCTCACAACCACCGGGACGAGTCGCTTCCCATTTTGGACGGCGTGCTCGATCTCGCGCTTGCAGACCTTCGAGCTGGCAGAATCCGGGCTGAGCAGGAAGAGAAAGTTATCGGCGCTTTCGATCCCCTTCTCGATCTCGCGCCACCAATCCGTGGTTGGCTCGATGCCCTCCCAATCGATCCAGAAGTCCAGATCCTGGCTTTTGAAAGCTTCGGCCAGCCGGCGGGCGGTTTCCTTATCCTTGCGTGAGTAGGAGATAAATACATTAGCCACTAATTTCCCCGCTTATATTTGAAAGGACAATTTCACCAGTCAGACGTCCTGCCATACTATGTCTCCCTTGGCAACAGGGTTGTGCACCGATAAGATGGGTTGAGTATACTCCGAAATAAAAATGTGACAGTGCCAGACGAGACAGTATATCTTTTGAGACTTCTCAGCACTTGTTGGAAAACCTGTCAGTCCAGGTTGCCGTCTCTTGAAGGGACCACGTCAAATACCCCCACCCAGCCTCCCCCTGCAGGGGGTCCACAGGATGGCTCCGCTTAAGGTGCCCCGGCAGGGGCGGAGGGGGTCTCTCTGCAATGAATTTACAATCCGGCAAGGCGGTTACCTATGCCGGGGTTGGGCGTCATGTAGACAGCTCACGTGGTACCTCACAAATCAGAACAAGCCTGGCACATCGGACGCTCACATGCATGTGAAAGGGTGGCTGGTCAGATCATCTCCACTTTTTCAGCACCTTGCAATCAACCTTCATTTACCCGGGCGGCGCTCTCAGGCAGTGTTTTTCAGGTATCCTTGGCAGACCGATCTTCTCTGAAAACGAGAGTGACTGACGTTAGAAACAGAATGTCATGCTGACCTGCTACTGCGAAGCGTCCCCGAAGCATAGCTGAGCGGGAAAGCAAGTGGAGCGTGGGACGCTTCGGTTGCGAAGCACTCACATAGTCCCGGTGCTCATGCGGGAGCGCGAAGCTCCCTCAGGGTGACATCGTACGAGGAACGTATCATGGCCGAAGTCATAGGATTTTTACGTACAGACGCTACACACGGGGAGAAGCAAACCCTCAGCCTCCCGGGCAGGAACCTGCCGAAAGAATTTACCGTCTATGTCGAGTCCCCGATCCATAAGAGCCGGGACATCCGCTACCCGGATGCTGAGAGGGCTCGAAGCAGAAATGATTTTCCTTCCCCCGTGCAGAACACCTTTCGCCGGGAAGAGGACGACTACGTCGCCGCCGAGCGGCGCATTCTGTACATGGCGATGAGCCGCGCCCGTGAAAAGCTGTATATGACCTACTTTGGCAAGCTCCCCCGCCCCTACGAAGACCTGCGCCGCGAGCACCTGGCGGATTTTGTGGGGTGAGGCAACAATGGAAAAACTTGCTGTATTGTGTTGGAAAGCAAAATATGGGCGTCATGTAGATAGATTGTGCAATTACACAACCGACTATCATTTACAGCCGATAGATAAAAGAACCGATTTTTTACAAATCTTTTCCTCTTATTTATCTCAATTGATTGGATAAGAAGTAATGAGTACGCAACTAAGTTACGATCTGGTTACCCAATTTAGCAGGCTCCATTTTCAAGATGGACATCGCTACTTGCCTCTACCGCCATGGGCCCAGTTCTTTCTTCAATTAGGATCTACTCTCGCCACATTTCGCTCAGAAAAGAATAGCTTTGTTGCTGCCCTGGCTTTGCCTACTCGTTCTTATGCAGCTCCCCTGATTGGATCGGGTTTTTCTTGCACAAGCTTTTTTCTCAATCCCGACATTCATGAGAAACATGTAGAGTTAATAGTTTCTCTCCCCAATGGGACACCTGTTCGATACCTTAGCAACGGCAAATTGATTAAAGCAATAAAACAAGAAGTCATAAATTTTGAAAACAAGGTACATATTGGCTTGATGATTGAAGGAGATGGCAACAAAACTATATATATTGATCCCAAGGATGCAAATAGAGTCGAACTATCTGAAAAGCAATATGATCGTCTTCCTATGCACCAAAAAGGTCGCGACATCTGCCCGCCGAGCAAGTTATTGAATGAATTGTTATTGAACAGGTCTTATGAGTATGTCTTCCGGACAAGAGTTGAAGGTGTAGTCGTTGGTTCTTTCAATAGTTTAAAGAATGAATCCGAGACGGCTCTCTCGGTTATCTCAGAAGATGGTTTGGTCCATGAAGGTTTCATACATGAGTTGTTCCGTCTTAAAGGTTTGCAGCCTGCTAGTTGTGGACATCGTTTTTTGTTGCGATCAGCAATCAGCAATGTATCCGAGGAATTAGAAAATAGTTTATCTGCTGACTCAATTGTAATATTTGATAGCGCTCTTGGTTTCACAAAGTGGAAAGAATATTTCCCAAATCACAGTTGGATCGTATTGTTAGATTATACAGAGCCAAATTTCCAAAATGCGGTAAGTCAGATCAATCAAGAATACATCTACAGATCGAATACAAGTGCAAAGATTTCGTTTCCTTCCATTCCCAGTGGTATTGAGATGATGTTTTTTCTTAGAGGTCAATGAATATGTCGACTTTTGAAGAGGTTAATCAGGTCTATAAGTGCAGCAAGAATGCATCCATTCATTGGCATTCTGTAAAGTTTAAAGAATTTCAACTTTTTACTCATGCAGTCCAAATATTGCTAAATAATATTGGCGAAGTTGATAACGATGACTACTGGTTTAGCTTAGCAAAAAGGGTTCGAAGCTTTCGCTTTAAGGCGGTAGCTGCTCCGTTATCGGAGATCACTTTACAGAATCAATTGGGAGAACTGATTAAACTTTTATACGCTGAAAAGGATCGCTTTGGGTATTCTCACCCTCAAGCATTTGAGCATTACTGTCGCCTTCTCACAATTAGTGAAGGCTTGACAAAAATCAATTTATCGCAGCTTCTAATTGCCATATCGAATGAATTGGCTCAACATAAGCCCCAAAATCAAACAGTTGTTCTCGTTTGTGAGACACGTTTTATAGCAGAGACTGAAGAGGCACTATCAGCTATAGGCTTTGGCAAAGTGGATGTCACCAGTCCGGCTTTCTTGCGCGAGGATGTATCATATAAAAACATGATAGGAATTGGCCCAACAAGGTGGTATCCTGATTATATTTTTTCAGCACCGAGGGCTCAAAATATACTGATCTTGAAGTATGCATGGATTCGAGATAGCTGGAAACATAACAATATATTTATCGCTCCTCTAAAGCAAAGGGCGAATAAAATGATGCAGACAGTCATTGATGAACCGTTTGACAATGTGTCCTTCGAACCTGATATGATACTCCCGCCAACCCTTAATCTGCAACAGCTTGGAAGGCGCGTGATAGAGGAAAGCAGGGGGCATCATGAAGTAGATTATGTCCAAGCAAGGTTGCTTTTACTGGAAGAGGACTGGTTAGTACTGTTAGATGCGGATGAAGCATCCTCCGTACATATCATTGATTTGAGAGATTCAGATTCGCCAGTTAAGAAAATCAAGGTTAATGAGATAGAACCGGGAATGTATGTTTTACTGAGAACGGCAGGAGGAGGCGATTTTATTGTGCAGGTTGCAGATCAAGTTATGGGCACAACCGGTATAGAAGCACGTCAATATCAACGTAAGTGGAAAAGTCTGTTGCGCTCGAAAGTCGTCCTAAATGGTTATGAAAAGGTGGTTGCAGACTTGCGGAGTTATGGATCCACAAGGGCAAATCCTTCCAACGTTCGAAATTGGATGTCAGAAAGAAGCATCAAAACTGAGTACAGGAATGATTTCGAAGCGATTATGATGTTAGTGGGTTTGGGCAATGAGATTAGTCGATACTGGGAGCTCATGGACTATATCGATCACGCCCACCGGAAGGCAGGTCATAAAATCAGGAAAATGCTTCTGGATAAGGTAATGAGTTCCGATCTCAAGCTTCTTAAACGGACCGGCAAAATGGATTTCGAACTTGATTCTGAAAATAATATCTACATTACCGCTTTTCAGGTCAAAAATATTTCCTCGGAAAAGATTCAGGTTCTACCGACACAATTAGGCAATCCTATACGACAGGGTGAATGATAACATGGCGGTGATGTATCCATCAGAAATTTACGCCGGGACCAAAAGCTATGGCGAAATGGAAGTGTTTACTCGTCTTAAGAATGACCCGGACACTGCAGATTGGATCGTACTTCATTCTTTAGACATTGCAGAACATAGAAGCCAAGTCTCGGGAGAAATAGATTTTGTAGCCATTGTGCCTGGAAAAGGCGTTCTTTGTATAGAGGTGAAAGCTGCCAGTTCAGTCACCCGGGAGAACGGGATCTGGCGCTATGGTAAAAACCCAGTTGCAGATATTCGAGGTCCGTTTAAGCAAGCATCTGAAGGCATGCACAGTCTAAGGAAAAGAGTTGTAGATCGAGTACCCTCCCTTTCAAGGGTTTTATTCTGGTCATGCGTGATATTTCCATATATTACTTTTAAAGAAAAATCCTCGGAATGGCATGAATGGCAGGTGATCGACAGAGCAAAGTTCTCCGGCCGTTCAATCAGTAGCAATTTACTCGCTATTATGGAAAATGCCCGTAGATATTTATCGGCCAGTCCGAGCGCACGCTGGTTTGATAAGAAATCGGTAGAGCCAACACTGGAACAATGCAAACTGATTGTCGATATTCTCCGCCCCAATTTTGAATTCTTTGAATCTCCGGAATCGCGGTTGTCAAGACGCAAGGAGGAACTCAAAAGATTTACTCAAGAGCAATTCGAAGCATTGGATACAATGGATTTAAATCCTCGAGTAATATTTCAAGGCCCTGCAGGTACAGGGAAAACCTTATTGGCAATAGAAGCAGCTAGGAGAATTGCTGAATCAGGCAAGAAAACTTTGCTTTTATGTTTCAATAGATTATTGGGAAACTGGTTAAAAAGCGAAACAATAAACGTACCAAACCTGACTTCAGGAACATTGCACGCGTATATGCTATCCATTGCAAGAGTTGATCCACCTGAGGCATCCAGTGCAAGTTTTTGGGAAATGGAATTGCCGCTTCTTGCTCTTGAAAAACTGGTAGACATGGGGGCTAGCATGCAATTTGAGCAGTTGATTCTAGACGAATCACAAGATCTACTGATACCTGCTTACTTGGACTTCCTAGATTTAAGCTTGGTGGGTGGATTATCAGCCGGACGATGGATATTTTTTGGAGATTTCGAGAATCAAGCAATCTATGGAAACAGTGGATTGATAAAGAAACAACTTTCAGATCGATTTCAAAATGTGCCCAGGTACTTACTGAGGGCAAACTGTAGAAATACACCCAGAATAGCTGAGCTTGTTCACTTGCTTGGCGGTTTGAATCCACGATACACGAAAGTTCGGAGGCCTGACAATCAGATTGAGCCAAGAATAATCACCTATGATGATTTTTCCCAACAAGGTGAACAAATTGCAAAATTACTGAATCAATTGGTAAACGAGGAAAGATATTCCCGGCAGGAAATAGTAATCCTTTCCAGTCGTACTGAACTTGAGGCTGCTGTGAGTAATTTGCCAGATGCGCTGAAAAAGAATTTGTTACCACTACGCTTGGCAAACAAACCAAATAAAATTCTGTATGGCAGCATTCATTCGTTTAAAGGTATGGAATCTCCCATTGTCCTGTTAACAGACATAGAAGATGTAACATCAGCTGAATCCCAATCTCTCTTCTATGTAGGTATCACAAGAGCATTGGACAGGTTGTATATCCTGATCAGCAAAAAAGCCAGCCGAGAGATAAGCAGAATTCTCCTTGAGGGATGAAAATGTCCAGTATGAACAAAAATGTTAAGAATCGCGAAGAAATTATACAAGTACTTGTTAGGGAGCTTGTTGGGCCGTCCCCGGATGGGAAGCCGCTCAATTCTCTCTCATTTGAAAATAAAGAAGATGCCTATGGCCCGTTTTTTGATAAAGAAACCGGTGAAGAAATTATCCAGCAAGATACACCAAGCAAGAGATACGGTATTGCTGTATTACACCAGTTTGCAACTTCTGATGAAGATGATTCTGGACAAGAAGGTACAAAGTCTAAAGGCAATTTGGATGAGAATCTTCAGCAGGGAATATCAGATACCCATAAAGAAAATCTCATAAAGAATACGGATGCTATTCTGGATAGGCTTTATGACGCAGATGATCAATCTCCCGGTGATCTGGATCTAACACCTGTAAACTCGTTTAAACCGAGCAGTATAGGAGTCAGTTTGCTGGCAGAGTTTCCACCCGGTGCCTGGTTGGTGGTTGATGCTACCGGTGGTCGATATGAGGCATTGGAGGTGCAAGTCGCAGGCAAACCCAGGACTTGGTGGGTTAGAAGAGCTGTATCAATGCGTGCAGAGTTCTCTGGTGAAAACCTTACCAATTCCAAGTCAGGAAGAGTCCTTCCCGATAAAGATAAACTTAAAATTCAAAATCAAGCAGACATGGCTCTGCAGATTGAATTGTATATTCATCCCTTTGATCGGGGAATTACCAATCAAAGACTTTTGACTGTTTGCCTAGTTAACAGAACTGGAGAATCCGGAGAAGAAAATAAACTGTTTCAGTCTCGTTTCAGGCTTTCAGTTGTTAGTGACCATGGAAAAAAGCATATTCTGCCATATCCGGGCCCTGAGTTCAGCAGCTTGGATGAAGAAGAAAAGTCCATGTCCTTACTCTATCGTCATGAACATATGTTTGGGGTGGGACATGGCTGTGCAGCTATGTGGGATTATAAAGATCGCGGCAACAAGGCAGAGTGGATCTCTGCAGAATGTCTGCCAGCTATAGAGACCCCCAGCATTACTCCAGATATTCTAGATGAGAACGGCGATGAGTTAAGAATCTCTATGGCTGCGCTTGCCGGAATTGTTGATGGGGTTGATGGCCATGATTCACTTGAAAAACTTATCAGGTCATACGAAAACTGGATCTCCCAGAAAGAAAAAGAACTGGAGACGTTGGAAACGGGCGAACTCAGAGCTGCCGGTCAACGCCACATCATGGACTGCCGGTATTGTGCCACGAGAATGCGTAATGGTTTGAACTATCTGAAATCCGACAAAACAGCCCGTCGGGCGTTCCAGCTAGCCAACAGAGCCGTGCTGTTCCAGCAAATCCATTCCCGGCCTGAAGTCCGCCGCTGGACTTTTGATGAAAAGAATAAACGGTCGGCATTCCTTGAACCCTATGAAAAACCAGATCCTTTGAAAGGAAATTCTAGTAAAGGTTACTGGCGTGCTTTCCAAATGGCCTTTCTTCTGGCTACTCTGGTATCTGCTGCGGACGCCGAAAGCACTGAACGTGAAATCATCGAATTGATCTGGTTTCCCACGGGTGGCGGAAAAACGGAGGCGTATCTCGGCCTGTCTGCCTTCGGTCTATTATTGCGGCGGATGAAGAACAAGAACGATGACGGAGTGCACGTCTTGATGAGATATACATTGCGACTATTAACTACACAACAATTTCTAAGGGCATCCAGGTTAATCTGCGCCCTAGAATTGATCAGGAGAGAGAATCCCGAGGAACTGGGAACTAAGGAGTTCTCAATCGGGTTATGGGTGGGAGGCAATAATACCCCGAATACCAAAAGTGATGCTCTTGCTATCCTAAAGGCTTTGGAAAAAGGTGACAAGTATGTAGAGAATAAGTTCGTTCTGGATCGTTGTCCTTGGTGCAGTGCACAGCTTGGTCCTCTAGAAGGCGACCAGTCAAAGAAAAGCAAGATTTATGTTCTGGGTTATTACAGAGTCGGAAACTCTGTCTATTTCAGATGCTCTGATAACAACTGCGAGTTCAAGTCGCGACTTCCCATCTATGTGACAGATGAGGAAATGTATGAGAATCCTCCATCCATGGTCATCGGTACAGTGGATAAATTCGCGATGCTAACCTGGAAACCATATGCCCGTGCCTTATTCGGAATTGACAGCCGCGGCATCAGAATCAGGACGCCTCCTGGCTTAATCATTCAAGATGAGTTACATCTTATTTCGGGACCATTAGGATCAATGGTTGGATTGTTTGAAGGATTAATAGAGGAACTCTGCACAGACAGACGGTTTCCAAAGCTGATCAAACCGAAAATTGTAAGTTCAACAGCAACCATCCGACGCTATCGGGAGCAAATCAAAGCCTTATATGCCAGAAACCAGGCATGTCTGTTTCCTCCACCAGGTCTGGATGTGGGTGACTCATTTTTCTCTAAATACGCCACAAAACATGATGGGGCGATGGAGCCTGGCAGAATATTCGTTGGCATTCATGCCCCCGGGCTCGGATCCATGCAGACTCTGCAGGTGCGTACGGCCACTGCCCTTTTACAGAGTCCCCTGCAACTTCAGGATGGAGAAAGGGATCCATGGTGGACGCTGATAATGTTTTTCAACAGTCTGAGAGAACTGGGAGGTGCCTTAACGCTATTTCAGTCAGACATTCTTGATTACCAGCAAGTATATTTAAACAGACAGAAACAGACAGAGAGAGTCTGGCGGGCATTTCCGGAGATTATTGAATTAACCGGACGTGCAAGTAGTGAGGATATTCCAAAAGCCATTAAGGCTTTGGAAAAGCGATATGATAACCTGTCTAATCAGAAACCTGTAGATGTTTGTCTAGCGTCAAATATTTTGGAAGTTGGTATCGACATTGAAAGACTTTCATTAATGACTGTTGTGGGTCAGCCAAAAACAACATCACAGTATATTCAGGTGACAGGCCGGGTGGGGAGGAACTGGAAAGAACGTCCCGGGTTGGTTGTGACCCTATATTCCTCATCAAAACCGAGAGACAGATCTCATTATGAAAAATTCTTGAGCTACCATCAAAAACTGTATGCCCAGGTCGAACCCACCAGCGTTACTCCATTCGCCGCTCCGGTGCTTGAACGAGCACTACATGCAGTAATAATTGCATATGTACGACAGACGGGAGATGAAGATATTGCTCCATATCCGTATCCTGAAGCACTGATCAATCAGCTGCAAGAGATCCTTCGCCCCAGGATCGAGCTGGTTGATGCAGAGCAGACAGAAACGTTTGGAAAAATCATTAGCAGAATAGCCAAGCAATGGAAGAGATTCAGTCCAATTCACTGGGAGCCTCAGCCGGGAAATTCGGAGGACCTTCCATTGATGAAAGTTGCGGGCACTTTCGTTGAGCAAAAAGCTGGCGACTTGCCCTTGCCTACCATGCAATCTATGAGATCAGTAGATGCAGAGTGTATCGCTGAACTACGTTACCCTGCATTTATCGAAGGAGATAGTCAAGATGACCAGAAGTCTTAGCAGTCCAGTCAGGCGAGGACAGCTTATTTCGCCTTTTGGTGTTGGAGCTATGGTTGTCGTGCCAGGCGGTACATCCTTAATCATCGGGGGGTTGGACAGCTGGTTTGAAGCTAAGAATGAAAAACGAAAAATAGATGTTAATGAGTTCAGTGTATCTGAATGGCGTTTGCAGAAAATGTTGGGTGTAGATCA
>LLBZ010005573.1_pt5 | contig 12372 bp, 13 predicted proteins | sample 1489421 | NCBI WGS metagenome assembly LLBZ01 (sample SAMN04092657, study PRJNA295927) | soil metagenome | biome: Soil prokaryotic community; feature: Bulk soil; isolation source: soil from tomato rhizosphere | host: tomato cultivar Moneymaker | place: South Korea | collected 2011-11-01 | reverse complement strand
CTAGGGGCCAGAGTCCCCGACGTCGAGATCCTGGGACGTACGTTTAGCGGGAGCGTCGTCGTCATCATTCTGGTCATCGGTTTTACCAGCTGGATGTACCTGGCTCGCATCGTGCGCGCCAATGTTTTATCGCTCAAGGAGCTCGATTACATTTCGGCCTCGCGCGCCCTGGGCGTCTCGGATGCCCGGATCATTTTCAAGCACCTTTTGCCGAATACGATTGCCCCCATCATTGTTTCGGCTACCCTGGGTGTATCCGGTGCTATCTTGACAGAGTCCTATGTGAGTTTCCTCGGTCTGGGGGTTCAGACTCCCACGGCGAGCTGGGGCAATATGCTGGATAGTGCCGTGAAGTATATTCAAACGGCTCCCTGGCTGTGGTTTTTCCCTGGACTGTTCATCTTACTGACGGTACTCTGTATTAATTTTATCGGCGATGGTCTGCGTGATGCGCTCGACCCGCGCAGCACCCGTCACGTATAAAAAGACTGTGACGCCGTCCTTTTTCCATCGCTACCCAATTAATCCTCCACTCCTTCAAATTTTCCTGCTATGCGCTCAGTACGGAATGTAGGTGGGCAGCGTATATTCAGGGTCATCGTTCCTTGTGGCCTGAAACGCTGTTGTGTTTTATCTCACAGAGTGCAGATCGCGGTTCCCTTTTCGTTTGCCAGATTGTAAGCGCTATGAGGAAGGGCAAAGGTGCGTAACGATCGCAGGCCTTTTCCGTCAGGTTAATTACAGGTAAATCTCCGAGCACGATTGTTTGAATAGTCTTTTATTTAAGGAGTAGCTAATGAACGATCAATCGCGCCATGAAATGATATTGGAAACAACCCATGCCTCTGGTGCAGAGGAGTGGTATTGCCCAACCTGCGGCCGGCGAATGACAATCACATGGCAGCCCTGGAAGAAGATCATACTTGAGCCTGGCGATATCTATGCCGCTCACGGAGGGAGCAAAGGCATCCTGAGTATAGGTCCCTTAATGATTAATCCGGTGAATGAGCCGGGTCTGTTATCGGAAGCCACACCGCCTGTTGAAGACCCGTATTTAGCACCCTGGGCGCGGTGGCTGGATGGAACAAACTGGGACGATCTCTGGAATCACGAAGACACCCCCTGACTCCGGCGACTGCCAGAATCAGGGGGTGCTAGATCCAACGGATGCAGCTTACGGGTTGTAGAACTGCAGGAGCGGACCTTCCTCAAAGGCTGCCATCGGGCCGGGCTCGCCGGAAGCGTCGAAGTATGTCAACGTGACAGCTAATTTGTAGAGGCTGCCGGCAAGAGGAGCCTTTACTTTACCCGCCAGCACATCGAAGTGAACAAAGTAGCTGACAGGCGAGATGCCCGGTTTCAACGGGATGACGTGTCCGGGGCTGATGGCATCGGTGAGATCCAGGTCATCTCCAGGGCCGATGGACTCGAGATACACATGAAGATGCCATTCGCCACAAATCATGCCTGTGGCGAGGCCGGTGGTCGTCCAGCTGATGTTGACGGCCCAGCTCTGATCCGTGCGAATGATCGACGGAGGTGTGACCCCACCGTGCTCATGCTGCACAGCGTCGATGGTTCCAGCAAAAAGAGCTGGAGGGAAGGGGGTTTCAAACGGCATTGTATTTACTCCTTTACGTAATGGGTAATCGATTTTTCGTTGCGCCGATGTCGGAGGGGCCCGCTCTTTCACCAGCACGTCCTATCACTATGAACGAAGAAGGAATCATTTTTCCGGCATCGGGAATCTCAGTTGAATGTTGGACAGACTGTTGAGAATTCATAGGTCTGGCTCACGGTTACATTCTCCAATCCATCCGTAACCTGAAACCAATAGCGCACGATATCGTTCGTCGATGTGCCCAGATCGTAGTAGTAGAGCTCTCCCTTCTGTATCATGAAGGGCTCATCTAGTGTGTCGGGGCCGTTGGTGTAGGATAGTATGACGGAGCGAATGCCATCCGGGTCGCGAGGGAGAACCTCGAAGTACAGATTCGATGCTTCATCACACAGTGCATACCCTGCAACCTTCTCAAAAACGGTTGACTGACTCTCCGGCGTTGGACCAGAGACCTCGATCTCCAGCCACCAAAGATCGTTTGCCTGTGAGCCCAGACCAAACAACCTGCCATTGGCATTGCTGAACATCCAGTAGCCGCGATAGCGACCGGGAATGGTTGGGGCAACCATGTCGATGGCAATATCCACTCTTCCACCAGGTGGAACATCCTTAGGCAAGGGGGAAGCGGCCGGGGCTCCAAAGGATTCTCCATCCCTGTAAACGACCAGATACGAGGACGTCCACGTACACGAGCCGATGTTCTCAAAACGCCAGATCTTCGTAAAGGCTGCTCCTGGCTGCAACACAGTCCCATCTGGAACTGTGACATCGCTAACCCATAAAGCATGATCACAAATCGCTGCAGGGGTCGTGGGCGTATCTGTCGGTGTAGAGCTCGGTGTGTCTGTGGCGGTAGGGGTAGGCGTGTCGGTTGGCGTATTCGTGGGTGTGTTGGTCGCGGTATCCGTTGCTGTGGGCGTGGAGGTTTGCGAAGGTGTAATTGAAGCAGTTTGTGTAGCCGTCGACGTAAATGGAGTCCGACTGGGCACCGCGCGTGGCAGATAGAGCACCTGCCCGACATAGATCCTGCTGTCTATCAGGCAGTTCGCAGAGATCAGCTCCCCAACCGTTGAACCTGTGGCGGATGCTAATCGGGACAATGAATCACCGCTGACAACACGATAGGCTGGCCAGTAGAACCTGCGAATACACAACGGCCATAGCTGTCGATCGGTGGGAGTTTCCATAGGCAGGAATGTAGCGGTGGGGACGATAGCATCTGTGACTGTGACGTCAGGCAGCGGAGTCTGTACGGGAGGAGATGTTTCCGCCGTAACTGCCATGCTGGAGTCCGTAGACGTCGAGAACGCGGCCGTTAACGCCGGCGTTTCCGTGAAAGTCGGAGGAGCGGAATCTGCTCCGAAGACGGCTCCCACGATCGTCAAATTCGCTATTGTACTTGCCGCCAGCACGGCAATGACAATACGTCGTATCGTAATACGGACCCGGATTTCCTTTTCCCAGTGCATGGCTCACCTCTAATCCTCAGGCTTTGGCCATTGAGGGGGTTCACAGAACTCGAAAATCCCTTTCTTGGTTTGATCGATCTCCTTCTCTGCCTGTGAGCGTCGGTAGATGGCACTTCGGATACGTATCGCGCCAAGCAGGAAGATCAGGAGGAAGACCGCAACATAACCCTGGAACGCCAGTTGCAGGATGTCCTTCGACAACTCAAGCTTATCCCTGGCGAGGCTGACAACAGCCTGGATGGCGGTCACAGTCGTCAGGGAGGCAGCCATGAAGGCGGCAGTCTCCGCCAGATCCCGTTCGGCCCGCTTCAAGCGATCACATGCCAGTTGATAACCGCGCTGGGAAGCTTTGCAGGCATGGAACTTGGCCTTCGGCAGATAATTTTCCTGCTCCGCGGCCTTTTGCGTCTCGTGGTTTGCTCGTAAGTAATTTACTTGTTCCATTTCAACCTCCTTTTTTAGTCCAGCTGTTCGTCGCGTGTTGAGGATTCCATGACTGCGATCAGGAACAGGCTGATCATCATCAACAAAACAGGAAACGACGTATCTGCCGCAATGGCAGCGACGATGAGGGGCGTCATGACAAACATAATGAGGATTTTGCGAAACATGGTGACACACTCCTAGAAGAAACAAAACCCCAGCCAGGGACAGCCGGGGCATCAAGGTCAAAACCTCTCTCTATTCCAACGGCTATCGATTTAAGGGAGAGGGAGCCAACAGACCGGCTAACCCGCCGATGGCGGCGGAACCTAACGCAACGATCACCTCCGGGGTGGATTCTCCGCTCAAGGCCAATACGATGGCGCCGAAGAGACTCCCCACCACAATGCGGTACAACCAGATGTCGTTCTGCGAATGGTTTTTCATGTCAACTCCTTTTTGATTCTTTTCGCTCATCTTTATTAACGAAAGCTTATTTGATTTTCAGGCAAGACAGCTGAATTTCACTTCATTCCGGATACCAAATACGTGGTTTGACTTCATTCCGATCATGCTTGATTCAAGGGGGAGATCGATAACCGAACCAACCCCCCAGTCACTATGAATCCCAGTGCGATGAGGATTTCAGGCACGGGTTGATCTACGAGCCTCAGAATGAGAATGCCAGCCACGATCACCACTAGAATCACGCGCAGCACAGTAACAGCGCGGGAAATCCAGGTATCTGGTCGCATACAAGTATTCATGGCGGCTCCTTTCTACTGAAGATTCGTTACGTCATTTCCTATAAACGAGAGGCGGACAAATATTCAGGTATCCACCCAAGAAAAAAATTATGCCCCTGACCATTTTGGTCAGGGGCAATGAATTGGCTGAGGCTCTCCAGAGTTTTTCCCTGCATGCTTCACGCCATTTGCCAGGAGACAACCTCAAGGGCATTTACTTATAATCGTCGTGCTGGTGAGATTGTCCAAGTTGATCAGGCCGGTTCCTAACACCGGATCGGGGGATGCTGGCGGTGGACCTCCTTGTATCAGGCAGATGACCATCTTCTGGTTTTGATACTGATAAGCCAGGGCTGCCATCCCGCTGACGAGTGGAGCCGCAAATGAGGTACCTGACCAAAGCATGTATCGAGGACCATAGCGTGTTTGCGCCAAACCGAGTAAGCCGTACTTACAATTTGCCATATCCGTGCATGGATCAAGTGCCTTATCCCAAGAAAATGCCCTGGGGACGCACAAATCAGCTGGCCCTGGAGTCGGTGTTAGGCCTGGCGTTGGCGTTGGGCCGGGCGTTGGCGTTGGCGTTGCCTCCTCACCTCCATCCCCTCCTGGCGCGGCTACATCTCCCTTGTTAGTGAAGCAGGATGGATCCCCATCTGGATTAGTAGCGGCGACGCCAATGACATTTGGACGCGATGCTGGAAGCTGCATTTCCTTTACAGTTACTTCTTCGGTAAAGCGGCCATTGGAATGTACTCTTACTTTCGTTGAATCATTGCCAGCGGACGCAACGATGATCGCGCCCATCTTATACGTGTCATCGATTAAGGTACGGAATGTACGCAGTTCTTTACGAAATGAAGAGGGTAGTAGAGTGGAGCCATCATCCGGTAGACGGATACCCAGACTCATGTTGATCACGGTTTTATTCAGTGTTCCCGTCCAGGCGCTCATACGGCTCTTATAGGCTTCCAGTCCTTTGCTCAAGGTCCATAATTCACCGCAGCCATCTTCGTAAAGGACCCGGATCAATTGTATGTGGCTTTTCGGTGCCACCTGATGAATCAGGCTGGCTACAAAAAGACCATGATTACTCGCCATCGTCGTGCCGCCTGCATCCCAGTTTGGGAACCACAAGGGAGATGGGAAGGCTTCTCCCACGCGTTTGACGTAGGGAAATGAGATCCTGTATGGTGAAGTATCGAACACAGCAACTCGAACGCCACGGCCCGTGAACGTCGGTGAGGCAGGCCAATTGATCCCGTTGTTGCCAGCGAGCGCCCATTGTGCTTTGAATGCATTCTCCATCTGGAGATGATCATAGGTTGTGACATTCGGTGCACCGGGCTCGCCGAAAGGTCTTCCACCCCCTCCACTAGGATCATCTGGGAGTGCACAGGGGTCGCTTGGTAGACCCGCAAGACGGGTGAGGTAATTAGGATCGGCAAATATCTTCCGGCCTGCACCCTTAGTATCGATCTCCGCAATTACACCTCCAACGGTGGATCCTCTTGGAATCTCATATAGCTGCATGACGAAATCGCGCGCCTCCAGGGTTTCACTGGGATCCAGAGCCTTACGGCTGTCCAAATAGTTCAGGTTGCAGTCTTCTATCAGATTGAGCACGACTTTGCCGGATTGTGGGGGAACTGTCGGTGTTACGGGTGCTGCCGGTGTTCCCGTTGGTGAAGGAGTTCCAACAACTTCGAGCGTTAAGGGTGGTGCTGTTGTGGCAACGGGCGCGGGTGTCGTCACCGTTACTGAGGGCGGAGTCAATGTAGTGGACGTCGGTGTTTCGATTACGTCCTCCACGTCCTCTCGGGAGCCGACGACAATGACCTGGTTGTCTATGAAATAGCCGTTCGATGACTGGTAGTTCTGAGGCGGGTTCTGTGGCGCACAGGTGAAAGAGCTAAACAGTGATCTCGGCAGGACAGCGAGAGTTATCGCTATCATTGCTCCTCCCACGATCGCTACCCTTACACGCCAGGGTAACTCCTGGAGCCATATTAAAAGCATAGAAAATGGATTTACATTCATGGCAGTCTTCTCCTCTCTGAATTGTGGATCCTCATGCCCTACAACCGTAGTACGGGCATTGCGTCAGCAATTACCCTATATCCAATAAACGCAATTAGAGTCGATTTTTGGTCAAAAGAAAAACAACGATTTACCTCCCACAGTGCTGACCAAAGATGAATTAAAGAGGCCCTGCATCTCCCACTAAAAAGAAAGGCGCCCAAAAATAGGGATGAGCATAATACTCAGGTTGCACATCCGACAGGTTATGCTCTCCTCGAATGAACTGGATTTGGGCATGGCGGAGGGCTGCTCCTTTGGGGCTGCCATTGACCAGGCGACGATAAAAGGTTTCCATGATTTGGGCCGTCGAGCGATCCTCGACCGCCCAAAGTGTAAGGGCTATGGAGGCTGCTCCCCCACTCAGAAATGCCCGCATCAGACCCAGCAGCTCATCGCCGCCACCCATTACATTGCGTCCTGTCTGACAGGCGCTGAGGGTGACCAGTGAGGCTTTCAGACGCAGGTTAAAAATGTCCATGGTGGTAAGCCAGCCATCTGCCAGGGCCAGACCGGAGAAAAGCGGGTTGTCGAGGCGGAAATCGCCATGCGTTGCAAAGTGAAGTATGTGACAGTCCTGAAGCGACTGATATAACTTTGCCACGGATGCATGCTCCTCGAGAAATACTTGGCCGGACAGGAGTGTAGCTATCTTTTGTGCCTCCTCCACTGCGTAAGGCAGGTAATTGTTGCTGGAATGACCAAAAACAATGGTTTGACTTGATGCGGGTCGCGCCCCATAGCAATAACGCAGAGAACTGGAGCTGGGAAGATAGCTGATCTCATAGCGCTCGATCAGATACGAATTGCCATCGTGCAGCGCATGGAAAGGCAAATAATGTAAGGCATTGTGTGGCACGATAATTAATTTGGAATACCCGGCAAGTTGCTTTTCAAAAGGCGTGATCAACAACTGGTAAAGTTGATGGAGAATCGCCTGCGCATTAGCTTTTAAGGCAGCCATGGCATGTGGTGGACTCTTTGGCACCGTGTGAAGGTTCAGCTGCAAGCGCTGCATTAAGGCCTTAATCCCGGTTAGATCGTTATCCAGCGGTATGAACTGCACATGATTTTTTGTCAGTAAAAATACGACCAGTTTCCCATGAATACTATAGTACTCTACCAACAAGGTATCTTGATCGAGATAGGGCTGGGCCGACTCAGTACGCACGGACCAGAGAGCGGCTTCACGGGCATAGTCTGCGTTGCGGATGAGGAGTCGGTGCCACAGGTCTGTAATCTTCTTTTCCAAAACCAGAACTTGCTGCTGCGCCTCCTGAGAGAGAGATCCAGCAGTGGTTGTCCAGCTTCTTCCATTCTTCTCTGCGCCTTCTCCATCGCTTTCCCAGCGCAGGTAATGGTGATCGCGTTCTGCTCTTAAAAGAACTAACTCTTCGACCAGAGGCTCATCTTCTGGTTCTCTGGCCTGGATTGTCAAATCGAGGCGATATGCCAGCAGATCGAGCAGCGCTCGAGACTTTGCCCGTTCGGCATAGTCCAATCCGAGCAGAGGTTGATGCTGGTTGATACATATCCTTACCATTTCTTCATACAAATTTTCTTTGCCCTCCAGAAAACTGACCCGAAATTCGACCATAAGCTGCCCGCGCAATTGCTCCACTTCGTGAATGGCGAGTTCATATTCCATTCGCGCAGTCTCCAGATCGCCCTGTGCCGCGAAAAGAGCCCCCAGAAGCGAGTGACTCTGATACCTCACAGTAGGAATATTCACTTCCTCTCCTACTCGCAAGGCTTCCTGCAGGAACTCGCAAACTTGAGAGGATTCTCTTAACGCTAATGCGGCTCGGGCTGCAACGATGAGGGCCTGTGCCTCTTCAATGGGAAGGCTATATGCTTTGAATGTCGCAATACACTCCTGAGCCAGTGCGAGGCTTTCCAAGTAACGGTCCTCGCAGAAGAGAATCGCTGCTCTTTCAAGGTCTGTGGAAGCAGCTTGTACCTGACTGCCAAGCGCCGCAAAAATTTGGCGTGCCTGAGATAATGAATTCAAAGCCTCTTCGTAGCGGCGCAACTGGGCATAGGCGACCCCCTCATTGATCAGGGCTAGCGCCTCCACCCTGTGTGCTCCGAGCTCCGCAAACAAGCCGCGAACACGTTGGCACTTCTCGAGCACATCCGGAAAACGACGCAGCTCCAATAAGCAGTCGCTGATCGCTAGCTCCACCATCATTGCATCGCGTTTCCGCCCATCGGCTGCAAAGACCTCCCGAACATGATCCAGAAGATCTAATGCCTCGTTGAAACGTCCAAGGACAAAATAGGTGCGCGCCAGGTATTGTTCGGCACGGGCAGCTCCGACTGGTTCATCTAATTTGAGGAATGTGTCCCTTGCCATCTTACTGGATTTGCTAGAGGTATCAAAACGACCCAAATTGCGCAGAGCATAAGCTCGATTATTCTGGATCATCGCCCAATCTCTTGTTCCCTCTTTTCCCAATTGCTGATACAACTCTACCGCCCGGTCGTACATGGCCAATGATTCAAAATCTTCTCCCCGGCGGCTGTACACATTTCCTAAGCTGACCGTTAAATTTGCAAGAGAGCGCCGGTAACCATGAGCTTCCAAAATTGGGCTAATCCTATGTCCAATTTCCAGGGCTTCTTCATAGCGTCCAAGATGGGATAGGGCACTGACTTTGCAGGCTTGCGACCAAGCCTGTTCCGCTGCGTCTCCAAGTGCCTGGTAAATCACAGTAGCCTCATCATACAGAGCGATCGCGGGCTCATACTCACCCAGTCCAATAGACCGCGCATCGGCTTCAAGTACCAGGCTCCATGCTTTGTAAAGAGGATTATTAGTAAGTTCAGCCATGTAACAAAGAAGACTGGTAAGGTCGAGGGACAACCGAATATCCGCGCGCAAAAAATGAGCGTACTGGAGGTCAAGCAAGCGAGCAACTTCCTCATTTAGCAGCGATTTATGTTCTTCCAGAAAGCGGCGGCGGGTTGTGATGTCTGGCAGAGTCAATAATTGTTCGACGAGTTCTGCCTCGGTCATTCATCTCCTCTCATGTAACCGGTAAAGATTGGATATGGATCTCCATATTTGGACCTGTGAGAATTAACTTATAATGACCGGGGGATAAATGGGGAATAATAAAGTTTCCGATTTCATCAACGGAACTGGTGGCACGTACCTGATCCCCCTGGCTCACTTGAATTGTGAAATCGTTCGATTCCAACCCTGTGACTAAACCTAATAACGTTTTGAGTCCCATCTGTTCTACATCATCCTGAACTTCGATCACAATCCGGATACTGTCGGCCTGATAAATAAATGGTTCATCTCCATCACCGCGTACCTCAGCAAAGCTTGGGGCTGAGGAGAACTCCTCTGATCGCTGATCAAGATCCTTCCCACCAATCAACTTTGCGATCAGGACCTTCACGGCGCCTAACAAACTAGTTTCTGGAGCCAGGCCGGTTAAAAAATCATCCAGAACTGCAACCTCCTGCTTGCAGAGCAGGCATTCCCTTAAATGTGCTGAGACCACCAGCGCTTGCGGTGCTGGCAGCAACCCCAGGTGGTAATCACCCAATTCCATGGGTGTCGGGCAATTCACCCTATACGCTTGTTTCCTCAACCGGTTCTGCAAACGTGTCCACCCACGGGCTCGTTCACTACAATATGGACACTGTTGGATATGCGCTACTGTTGCTTCATCTGCTTCGCCATCTACATACATTGCAATTTCGACGTTTTCCAGCGCAGGCGAAGTAATACATTTCATAATATGCCTCTCATCGGGTTAGCCATAGCTACCTCTGATTTATCGCTTTTCTCATTATTCAGTAAACTTTTGAATCCTACTTAAAATCCAGATTTCAAAGTTCAAGCCCGAATAATGGGGCGATACTCTACAAGATCTCATGCGGCCAGTACATTCTTCTAGCCTGTTCGTCGCGCACAAACCACTGTTCTACTCACTATAAACGCAGAATCTTGCATTTTTCTGTCATCGCCGGAGGAATTCCCTGAATTCATCATCACGTTCCAGACGCTCCAGGAAGTTCGCTTTATGCTGGTAAATTTCCTTGATACTGCTGAATTCGTTCGGATATTCGGCCAGGATCTCTCGCGGCGAAAAACCGAGGTAATAGTAGGCATACACCACTTTATATTCTTTGGAGCTCTTTGATTTTTTCTCGACCAGCCGCCAGAACTCGTTGTTTTCGATGCGGTCTTCCGGGGTCGGGTCGGCTTCGGAAAATTCCTGCTCTTCGTCCTGAGCTTCCTGCTCGATCTGCAGGTAACGCAGTTTGCGTTTGGCATCGCTGAGGGCCCCGTGTACACACAATTGCAGATAGCTGAGTACAGCTGCCAGACTCGGTGATTTCTCCAACTTGGCAGCGGTGAAAGAGACCCAGAACCTTTCGAAGGCCTGAGCCACAAAATCCTGAGGCTCCTCATGGAACCGGGAGAACTCCGGCTGTTTACTCATCCACCGGTCCACCCAGCGTGCGACCAAAGGCTCATACTGAAGCATGACCACTCCCCATGCCTCCCCATCTCTGTGCCCGATGGCGCGTCGAAACAACTCAAAACAGTACCTGGAATCGTAATTTTTATGGCTGAAATAAGAATCTGTCTCTTGCGCGCATCTCTGGGCAAGATCCCCCACCGTCATCAGTTGGATTTCGTTCTCATGCGACATAAAGGCCCCTCAGCCCTCGAGCATTATGGCGGGATGACCCCGCTCAATGGTATGATGCTTATTAACCCTGAAGGGTCAAAAGCGATACGTTTTCTATTCCCTTATTTCGCTACTACAGAACTGTTTTCGGTGCTAAAGAAGGAAGGGTTTGCCTGTAGTGAACAATTTTATTCCATTCCCCCCACTTGTCTAGTCTAATCATCCCCGACCAGTTCCCTGGCTTTTTCCACGTAGGCCAGGCTCTGGTGGCGGAAATACGTGTTGTACAGGGTTGCGTAATGCCCGCCCTGTTCAAGCAGGCCATTGTGATTCCCCTCTTCGATAATCCTGCCCTTTTCCATCACCACGATGCGGTCCGCCGCTTTGACGGTGGAAAGACGGTGCGCGATCAGGATGCTGGTGGAATGTTTCAGGATCAGGTTCAACGCCTGCTGGATCTGCCATTCGGTGAACGGGTCGATGCTTGCCGTAGCCTCATCCAGGATGAAGATTGCGGGCTTCTGCATCAGGACGCGCATCAATGCTACGAGCTGGCGCTGGCCCATCGAGAGCCGCCCGCCTCGCTCCCCAACCTCGGTCTGGATCCCGTTTGGCAGCGTCTCCAGCCACTCGCCGTCTCCAATTTTGCGGGCCATAGTGAGAATGTCCTCCTCACTTACATCCGGCGCGGCATAGCGGATGTTATCTGCCACCGTGCCCGAGAATAAGAACGGCACCTGTGAGACGATCCCCAGCTGACGGCGGTACTGGGCCAGGTCAAATGTGCGGATGTCCTGATCGTCAATCAGCAATCGCCCCTGTTGAAACTCATAAAAACGCGCCACCAGCTTTGCAATCGACGACTTCCCCGCGCCGGTGTGTCCCACCAGGGCCAGAGTCTCCCCGGGCTGCACGAGCAGGTTGAAGCCCGACAGGATCGGTTCGTTATCCACGTACTGGAAATGAACACCCTCGAAATGGATCTTGCCTTTGAGCGGCGGCACATCCTGTTCGCCGGTTTGGATCACGTTCGGGTCGGCGTCGATCAGGGCGAAGGCCCGCTCGGCAGCCGAGAGCCCGGCCTGGATCTGCGCCCAGAAGGCCGAGAGATTCAACACCGGGAAGAAAAACTGGTCGAGACTCATGATGAAGAGATACCACGCCCCGGCCGTGACAATTCCCTGCGCGGCGCTTAACCCACCCACGTAGATCAGGATCGCGATGAAGACCCCGCCCAGCGCATTGAGTGTCGGAAAGACCAGGGAAAGCACAAAGCCGCGCTGTACGTTGACGTGGTATGACTGCTGGTTCGATTCGTCGAATGATTTAAAGATGCTTTCTTCCTGGCGGAAGTTCTTGGCGATCGAGATACCGCTGAT
>LLBZ010008891.1_pt18 | contig 12393 bp, 12 predicted proteins | sample 1489421 | NCBI WGS metagenome assembly LLBZ01 (sample SAMN04092657, study PRJNA295927) | soil metagenome | biome: Soil prokaryotic community; feature: Bulk soil; isolation source: soil from tomato rhizosphere | host: tomato cultivar Moneymaker | place: South Korea | collected 2011-11-01 | reverse complement strand
AGGGTCATGTGGCCCGACGGGGACCGGGGCCCGTGGATCAATGCCGGGGCCAATGGATTCGTGGAGATACGGCGAGATGCCAACCGTGCCATCGTGATACCCGTCGCGGAGGGCTGAGGTGGGAGAGACCAGTCTCCGGCAGGTCGATCTTCCCCGGTTCGGGATGCCGTCCGAGGTGCCGGTGATCCCAACCTCGGTGTATGCGGATCGCATCGAGCGTCTGCGGAAGCGGATGTCCGAGCGGGGGCTCGACCGGGTGGTGGTGTACGCGGATCGGGAGCACAGCGCCAATCTCTCCTATCTCACGGGATTCGACCCCCGGTTCGAAGAAGCGGTCCTGGTGGTCGGCCCCGACGACGACCCCGCGATCCTGGTCGGCAACGAGTGCTGGGGAATGGCCGGAGCGGCCCCTCTCCCCATGCGACGGGTCATGTTCCAGGATCTCAGCCTCCCCGGCCAGCCCCGCGACCGCTCGGCGCCGATGCGAGAGGTGCTCGAAGCAGAGGGCATAGTCGCCGGGAGCCGGGTAGGTGTGATCGGCTGGAAGGACTACGGGCGACGGGGGGCCATGGACGCCCCCTCCTACCTGGTCGACGAGTTGAGGGAGATCACGGGGGAGTCGGGGTCGGTGGAGAACGCCACCGACACCCTCATCGCCGCCGACGACGGGATGCGGGTGATCAACGAGGTCGAACAGCTCGCCTACTTCGAGTGGGCCGCATGCCACACCTCCAACGGCATTCGGAGTCTCCTGGAGGGTCTGCGGCCAGGGATGACCGAACAGGAGGCGGTGCGGCTCCTGGGTTGGAACGGAGCGCCGCTCTCCTGTCACCTGATGCTCACCGCCGGTCCCCGCGCCACGCTGGGCCTGCTCAGCCCTGGCGACCGCCCTATCGAGCGCGGTGACCGGTTCACGGTGGCGTTCGGGATCTGGGGCGCCCTCAACTGCCGGGCCGGCTTCGTCGCCGAAGGCCCGGGCGACCTGCCATCGGGTATCGATGACTACGTGGACAAGCTGGTGGCCCCCTACTTCGGGGCGGTGGTCGAGTGGTACCGGGCGCTGCGCATCGGCCAGACCGGCGCGGTGCTGCAAGAGATCATCGACCGAAGACTCGGAGAACCGTTCTTCGGGATCTTCCTCAACCCGGGTCATCAGCTCCACCTCGACGAGTGGGTCAACTCCCCGATCCGTCCCGGCTCCGCGATCGAGCTCGCCTCGGGAATGGCGATGCAGGTCGACATCATCCCTGCGACCGGCACCGACTACTTCACCACGAACATCGAAGATGGGATCGCCCTCGCCGACGAGACGCTTCGCAGGGAGATCGCAGATCGGTATCCGGCGATGTGGGCCCGGATCCAGGCTCGTCGGGACTTCATGAGAGACAGTCTCGGAATCGACCTCGATCCCTCGGTCCTCCCCTTCTCCAACATTCCCGCCTGCCTGCCCCCGTTCCTGCTCCGGCCGGACCGGGTGATGACCTTCAACGGCTGAGCGTCCCGGCGTCGGTCCACGCCCCACCGGCCCTGCTCGATTCGATCACCGCCTGCACGAAGCGAATTCCCACGACCCCGTCGTGCACGTCGGGGAAGTGCAGGGCGAGAGGGTCGGCGGTGGTCCCTGAGCGCCGGGCGGCGATGGCCTCGGCGGCGTCGGAGTAGATGTTGGCGAAGGCCTCGAGGAACGCCTCCGGATGACCGGCGACGATGCGGGTCGACCTCGCTGCGAGCGGGAGTGTCCCCGGGCCATTCGGGGTTCTCACCTCGGCGGGGTGCCCGATCGGTGAGTGAATCAACCGGGTGGGCTCCTCCTGATTCCACTCCAGACTCCCCTTCGTGCCCGAGACCCGGATGCGAAGCCCGTTCTCCACGCCGCCGGCGGCCTGGGTGACCCAGAGAATGCCCCGGGCGCCGTTGTCGAAGCGAAGCAACGCTCCGGCGTAGTCGTCCACCAGCCGTCCGGGGACGACGGCCCCGACGTCGGCGGCGACTTGGGTCACCTCGAGCCCGGTGATGAATCGAACGAGATTGTGGGCATGGGTGCCGATGTCCCCCATCACCAGGGAGGGCCCACCTCGCACCGGGTCGTATCTCCAGGGAAGCCCGTTCTCCGGGTCGGGGTCGCTCTCGTTCGCCTTCCCCCCTTGCACATACTCCACCTGTACCAGCCGTATCACCCCCAATTCGCCGGTGGCCACCATGGACCGGGCCTGTCGGACCATGGGATAACCGGTGTAGTTGTGGGTGAGACAGAAGACGAGGCCCGTGTCCCGGACCTTCCTCAGCAGATCGAGCGCCTCCTCGAGGGTGTTGGTGAGCGGCTTGTCACAGATGACGTCGAACCCCCGATCGAGGGCCGCCGCCGCGTACCGGTGATGACTGTCGTTGGGGGTCATGATGGCGACCACATCGGCGCCGTCGGCCCGGCCCGCCTCTCCCTCGAGCAGTTCCATGGCGTCGCCGTAGGCGCGATCGTCGGCGAGACCGAGGGCGACACCCGCGGAATGGGACCGCCCCGGTTCGGAGGACAGAGCGGCGGCGACGAGTTGATACCGGTCGTCGAGACGGGCGGCTGCCCGGTGCATCGCCCCGATGAAGCTCCCCGGCCCGCCACCGATGGTCGCCAGGCGGAGCCTCCTCCCCAGGGCGTCGATCACCGGATTGTCACTCATGTTCGACCTCGGCCACGATCAGCCATCGATCCCCGAGCCCAGGGCGCATCACGAAGGTCGTCTCGAAGGCCTCGGTCGAGCGCTCCTGCTCCACCCCCGTGGCATCGTAGGTGATCACCTCCTCGGTTCCCGTCGTCACCGCACCCAGGCTGGCCCCGCCCTGAGGGCCGTCGGTGAAGACGACGTCGAGGTGCAGCGTCTCGAAAGCAGGAATCCGGGTCACGGCCTCGCCAGTCGTGGCCGCCCTCTCCACGATGCGCTCCATCTCGACCAAGCGCTCCCCGTCGTCGGCTGAGCGAAGCAGCGACGTGTCCCCGGAGAGAACGGCCTCACGCTCTATGGCCAGGTCTTCGAGGAGGAACCGGGCCACGAGATCGGGATCGACCTCGGCATCCAGGGCACGGGCCTCGGCGCTGATCGTGACCGCCGGCAACTCTGCGACCTCGACGTTTACATCCGGCGCATCGGCGCCGGCAGTGGGAGCCGGAACCGCCCCGCGTGCGGGCTCCCCGGCCAGCACGATCGCCAGGGGGACGATCACCAGCAACGCACCAGCCACCGCCCCAGGTGCGAACAGACCACGCGGTTGGACTTGGATGGACCTCCTCCACCTCTCCAGGCGGGACACGCTCAGCCACCGGTCGAAGAGGTATCTCGTGGGGGTCATCACCACCAAGCCCCCCAGCAACCCGACCTTGGCGCCGAACTCGTTGGTCTGGGGGGCGATGAGCAGGGTGCAGACCGCGGCAAGCGAGAGCCCGAAGGCGACTCTGGCCGCCCTTCCCTGGGGGATGGTCTTGGGATCGGTGATCATGAAGAAGAGGAAGATCAGCACCTCGGGCGATGTGATGATCACTCGCCAGAAGTAGGGCCCGCAGACCGGCTGCAGTGCCCAGGCCGCGGTCATGCAGTGCCCCGACCAGGCGAGGATCCCGATCCCGAGGGCGAGGGTCACCCAGAACGACCCCGCCAGGGTCAGCAAGCGGAGCCGGCTGGTGATCAGCAGCCCCCCGATCAGGATCACTGCGTAGGCAAGGGCCAGCCACACATCCAGCGGGCCCCACCAGAAGTCGAGGGGCTCGATGACGTTGCTCCCCAGGAGCAGGAAGCCGGCGACAAGCCCGACGTTGGACGGGTTGAAGACATGACTGCCCCGATACCGGATCAGGTACTTGGTGAGCAGGGAGAAGCCGGCGATCCCGGCGAACAGGTACCACCCGTCCCAGGTCCAATGCTCGGATGGGTCCTGACCCACGATCCTGAGGATCAGGGCAACACCGCTTCCGGTGAGCATGGCGCTCGCCGGCCACACGATCTGCTTGGCCTTCCTGAAGGTGAGGACCAGCTCGATGACGAAGCAGGTGAATATGGCGACCAGGATCTGGGGCACCGACACCGCGAATCCGAGGGCGACCTGCCCCAGGACATGGATCGTGATGATCACACTGGCCAGATGCAATCGCGGGTCGCGGATGTTGGGGAGGACCACCGGGTAGTCGGTGTCCCCCAACCGGACACTGCGCGTCGCGGTCGTGGTCACGGCAGAAGGCTGCCACAAGCCGGCTGCTTCACCGTCGCCGATACTCCTCGTCACTCACCGGCTGCTCCCATCGGGTGTCACCACCCGTGGTCAACGAGAGGTGGGTCATTGGCGAGTCGGGGGCGGCCCCGTGCCAATGCCGCTCTCCTGGAGGCGCTTCGACCACGTCGCCAGGGGAGATGGTGACCGTGGTCCCGTCCTCTGTCTGCACCAAACCCGCACCGGCGACCACGTAGAGCAATTGGCCTCCCGGATGGCTGTGCCAATCGGTGCGGGCGCCAGGGGCGAACTGGACGGCGAGGAGGGTGATGCCCTCCTCGGACTCGCTGATCCTCGAGTTCCTCACTTCACCGGTGAAGTGCTCGGATGGAGATGGGTTCCAACTCTGGGTCTCGGTGGCCTTATGTTCCATGACCGCAACCTACATCTTCGACTCACCGATCCCCGGGCGCCGTAGCGTCACGCTGGGTTGACCGGGACCGAGCAGGGGTAATCACGGTGATGGCTGGCAAGATCCGGATCGGGCTCTCCGGCTGGTCGTACCAGGGATGGCGAGGTGACTTCTACCCGCGCGGCCTCGCTCAGAAGGACGAGCTCGCCTACGCAAGCGCTCGGTTCTCCACCTTGGAGATCAACGGCACCTTCTACGGGTTGAGCACTCCGAGCAGCTACCGGACCTGGTACGAGACGGCTCCCACCGACTTCGTCTACGCGGTCAAAGGGAGCCGGTTCATCACCCACAACAAGAAGCTCGGGGACATCGACGAGCCGATGGCCAACTTCCTGGCCTCGGGGGTACTCGAGTTGAGGGAGAAGCTGGGCCCGATCCTGTGGCAGATCGGGCCCAACCTCCACTTCGATCCCGAGCGGGTGGAGCGCTTTCTCTCCTCGTTGCCCCGAGACCTGGACCAAGTGGCGAACCTGGCGTCGAAGGCGACCCTGGGGCGTAGCGGTACCTTCGAGCGTCTCGGCTCCAATCATCGGGTGCGTCATGTCATCGAGGTGCGACACGAGAGCTTCTTCTCCGAGCCCATGGTCCGGCTTGCCCGCAGACACCGGGTCGCTCTCGCCTTCTCGCACTCCTCGGCATGGCCCTATACGGAGGAGGTCACCGCCGGTCTGGTCTATCTACGACTCCACGGTCCTCGCCGTCTCTACTCGAGTGGGTACACCCGGAGCGAGCTCGAAGAGTGGGCTCGACGGGTCACCCGGTGGGCAGAGGGCTCGGAGCCGGAGGACTCACGGAGAATCACCGATCTCGACCCACCTCCTCGCAAGGGGCGTGACGTCTACGTCTACTTCGACAACGACTCGGGTGGTCACGCCCCGCGGGACGCCGCCGCCTTGAGGGAGATCCTCGGGCTCTAGGGCGCGGGGCGGGCGGCGAACACCGCAGCCAGGTTGGCGAACTGCGTCCTGAAGGTCCGCCGCGCCAGCCACGGGTAGACCCATCGCGCCATACCTGGTGGCCGATGGAATTGGGCCGTGGTCACCTGGGAGATCCGAGAGCCGCTTCCCTCCGGGCTGACGCTCAGCGAGATGCGTCTCGATTGGAACTTGTCGGTTGCCTGCCATGTGATGGAATGGTCGCCGATCTCCAGGACCTCCAGCTCGGCGTCGAACTCCATTCGGGGCCCCCCGGGGCGATCGAGATGCTGATGGAATCGGTACCGGGCCCCGAGCCCCGGCCCATCGCCTTCTATCAGCTCGACCGACTCCACGTTGGGGCACCAGAGGGGGTCGTTCCTGGTCTCCGACACGAACTCGAACACGTCCTCCGGTGACCCGGGGACGAATGCCGAGACGCGGACCGGCCGCATCGTGTGGCCCCGGCCCCGTTCCGTCACTTCCCCACCTCCGGGCTCGGCTGGAGCGCGAACAGCGGGATGACCCGCTCGGTCCGCTCCTGGTAGCTCCGATACATGGGGAAGGCCTCGGTGACCAGGTCCCAGAGCCGAGCACGCTCCTCGCCTGCGGCCTCGTGCGCGACGTAAGCACGAGTCTCCCGCCCGATCCGCACCGTGGCCCGGGGATGGGCACGGAGATTGGCGGCCCAATCGGGATCACGGGGACTGCCCGCATACGACCCGACTACCACCAGTCGGTCGCCGTCGGGCCAGGCGTAGAGGATGACCTCGTGTGGGCGCGCGCTCCGGCGCCCCGTGGTGATGAGTGTGACCTGCACCGGTCAGGAGGGTATCCGACACCTCGCAGGGCTCCCGTTTTCTATCGCGACCCGAATTCATCTTTAGTGCGTAGAGTCGATGACGGTCCACAAGCCGAGTCGCAACAGGAAAGGTGACCTATGGCCGAGCACGCAAGCCCCGAAGGGCCAGATCTCACCGAGGTCGGGGTGCCGATCGAAGATGTCGGCGACGACTCCCCGATCGCCGGCCTCGTCGACGGCAAGCCGGTGATGGTGGTGCGTAGCGAGGGCCAACTCCGGGCGGTGGGAGCCAAGTGCACCCACTATGGGGGGCCGCTGGCAGAGGGTCTGTGCGAGGGAGGGCGTGTCCACTGTCCCTGGCATCACGCCACCTTCGACCTCGCTTCGGGGCAGGCCATCGGTGCCCCGGCTCTCAACCCGATCCCGGTCTACGAGCTGAGCGAACGCGACGGACGGGTCTTCGTCACCGGTCAGGCGACAGACACCCATCCCCGACCCGAACCTCCTTCGTCTCCGGCTTCGGTCGTGATCGTTGGATCCGGAGCCGCCGGGGCAACGGCTGCCGAGACCCTCCGTCGCCTCGGCTATCAGGGACCGATCCGGCTCGTAGGTGACGAGCGGCCCGTGGACCGCCCCAACTTGTCCAAGGACTATCTGGCAGGGACCGCACCCGAGGAGTGGATGCCGCTCCGCAGCCCCGACTTCTACGGGGAGCACGACATCGATCTCATCGAGGCGAGGGTCTCGGCCCTCGATGTCTCCAACCGGCGAGTCGTCCTCGGCGACGGATCGGAGCTCGAGTACGGGGCGCTGCTGTTCTGTCCGGGGGCAGAGCCGCGCCGGCTACCGATCCCGGGCGCTGACCTGCCTCATGTCCACTACCTGAGGACGCTCGAGGACAGCCGCTCGATCATCGGCGCCATCGAGCCGGCGTCCCGAGCGGTGATCATCGGAGCCGGCTTCATCGGCCTGGAGGTGGCGGCGTCACTACGTCATCGAGAGATGGCAGTCACGGTGATCGCCCCCGACGAGATACCACTGGCCGGCGTCCTCGGCGAGACGCTGGGCCGCTTCGTCCTCGACCTGCACCAGGAGCACGGGGTCGAGTTCAGACTCGGCCGGTCGATCACCCAGATCGGGCCGGATCACGTGGTGATGGACGACGGGTCGAGACTCGAGGCCGACGTGGTAGTGGTGGGGATCGGTGTCCTCCCCCGTGTCGAGCTCGCCGAGGCAGCAGGTCTCGAGACCGACGGGGGTGTCGTCGTCGACGATCACCTGCGCACCAGCGACCCTCACGTGTGGGCGGCAGGGGACGTGGCCCGGTACCCGGATCGGATGTCGGGATCGATCAGGGTGGAGCATTGGGCCCATGCCCAGCGTCAGGGTCAGGCCGCGGCGCGCAACATCCTCGGGCACGACTCCCCCTTCGTCGATCCTCCGTTCTTCTGGAGCCAGCACTACGACGTCCCGATCAATGTCACGGGTCACGCCGCCGACTGGGACGACGAGGTGGTCCGAGGGGATCCGGCCGAGAGGGACGTGGTTGTCGGCTATCGGAAACAGGGCAAGATCCTGGCGGTGGCCTCCATCTACCGCGACCTGGAGAGCCTTCAGGCCGAGCATGCCCTGCGACACTCCGACCAGGAAGCCCTCGAGTCCTTGCTGGCTTCGATCTGAGCTGCTGCTCGGGGTCAGCGCAGCTGGACCGGGTACTCCCTGATGTTCACCCTGCTGCCGTCCTTGGCCGAGTCCTCCCAGACGATCAGGGCACCGAACTGCTCCCGGTCGACGGTGTATGGGATCGAGATCTCCCACTCACCCCAGCAGCCGGTCCCGCAGCTGGCCATCACGTGGTCCTCGAACAGCGGCAACCCGTCGTCATCGGTCAGCATCAGCTGGGAAACCGCCTCGAAGACGTTGCTCAGGCCACTCGCCTCCACCGGGCTGGTTACCGGCTCCCCCCAGGCCGGCGAGTCGACGAAGATCGGGGGCAGCAACTCGTCGTAGTAGTCGTCACGCTGTTGCGGTCCGTCCAACTCGATCCCCTCACTGGAGAAGACGGTCACCGGCTCGCCCTCGATCACGAAACCCACCTCATCGATACCGGGCAGCCTGGTCAGGGTGTAGACCACCTGTGCCAGCCGGGCGAACATCCCGAAGCTCCCGCCGCCGTCGTCGAACTCGGTGCTCAGGTCGACCGTGGCCAACCCGTCCTCCACCACGACGCCGAGCAGAGTGGTCCCCTCAGGGATGGCGGTGGAGATCGCGGGAGTGCCTGCGGTCTCGTCTTCGGTGGGACCGCCGAGCAGGAGATCGATCGCAGTTTCCTCTTCGCTCCCCTGCAGGACCGCCTCCCGGTACACGGGCACCAGGTAGGGACCTGCGGTGCCGTCCTCGGTGTCCAGCTCCTGGAGCAGCAGATAGACGACGTGCCCGGTGGCGGGAGCCTCGGTCGTGGTGGTTGCCAGAGAAGTAGTGGTTGTATCCGAGGGCTCCGTGGTGGTGGTGGCCGGCGCCTCGGTCGTCGTGACCACGGTCTCGGAGGTCGTGGTCTCACCTGCCCCATCGGTACCGCAGGCGGCTACGACCAGCGACAGGGCCGCGACGGTGGCGAGAAGGCGGCGTGGGCGTATCAGGTGTCTCATCCTTCGATCCTCATCCGGCTCCGACACGACTGACAGAGGAGAAAGTCACTGCTCCGAGGGGCGTTCAGTGGGCAGGCGATCAGCTCTCCTGGAGGGAGAAGTAGAGCTCCTCTTCCTGGTCGAAGTGCAGTCTCAGGATGGCGTGGAGGCTGTAGAGCGTCCTCCGGAGATCTGAGATGTCGGCCGGTTCCGGCCCGGTCGGGGGCAGATCGTCCAATTGACGCTGGAACACCTCCACCATGTGGAAGATCTCCCGATGGGTGAGACTCATCGCGGCCATCGGGTCCTCACCGGGAAGTACGGCCGACACCTGGGGGTATATCACCTTCTCGTCGTCGTCCTCGTGGGGCAGGATCTCGTCCACGAGGAGGGAGCGCACTCTCTGCAAGGCCGCCATCACCTCGCCCGGGCTCCGGGAGTCGAAGAGGTCTGCTGCATCGCGGATCGAGTCCAGCTTGGGCATGAGGTCGTCGTGCTCGGCTCGCAGGCGTCTCGACAGCTCGGGTGAGATCTTGGGCCCGGTCTCCGAGGGAGTCTTGCCGCGAAGAGCCCTCAGCGAGTTGGTGATGGCGATCACATCGATGCCTTCCTGCAGGATGGCGCCGACCAGCGGGAGCAGGAGCCCGAACGCAGCCGCGCCCATCGCCACCAGGGAGAGGCTCATGCCGACCACCACACTCTGCACCGCGATCCGGCGCGAGCGTTGGGCGATGTCGATGGCGTCACCGAGACGTTGCAGACGATCGACCATGAGGACGACGTCGGCGGCCTCAGACGACGCGGTTGCCCCCCGTGCCCCCATGGCCACCCCGATGTCGGCGGCGGCGAGAGCGGGAGCATCGTTGATCCCGTCTCCCACCATCGTGGTCACACCGGTTGCCTTCAACTCCTCCAATGCGTCCACCTTCTCTTTCGGAGTCGACTGGGCGAGCACGGTGTCGATGCCGATCGCGGTCCCCACCGAACGGGCCACCACGGGATGATCCCCGGTGGCCATCACGATCCGCTCCACACCGAGCCTGTGCAGCGACCGGATCGTGCTGGCGGCATCGGGGCGGATCTTGTCGTCGAAGGTGAGGGCTGCGACCAGGTCGCCGTCGACCCCGACGAAGACCACCAACGGTGCCAGCTTCACCAGCCGGCGCCGGGCGTGGGTGACCACCGGGGGCTCGGGCCGGCCCTCCAGGATCCACTCCAGCTTCCCGACCGAGACTGTCGAGGACCCGACCTTGGCGACGACGCCCGAGCCCGCGACCTCGACGACGTCGGTCGGCATCTCCAGGTCCAATCCCCGGGCTCGCGCCGCCCCGACAATGGCGCGAGCCAGCAAGTGTGTCGACGTCTGGTCCACCGACGCCGCCAGACGCAACACCTCGTTGTCCTGGTGGCTAGGCGAGAAGCAGGCGATGCTGCGCAAGGTGGGCTCACCGACCGTGACCGTCCCCGTCTTGTCGATCAGGAGATTCCGAGTCTGGCCCAGCATCTCCAGCGCTCCCCCGTCCCGGAACACGACCCCACGCCGCGCCGCGCGGGAGATCCCGGAGACGACCGCGATCGGGACCGCGAGGAGGAGGGGGCAGGGCGTCGCCACGACCAGCACGGCCAGCCCGCGCACCGGGTCGCCGGACACCGCCCAGGCAATAACCGCCAAACCGAGCGCTGCAGGGACGAACCAACCGGCCCACCTGTCGGCGAGACGCACCGACGGGGAGCGGGTCTCACGTGCCTGCTGCACCAGGCGTACGATCCCCGCATAGGTGCTGTGCTCGGCATTGGCCGTGGCCAGGATCTCGAAGATGTCCGCCGCGTTCACCGCGCCGCTGCTGACCAGGTCCCCGGCCTGGCGCTCTACCGGCATCGGCTCGCCGGTGAGTGCCGACTCGTCGAGCAGCGCCGTGGTGCCGAGCACGACCCCGTCGACGGGTATCACCTCCCCGGCCTTGACCATCAGACGATCGCCGGGCTCGACCACGTCGACAGGAACGGTCTCGACCCCGCCACTCCCGACCTTGTGGGCGAGTCTGGGTGCCCTGGCGAGGAGGGTGGTGAGCTCTCGCTCCGCCCGGCCGGCTGCGAACTCCTCGAGGAATCGGCCGGTGGCCAGCATCACGCCGATGATCGCCGCCGTCAGGAACTCCCCCAATGCCAGGGAAGCCGACACTGCGACCACGGCGATGATGTCCACCCCCGGCTCCCGGCGACGGAGCTTCTCGAAGATCTCCTTGAGCAGAGGAACCGAGGGAAACACCGCCACCAGGGTGTAAGCCACGCGGGACGCCGTGTCGAGCCCGGCGACAGAGAGACCGATCCCGATGACGAGACCGGCGGCACAGAGGATCAAGATCCGGCGGGTGCCTCGCTCCGTGCTCATCGCACAGATTCAAGCCGGGTGCATGCGGTGAGCCGACATCGCGACCTCGCCCTCGTCATAACCTCGAGGATATGAGACGGGGACCGGTCACCCTGGCCGACGTGCGGGAGGTGGCGCTGGCACTTCCCCGGACCGAGGAGGCGCTGGTCCGGGATCGGGTGAAGTTCCGGGTGGGCCGGATCGTCTATTTGGCTGCGTCGAGGGATGAGACGCTGCTCGGCTTCGGGTTCCCCAAAGAGGAGCGCGAGATGCTGGTTGCGGCCGAGCCCGAGAAGTTCATGCTGCCTCGTCACAGTGACATGCGCTACAACTGGGCGGTGGTCAGGCTCGAGGCCATCGACTACGAGGAGATGCGGGAGATCGTGCTCGACGCCTGGGCCATGGTTGTCCCCAAATTCCTGCGACAGGCCGTCCTCGGCGACGATCCGACATAGGCTGACCAACCGCACCGTGTCTCATGTCGAGCCCCACCTCTTTGTGATCTTCGGCGCCACCGGCGACCTGGCCCGTCGCAAGCTGATCCCGTCGCTGTACACGTTGATCAGCGAGGAGCAGGTTCGAGGCAGTTGTGTCGTCCTCGGGGTTGCCCGACAGGACCTGGGGGACGAAGGTTACCGACGCTGGGTCGAAGAGGCCCTTGCCGAGAGCGGGCTCGGCGGAGACGAAGTGCGGCGTTGGTGTGAGGAGAACGTCCGCTACCAGGCGCTGTCCGGTCAGGCCTCCGCATACCAGGCCCTCGGGGCGCGAGTCGACGCCATAGACGCCGAGCGGGGCCTGTCGGGAAACCGGGTCCTCTACCTGGCGATCCCGCCCACTGCATTCGCCCCGACCATCGAAGGTCTCGGCGCCGCCGGTATGGCGAACGGCCCGGGATGGGTGAGGGTGGTGGTGGAGAAGCCATTCGGCACCGACCTCGAGTCGGCGCAGGCCTTGAACCGACTCCTGTTGTCGAACTTCGCCGAGTCACAGGTCTACCGGATCGACCACTACCTGGG